>JGI1201J43222_100130_pt1 | contig 26721 bp, 24 predicted proteins | sample MastesBC008_FD_43222 | JGI IMG/M metagenome (IMG submission 43222) | reverse complement strand
CCGTGGTGGTAATATTTATCACGGTAGGATTAAAGCACTTGCCGATGCAGCAAGAGAAGCAGGTTTAGATTTTTAGGTTTAGATTTTCAAGATTTAGATTTTCAAGATTTAGATTTTCAAGATTTGGATTTTCAAGATTTTAGATTTTCAAATTTGTTATTGCTGATTATTCATTAGTCATTGCTCATAAGCAGTTGTGGATTTTCACCCTAGCGCTCAGAGAATAGCAGTAACATAAGATCTAAGTATTAAGAGTCAACCTTAGTCATAAATCGTAGCTCATAAGAGTGTGGCGTTAGCCATAGACTGTTAGTTTAGAGTGCGCCTTATAGCGTAAGCGTACTGTAAGTATTGCGCATTAACTGATAACCAAAAAACACAGTATTTATATGGCAAATAATCGTCGTAAAACAAGTCGCGCCAAAAAAGAAGAAACTAACTGGCAAGAACGTGTTATTCAAATCCGACGTGTTAGCAAGGTAGTAAAAGGCGGTAAAAAACTCAGCTTCCGTGCCATTGTTGTCGTTGGTAACGAACGCGGTCAAGTTGGAGTTGGAGTTGGTAAAGCTGCAGACGTAATTGGCGCGGTAAAAAAGGGTGTAGCTGATGGTAAAAAGCATTTAGTTGATGTACCCCTTACTAAGTCTAACTCGATTCCCCATCCCACCAATGGTGTTGGTGGCGGAGCAAAAGTTATCATGCGTCCCGCTGCACCTGGTACAGGCGTAATCGCCGGGGGAGCAGTTCGTACAGTCCTGGAATTAGCTGGAGTTAAAAATATCTTAGCTAAGCAATTGGGTTCAAATAACCCTTTAAATAATGCCAGAGCTGCAGTAAATGCTCTTTCTGGTCTACGTACATTTATGGAAGTAGCGGAAGATCGCGGTGTCCCAATCGAGAATCTCTACGCGCAGTAATAATACTGAAAAACGTAATATTGTCTGTATTTAAGCCGACACAAAAATATCATAGAGAATTATGAGACTAAACGATGCCAGACCCCAAAAAGGGTCCAAAAAACGTCCCCGTCGTCTTGGTCGTGGCATAGCTGCTGGTCAAGGTGCCAGTTGTGGTTTGGGAATGCGGGGTCAAAATGCCCGTTCTGGTAGTGGAACTAGACCTGGATTTGAAGGTGGACAACAGCCCCTGTACCGCCGCATACCAAAATTAAAGGGTTTTCCCTTAGTGAATCGCAAAATTTACACTACGATTAATGTAGAGAAGCTAAGTTCCCTTCCTGCGAATACAGAGGTATCTCTTGCTTCTTTACAAGAAGCAGGAATTGTTACTGCTGTTAAAGGACCCCTGAAAATTCTGGGGAATGGGGAATTAAGTACTCCGCTCAATGTTAAGGCGGTGGCTTTTACTACAAGCGCTCGTAACAAAATTGAGGCTGCAGGTGGGAGTTGCGAAGTTATAGACGCAAAGAAAAACCAGGCAAACTAGTCTTCGTTTACTCTCACCAGCGCCTGGTTCACACTTCAAGGTAGCCATTTTATGATCGGTCGAGATAAAGCCCCAACGGCTCAAGAAACCTTTATGCAGATGGCACAAGCAGCTGGGCTTAGAGGTCGGCTGCTTGTCACTCTTGGTATTTTAATGTTGATTCGTTTGGGTATTTATTTACCCATTCCAGGCATTGACCGAGGTGCCATCGCTGCTGCTGTATCTAGCGGTAATAATCAGATATTCGGCTTGCTAGATATCTTTACCGGTGGTGGACTTTCCGCTGTGGGAGTCTTCTCCTTAGGTATTTTGCCTTATATTAATGCCTCAATTATCATTCAATTACTAACAGCTGCAATCCCTGCTTTAGAAAATTTACAAAAAAACGAAGGCGAAGCTGGGCGGCGAAAAATTTCCCAAATTACCCGCTATGTGGCTTTGGGTGGAGCAATTTTTCAAAGTACCAGTATTTCTGCATTTTTCCTGAATAGGTTTGCTTTAACTCCAGAACAAGGCGGACATGGGGCGGGAATATTCTTTATTGCTCAAACCGCACTAGCACTGACAGCAGGTTCGATGTTTGTCATGTGGGCTTCGGAACTCATTACAGAAAGGGGAATTGGTAATGGTGCTTCCTTGTTGATTTTCACCAACATTGTTGCCTCTCTGCCAAGATCCCTAGGGGATACAATTGACTTCGTGCAGAACAGTAACCGAGAAACAGTGGGTCGCGTGATCGTACTGTTACTTCTATTTTTGTTCACTACCGTTGGAATTGTATTTGTCCAAGAGGGGATGCGTCGGATTCCAATTATCTCTGCTCGTCGTCAAGTCGGTAGACGCGTATTTGCTGAGCAAAGAAGCTTTCTTCCCTTGAGACTGAACCAAGGTGGCGTAATGCCAATTATTTTTGCTACCGCTATTTTGAGTTTACCCATAGTAGTAGGACAATTCATTAGAAATGCGGATTATTCTCGGATTGTCAATACTTACTTAAACCCTTCAGGTAGTGGTTCTTGGGTCTACGCGCTAGTTTATTTTGTTTCCATTGTTTTCTTTAGTTACTTCTATTCTTCGTTGATTGTCAACCCGGTAGATGTGGCTCAAAACTTGAAAAAAATGGGTTCTAGTATTCCTGGCATTCGCCCTGGTAAAGCAACTAGTGAATATATTGAGCGTGTTTTAAATAGACTAACTCTTTTAGGTGCTGTTTTCTTGGGATTTATTGCAATTATTCCCACAGCAGTAGAAAGGGCTCTCAATGTACCTACCTTTAGAGGTCTAGGTGCAACTTCTTTACTGATATTAGTTGGCGTAGCTATCGATACATCTAAGCAAATTCAGACTTATGTTATATCCCAGCGCTACGAAGGAATGGTGAAACAATAGTGACGAGAATAATCTTCTTGGGACCACCTGGGGCTGGAAAAGGTACGCAAGCTAAGGCACTAGCAAAACATTGGAATATTCCTCATATCTCTACAGGTGACATTCTGCGTCAGGCATTAAGCGAACAAACTCCTTTGGGTATTGAAGCTCAAACTTATATGGATAAAGGAGAATTGGTTCCAGATCGCCTAGTAGAAGCAATGGTAGAAGAGCGGTTAAACCAAAGTGACACCAAGTCTGGCTGGATACTTGACGGCTTTCCGCGTACCGTTGTGCAAGCAGCTTTTTTAGAGAAATTACTGCAAAACCTCAGTCAGGGGGGAGAGAGAGTAGTCAATTTGGACGTACCTGATGAAGTTGTTATTGAACGCTTACTTCAAAGAGGACGTAAAGACGATACAGAAGATGTAATTCGTCGCCGTCTGCAAATTTATCGTTCGGAAACTTCACCGTTGATTGACTATTATTGCACTAGAAACCAGCTTGTGGTGGTAAATGGTAACCAGTCTCTTGAAGATGTCACAACTGAACTGGAAGAAGCGATAGCTTCTGCTGACTAATAGTTTGGGAGGTTGGGGTAGTTTCAGTGTCTTTAACCTACACCGACACCTTCTACTCCTGACCTCTATTTTTTTCTGGGGTGCATTTAACTTTTGAATAAGATATATTAATAAACTGTTGATATATTATCAAAAATATGTTTAGCTGCCGCTGGTAGCTGTAGTCGAAAAATCTAAATATAAATCTCTTTCACTGAGTTGAGGAATAAGTAAGTTGTCCAAACAAGACTTAATTGAAATGGAAGGCACAGTAACCGAATCACTACCCAATGCCATGTTTCGTGTGGATTTGGATAACGGATTTAATGTGCTAGCCCACATTTCCGGAAAAATTCGCCGGAACTATATCAAAATCTTACCTGGCGATCGCGTCAAAGTAGAGTTAACGCCCTATGACTTAAGCAAAGGTAGAATCACTTACCGCTTGCGTAAAAAGTAGCTTCATGTTCTATATTTTACCATAAAGCCATTTTTTAGTGGTAATGTTCAGAAAATTAACTGAATAAAATTTCAATAAATGTTATAATTTAATATTTGGATTTGGAGTCTAAAAAATCGGCAAATGAAAGTAAGAGCCTCAGTTAAGAAGATCTGTGAAAAGTGCACAGTAATTCGTCGTCGCGGTCGAGTCATGGTAATTTGTCCCAACCCCAAACACAAACAACGTCAGGGATAAAAGTTTGGAGGTAAGTGGGAATAAGTTATTTATTTTCCCTGAAAATACTGGCCAGCACAATACAAAAATTACCCAAGTTACATACACACTAACTGTCTAGGAAAACTATTAGGGAGACTGCCCAATGGCACGTATTGCCGGAGTAGACCTACCACGCGACAAGCGTATAGAAATTGGTCTGACTTATATTTTTGGAATCGGTTTACAAAGCTCGAAGAAAATTTTAGCAGCTACAGGGGTAAATCCAGACACCCGTGTTAAAGAGTTAAATGATCGCGATGTTGCAGCCTTACGCGCCGAAGTAGAAAGCAACTATCAGGTTGAAGGTGACTTAAGGCGTTGGGAAGCGATGAATATCAAACGCTTAGCCGATATTGGAACCTACAGAGGACGTCGCCACAGAATGGGTTTACCAGTAAGGGGACAGAGGACTCGTACTAATGCCAGAACCCGTCGCGGTCGGAGACAAACAGTAGCAGGCAAGAAAAAAGCACCAGGTAAATAGAAATTACCAAAACTTGTCTACCTGGCAAGTTACTTTACCTTTATTCATATAAACTAATATGGCTAAACCAACACACAAAAAAGGCGGCAGTAAAAAGCAAAAGCGCAACGTACCCAATGGGATGGCCTACATCCAGTCTACTTTCAACAATAGCATTGTCACCATTACCGATCAAAACGGAGATGTGATCTCTTGGGCTAGTGCAGGTTCAAGTGGCTTTAAAGGGGCAAAAAAAGGTACTCCCTTTGCCGCTCAAACTGCAGCAGAAAGTGCAGCGCGTCGTGCGATGGACCAAGGGATGCGTCAAATCGAAGTAATGGTTAGCGGTCCAGGAGCAGGTAGAGAAACTGCAATCCGAGCTCTGCAAGGTGCAGGATTAGAAATTACGTTAATCAGAGATATTACACCTATCCCTCATAATGGTTGTCGTCCACCGAAGCGCCGTCGAGTTTAGATATAGTGTATGGGGTGAATTATGAAAGTTTAATTTTGAATCAAATAATTTGAATCAAATTCAACCTAATCCAAAATTAATTTCATCCAAGATTAAATTTATCTAAATTAGATTCTGTAAAGAATTTATCGCGCTCAATGTGCAACATCAAGTGTGGGAGCTAGGACGAAGCGAACCTCCCTAGGAAACAGAATATTATTTATTTCTCTTTGTCATAGTGGGGTTTTTATCCTAAACAAAGTTTGGTGTCGCCGTATATCTGTATGTTGCAGGTATTTGTATGATTTACCAACAAATAAACTATCCGGCTATTGTCAAGCAATGTCGGCGACAAAGCTTTAGAAAGTGGAATATTTGCCGTTTGCATTTGCCTTTTCGGTTCTCCTCACTCACATAGTGACTGTCCGTTTAACTTTGACGTAACAGCCACAAAAGTAGTTTAGCGAAGCTTCATAACTTCTCATAGATTCAGCTTAAAAGCTTTTTGCCAAGAAGTTTTCTATCTTCAAAGAACGAAAAATAAATTAAGTGCCTGCTATTTGTATACGAGCATCTTAACTTACTTAATCTGAAGGCGATCACAGTAAGTTGAATCAACGATAAACAAATAGAGTGCAAACATTTGACAGCAGGTATCTAAAACCCTGCTAGCAGAACCTTTAAACGAGGGAGGCTACTCCGTGGCGCAGTTTCAAATTGAATGTGTAGAATCTATTTCTGAAGAAATTCGGAATAATTATAGTAAATTTGTCTTAGAACCTCTGGAGCGAGGTCAGGGAATAACTGTCGGTAATGCTCTCAGACGAATTTTACTTTCTAACCTTGAAGGAACAGCTGTAACAGCTGTTCGTATCGCGGGCGTAACCCACGAATTTGCCACCGTACCTGGAGTCAGGGAAGATGTGCTCGAAATCCTCATGAATATGAAGGAAATAATTCTCAAGAGCTATTCTCCCCAACCTCAGATTGGTAGATTAGTTGTCAATGGTCCGACAACAGTTACATCAGCACACTTCGATCTACCAGGTGAAGTAGATACAATCGACCCCACCCAATATGTTGCAACCTTAGCAGAGGGAGCAAAATTGGAGATGGAATTTAGGATTGAAAATGGTAAAGGTTATCGCAGTGTAGAACGGGGTCGCGAAGAAGCGACATCCCTAGACTTTATGCAAATTGACTCGGTATTTATGCCGGTCAAAAAAGTTAACTATAGTGTGGAAGAAGCCCGTGGAGAAAGCGGGATACCAAAAGACAGATTACTGTTAGAAATCTGGACAAATGGTAGTCTGACTCCCCAAGAAGCATTATCCTCTGCCGCCGGTCTACTAGTAGATTTGTTTAATCCATTGAAAGATATTTCCTTGGAACCAACAGATACTACCTCCGATATTCCAGACGATCCTACCGCTCAAATTCCAATAGAAGAATTGCAGCTTTCTGTTAGGGCTTATAACTGTCTGAAGCGGGCACAGGTTAACTCAGTAGCAGACTTGCTTGATTATACTCAAGAAGACCTATTGGAAATTAAGAACTTTGGTCAGAAGTCAGCTGAAGAAGTTGTGGAAGCCCTGCAAAGACGTTTGGGAATTACTTTACCTCCAGAAAGAAGTTCTAAACATACCTGAAATTGGCTTGTAGCTAATTGCGAGTAGATAACGAAAACTATTAGCTATTGGCAATTAGCATCGAGCAAGTCAAATATTCATTTTTATCCCATATCACAATCCATCAGTTTATTGTTATGCGTCACCGTTGTCGGGTTAAAAAACTCAGCAAGCCAGCTGACCAACGTCGCGCTCTATTGCGAGCCCTTGCGACTGAAGTTATTCGTCATGGACGGATTACCACTACCTTACCCCGAGCCAAGGTAGTTAGATCGGAAGTAGATAAAATGATCACCTTAGCAAAAGATGGTTCTCTTGCAGCACGTCGTAAAGCTTTAGGTTATTTGTACGACAAAGAACTAGTTCAAGCACTATTTGAACAAGCTCCTGATCGATATTCTGGGCGTAGTGGTGGTTACACTCGTATCTTGCATACTATACCCCGTCGTGGGGATAATGCCGAAATGGCAATTCTTGAGCTAGTTTAAGTTGCTGCATTGGACGTTGTTGAAGTCAGGAGTCGCAGATGTAGAATGTTACATCTGTACGGGAGTCATAATTGTATAGATGTAGCATGCTAGGTCTGTACGAGAGTCGAGAATCGGAATTCAAGATATTAAAAAAAGATTCTTGAATCGTGAATTATGACTTACGCTTTATGTGAATTAGAAGCTGAAATAAAGTAAATTCGTGATAATAATCACAAACTTGATTTAAGCCAGTTCTTGAAACCCTTGATATTACAAGGCTGAATTTAATTCACATTAGCCGTGACTTGCAATCAACAACAAACGACGTAATGACTGAGAAAATCCATGGTTGATTAGATGTCAGAATGCCAAAACTCACAACTGAGTCAGAGAGTTGCCTTGGTAATTCAATACCTGGGCACTCATTTTCACGGTTGGCAAAGGCAACCTCATCACATCAGCATCCAGGAAGAGATTGAAAAAGCCATATCAACAATTGTTGGGGAATCTGTAACCCTTCATGGTGCGGGTAGAACTGACTCTGGGGTACATGCAGCAGCAATGGTGGCTCATTTTAACGTTAACAGTAGAATCCCCGGTCACCGATGGGCAAACGTTCTGAATAGTTATTTACCTCAAGATATATTAGTTCGAGCCTCGGCGAATGTAGACCAAGACTGGCATGCTCGCTTTAGCGCAACCTACAGGAGATATCGTTATACTCTGTATACCCAAGCTCGCCCAAATTTATTTGCACGACCCTTGAGCTGGCACTATTATCACTATCCCCTTGATGAGAATTTAATCCAAGCGGCTTTAGATACTCTGGTGGGATATCACGACTTGGGTGCTTTCCAAAGAGCTGGTTCAAAAAGAGCTCACTCTTGGGTTAATGTTCAAGCCGTACAATGTTATCGAAACGATCCATTCGTTCATATAGAGATCCAAGCCGATGGGTTTTTATATGGTATGGTGCGACTGTTGGTCGGTATGCTTGTAGAGGTAGGTTCCGGTGAAAGAAGCCTAGCTAATTTTACTGATATATGGAAAAATCAGCGTCGTCAAGAAGTTAGGTACGCAGCTCCAGCCCAAGGTTTATGTTTGCTTAGAGTAGGCTACGAAAATTTTCCCTTTCCTCCAGAAATTTGGTTTGATACCCAACCTAAATTTCTTTTACCAACTTATATATCTGAAGAAATAACTGTTTAGTAGAAGTATTCTTGATTGAAGGAACTGAAATTTTCGATATCCTTAAATTTTGGATAATCCTAAAAGTTTCAAAACTTAGTAAAGTTTAGATTTATAAGTAATTCAAGCAATAAGTAAAGTTTTCCAAGAAATCCTTGGACATAAAATTCAAATTATTAAATTGTAGACCTAACGATCATAATGTTATTCATGAACGATTAAGTTCGAGTAGTAACTATTAACCGCAAAACAGCAAAATCCATGACTCAGACTAAAACATATCTTCCTCCTCAAGACATAGAACGTGAATGGTACGTAATAGATGCTGCAGAGCAACGTCTAGGTCGGCTAGCAACTGAAATTGCGACAATCCTTCGGGGCAAAAACAAACCTCAGTTTACTCCACATATGGATACCGGGGATTTTGTGATCGTAATTAATGCTGAAAAAGTTTTAGTTACCGGTAAAAAGCCAAGTCAAAAACTGTATCGCCGTCATTCAGGTCGTCCTGGTGGGATGAAAACTGAAACTTTTGCTCACCTCCAAGGGCGTTTACCTGAGAGAATTATCGAGCATGCAGTAAAAGGAATGTTACCTAAAAACAAAATGGGACGGCATTTATTTACCAAACTCAATGTTTATGCTGGACCTACTCACCCCCATGCGGCGCAAAAACCAAAAGAGTTAAAAATTAACACTATTCCAGGAGCAAATAAATAATGCAAGCAGTAGATAAAAAAGATGATGGTCGTGCTGTTTACTGGGGAACAGGACGTCGTAAATCCGCAGTAGCTAGAGTACGTTTAGTTCCTGGTGAAGGAAAATTAATCGTTAATGGTAAGCCTGGAGACTTGTATTTCCAATTCAATGCTAGTTATTTGGGAATCATTAAAGCTCCCCTAGAAACTCTTGGTCTAGAAAACGAGTATGACATTTTAGTCAAAGCTGAAGGCGGTGGTTTAACCGGACAGTCTGATGCAGTACGTTTAGGAGTTGCACGGGCTTTATGTCAGTTAGATCCAGAAAACCGTTCTCCTTTAAAAACAGAAGGTTATCTTACCCGCGACCCACGTTCTAAAGAGCGGAAAAAGTACGGTTTGCACAAAGCACGGAAAGCTCCTCAGTACTCCAAACGTTAGTATAGATGGATTTTTGGATTTTGGGTTTTTGATTTTGGGTGCTTGTTTCGCGAACAATGAACCGAAATCGTAAAATCTTAAATCTAAAATTTACATCACCAAAAAGTCTGAAAGTTATAATTTATATAGATTAATTGCAAGCAAAGCAATGGCAAGACCTGATATTCATCCCGAGTGGTACCCCGAAGCCAAAGTATATTGTAACGGCGAAGTTGTAATGACTGTCGGTTCCACTAAGCCAGAATTACACGTAGATGTTTGGTCTGGAAACCACCCTTTCTACACCGGAACACAAAAGATTATCGATACTGAAGGTCGAGTAGAACGCTTCCGTCGTAAATACGGTATGTTACAAGGAAGACGCTCCGGCAAAAAAGAAGAAGAACAAAAATAGCTGGTTGGCACAAATAAGCTTTCTGGACGGCTCAGTCTTCTGAGTCCGTTTTATAGTTTTTTGCCAACTTGTTATTTTTTAGGAGCGAAAGTACTCGTCATGGCTGAAAAATATTTACTGGAGAAACTCAAATCAGTAGAAGAAACTTTTAATGAATTAACTCGTCGCCTTGCAGATCCGGATACAGCAAGGAATCCTGATGAATTTCAAAAAGTAGCAAAATCTCGTTCTGGGCTAGAAGAAGTCGTCAATACCTACGAAATCTGGAAAAATTCTCAAGAAGAGTTAACAGGTGCTCGGGAGGTTTTGAAAGAAACCCAAGGGGATCCAGAAATGCAAGAAATGGCGGCTCTGGAAGTAAAAGAACTCGAACAAAAGCTAGAAGACTTAGAAGAGCGTCTGAAAATATTGCTACTTCCCCGCGATCCCAACGATGATAAAAATATCATGTTGGAAATTCGTGCCGGAACTGGTGGTGAAGAAGCTAGCATCTGGGCAGCCGATTTAGTACGGATGTACGAGCGTTATTCTGGCAGCCAAGGTTGGAAAGTCAAATTAGTTAGTGAATCTGTCGCTGAAATGGGCGGTTTTAAAGAAGCTGTTCTGGAGATTCAAGGCGATAGTGTTTACAGCAAATTAAAATTTGAGGCGGGAGTACATCGAGTACAACGGGTACCAGTTACTGAAGCTGGCGGAAGGGTTCATACTTCCACTGCAACAGTAGCAGTAATGCCGGAAGTTGACGATGTAGAAATTCATATCGATCCCAAAGATTATGAAATGTCTACGGCTCGTTCTGGTGGTGCTGGCGGACAAAACGTTAACAAAGTGGAAACGGCGGTTGACTTATTCCATAAACCAACTGGTATTCGAATTTTTTGTACGGAAGAACGTAGCCAATTACAAAACAAAGAAAGAGCGCTACAAATCCTTCGTGCAAAATTGTATGAGATGAAATTAAGGGAACAACAAGAAGCGGTTACTTCTATGCGTCGTTCCCAGGTTGGTACCGGTTCTCGTTCGGAAAAAATTCGCACTTACAACTATAAAGACAATCGTGTTACTGACCACCGTTTAAGTCAAAATTATTCCTTGAATTCAGCCTTAGAAGGTGATTTAGAACCTGTTATTCAAGATTGTATATCCCAAGATCAACAAGAACGTTTAGCAGAATTGGCTGCTTCCACAGCAGCAGGAAATTAACTTTAATTGGGGATAGGGAGCGGTTAGGACAAATTTATAGTAAATAATTTGTAATTTCCTATTGATATCCCCCTTTTAATTAAATATTTTCTTTCATAAACTAAAATTTTATCTAGAGGTAATTGGTAATTGGTAATTGGTAATTGGTAATTGTTAATTATTCATTAACCTCTATTTAATTCCAAAATATACTCCTTTCTGCTAATTTATCATTTGTTTGAGCATAAAGTCTTAAAAAGTACAATTACTCTACAAAATTAGTTGTATTTTTTGCTTGTCTTTTAATTTCAAAAAATTTTTGGGTACTTCAAGGAATTTTTTATAGGGAAAAGGTAGTTAAATTTTGTTAAGATTGGACACGATAAACCATCTTTTCACCTTTGTAACCATCCCTTACCTTGGAGATACTTAATGCTGAGACTAGAACATATCAGTAAAATTTATCCAACTGGCGAAGTTCTCAAGGATGTTAATTGGGAAGTTAAAGTTGGCGATCGCATTGGTTTGGTTGGCGTAAATGGTGCGGGTAAATCAACACAGTTAAAGATTATTACTGGAGAGATTGAACCCACCCAGGGAGAAATAATTCGTCCTTCCAGCTTGCATATTGCTTATCTCAATCAAGAATTTGAAGTTGACCCCAGTCGTACAGTCAAAGAAGAATTATGGCGAGCTTTTGGTGAAGCGAACACAGTTAATGAATCTTTGGCGACTGTACACCGAGATATGGAAACAGCAGATCCTTCTGAACTGGATAAACTACTCAAGCAGATGGATCGCTTGCAAAGACAATTTGAAGCACTGGACGGTTATGCTCTAGAAGCGCGTATAGATAAGATACTACCAGAAATTGGCTTTGAAAGTGGAGATGGGGAGCGTCTCGTAAGCGCATTTAGTGGTGGTTGGCAGATGCGCATGAGTTTGGGCAAGATCATGTTGCAAAAGCCAGATGTATTACTATTAGACGAACCGACGAACCATTTAGACTTAGAAACCATTGAGTGGTTAGAAAACTATCTTAAAGGTTTAACTACGCCAATGGTGATAGTATCCCACGACCGGGAATTTTTGGATCGCCTTTGCACTCAAATTGTGGAAACAGAACGAGGTGTCTCCACCACATATTTGGGTAACTACTCCCGTTACCTAGAACAGAAATTTGAAAACCAAGCAGCACAACAAAGTGCATTTGAACGTCAACAGAAAGAATTAGAGAAGCAACAGGCTTTTGTAGAAAAATTTCGGGCTAGTGCAACCCGCAGTACCCAAGCAAAAAGCCGAGAAAAACAACTAGATAAAATTGAACGTATTGAAGCCCCAACAAGTAATCTCAAAACTCTCCAATTTCGTTTCCCAGATGCTCCCCGTAGTGGCAGGGAAGTAATTAAAATTACTGAACTGACCCATGAATATGATGACAAGATTTTATTCTTGGGAGGCAACTTACTTATAGAAAGGGGCGATCGCATTGCAATTTTAGGTCCTAATGGTGCCGGTAAATCAACCCTTCTACGGATGATAGCGGGTATAGAAAAACCTACAGATGGTTCTGTCAAATTGGGCGAGCATAACGTGATCCCCGGTTACTTCGAACAAAATCAAGCTGAAGCTTTAGATTTAAACAAAACTGTCATGGAAACGATCCATGATGAAGTTCCTGATTGGAAAAATGAAGAAGTCCGGACTCTTTTGGGAAGATTTTTGTTTACTGGCGATACAGTTTTTAAAGCAGTTTCAGCCCTCAGTGGAGGTGAAAAAGCCCGTTTAGCACTAGCAAAAATGCTCTTGTGCCCAGTAAACTTATTGATGCTTGATGAGCCTACTAACCACCTAGATATTCCCGCCAAAGAAATGCTCGAATCAGCCATCCAAAATTATGATGGCACAGTAATTGTTGTTTCCCACGACCGTTATTTTATATCCCAGGTCGCTAATAAAATTGTGGAAATTCGTGACGGGGAATTCCGTGTTTATTTGGGAGATTATAACTATTACTTAGAGAAAATTGCCGAGGAAAAAGAGCAAGCAAGATTAGCAGCAATTGCAGCCCAAAAAGCAGCTAAAAAAGCAGCTAAAGCAGCTAAAGCAGCGGCGAAAAAGAAATAAACTGCTTTATTGTCAAGTAGTAAAATGTATCAAGATGGCTATTGTTTTATACGAAATTAAGATTGATAATGGAGGCTAAGTAAAATTACTAAAATTTAAGAAGTGTCTAAAAAAACAGCATTTTGTAAGCAAAAAAGATAATAGGCAGAAATTCACTTGCGGTTGCTAACAGCAGTGGTATCATTCGGGTATTACAAAAAGTAAAGGGCGATATATTATGACCAAGGCACCTGTTGCTCCCGTGGTGCTAGTCATTTTAGACGGATGGGGCTACTGCGAGGAGACAGAAGGAAACGCTATTGCTAAAGCTCAAACGCCGATAATTGAAAGTTTGTGGACTACTTATCCTCACACCCTGATCCGTACATCAGGAAAAGCTGTAGGATTACCAGAAGGTCAAATGGGTAACTCAGAAGTTGGTCATTTGAACATCGGTGCGGGAAGAGTAGTTCCGCAAGAGTTAGTACGCATTTCTGATGCGGTGGAAGATGGTTCCATTAACAAAAACCCGGCGCTGGAGAAAATTTGCCAAGAAGTGCTCAGTCGCGATGGTAAATTACATTTAATTGGGCTTTGCTCTGAAGGTGGCGTCCACTCGCATTTAAGTCATTTATTCGGACTGCTTGACCTAGCAAAAATCCAAGGAATTTCAGAAGTTTGCATCCATGCAATAACAGATGGTCGCGATACTAAACCTACAGAAGGTTTAAATTCCATCGGTTTAATCCAAAATTACACAGATCGTATTGGTGTTGGGCGTATTGTGACCATCAGTGGTCGCTATTATGCCATGGACAGAGACAAACGTTGGGATCGGGTTCAAAAAGCTTATGAAGTAATGACAGTTGATGGTCCAGGAAATGGTATGTCGGCTGTAGAAGCTTTAAAAGCATCTTACGAAGAAGATGTAACCGATGAATTTGTTATTCCAACCAGAATTGCACCGGGTGGGATTGAAGCAGGAGATGGGATAATCTTTTTTAATTTCCGTCCCGATCGCGCCAGACAAATAACCCACGCGTTTGTCAACGAAAAATTTGACGGTTTTCCTAGAGAGCAAATTAAACCATTATCTTTTGTCAGTTTTACCCAGTACGATCCGGAGTTATCAGTTGGAGTTGCTTTTGAGCCCCAAAATCTGACCAATATCCTAGGAGAAGTACTTGCAAACAATAATCTCAAGCAGTTTCGCACTGCAGAAACAGAGAAATATGCCCATGTGACCTACTTTTTCAATGGTGGACTAGAAGAACCATTTGCAGGTGAAGAGCGAGAATTGATCGAAAGCCCAATGGTTGCAACCTATGATTCTGCACCAACAATGTCAGCACAAGCAGTTACTGATGTACTAATTTCAGCAATTGAAAAATGTGTTTACTCGTTGGTGGTTGTTAATTATGCAAATCCAGATATGGTAGGGCATACTGGTCAAATCCCAGCAACAATCACAGCAATAGAAGAAGTAGACAGTTGCTTAGGGAGATTACTAGAAAGTGTCAGTAAAGTTGGTGGGACGACGATAATTACTGCTGACCATGGAAATGCAGAGCGTATGCTGGATACTGAAGGAAATCCTTGGACAGCCCATACAACGAATCCAGTTCCTTTTATTTTGATAGAAGGAGAAAAGGTGAGAATCCCCGGACATGGTACAAATGTGATTTTGCGAAATGATGGCAAATTAGCAGATATTGCGCCAACGATTTTGGAAATCTTACAACTACAACAACCAGCAGAAATGACAGGGACTTCTCTGTTGAGAACGGCTGAGTACGAAGTGCAAATGTCTCGTGCTCCTTTGCAAGTCGGGTTGTAAAATATATATCAGTTAAAAGTTAAGAGTTAAGAGTTAAGGGTTAAATAACTTCCTACTCCTAACTTTTCTGGCTAAAAAGTTATTATCAATGAGACTGATATCATGACAGTTACTACTATCCTGCAAGGTATTTGGGCATTTTCCGCTGTGGCTTTAATTGTTTTGGTGTTGTTACACAGCCCGAAGGGAGACGGTATTGGAGCAATCGGTGGACAAGCTCAATTGTTCAGCAGCACCAAAAGTGCAGAAAACACATTAAATCGAGTTACTTGGGCGTTAGTAGTAATTTTTCTCGGTTTAACTGTAGTTTTGAGTGCAGGGTGGTTGAATTAATTAGAACAGGGGAAATAGGGAGATTGGAAAATGGGAAAATTAACCAAATACCTTCCACCTAAAACCCCTCGAATTAAAGCTTATCGAAGTAAAACCTCTAGAAATAAAAATACTCTGAAAAAATCAAGGTGCGATTTATTTTCAAGTTTATTTCTAAAGAGTTTATTTTTTAAAAGTTTACTTTTAGTTTTAAATCTAATTCTTATAGTTGGCTTATTTGCTCTAATTAATTTGCGATCGCCAGCATTTAGTGAAACTAATTTAGGTGTAACCTATTCCGGTGAAACTAATTTAGCTAGTTTAGATATAGAAATTCAAAACTCCTCGAATTTTTTCGCAGAAGCTAACAAAGATTTAGTTACCAAACGACTAACAGATAAGGAACTCGATCACCAATATATAACTCGAAAACAATCTTTACCTGCTTTAAAAGCTCATCTTTTACCTTCTACTTTGAGAGAATGGCAAGATACTAATAATAGTGGGGATTATTTTTCTGAAATTAAGCCAACTCCCGTTGGTTATTTAGTTTGGTCTCAATTTCCAGTTAAAATCTATATTACTACATTAAATAAACTGCCACAAAAACAAGCACAAACTTGGGTTGAAACTGTTTCCCAGGTTGTTAATGAGTGGCAAAATTATTTACCTTTACAAATAGTGTATAAAGCAGATATTGCCGATATTATTATCGAACGCAAAGCCCCGCCACTTCAATTTGACCGCAAGCGCAAAATATCTCGGGCGCGATCGGCACAAACTACCTACGAGTTTTACACCAAGAATAACACTTTATATCATCGCTTCACTATTCTGTTGAGTCCCAGTCAAACAGGAAAGTATTTACTTGCAGCTACTCGTCACGAAATCGGTCACGCGTTAGGTATTTGGGGTCACAGTCCAGTGAAGAGTGATGCGCTTTACTTTTCTCAGGTCCGCAATCCACCGCCAATTTCTCCTCGAGATGTTAATACTTTGAAGCGGATTTACAAGCAACCTACAAGTTTAGGATGGTCTTTACCGTAACTGGAGAATTTGTTTGCGGAGCAAATTAGGATTTGTAGCGTCGCGCACTGACGACAGATTATGACAAATCCTGTTTGTTTATCTTTAATTAACACTCCCCTGACTCTTTAAATTGTGCTGTCGCTTGGTTTATCCAATAAGTCAGGAGATTCTTGAACGCAGCAAGCAGCAAGCTGTTTGTTGACGCAGCTACGCTGAACACCGTAGGTGCGTACTAACGATTCATCGTCGCCACTTGCTTAATCAGACCTTAGCTAAAAAAAGGTCAAATTCTTTTTGTTGTTCACGTTCGCTGTAAGCACCTCGAAACAAATTTATGTCATAACCCTTTGGGTTGACGGTAGTTACTCAAATTGACTGATAAACTGGTATTTCAATTACAAATTCTGTACCCTGTCCTGGTGTTGAGTAAAAATGCAACTTTCCACTATGTTTATCTACAATTATTTGATAACTAATTGACAATCCTAAACCTGTACCTTTACCTACTTCTTTTGTAGTAAAAAACGGGTCAAATAGTTTTGATTTAATATCTTCTGGGATCCCGGGAGCATTATCCGCAATACGAATTACTATCCATTTATTACCAGTAACCTCAGTAGAAATATTTATATGGCTGGGATTAGCTTTAATTTCTTCGGGTGTGCGTTGCAAGTTATATTCATCTAAAGCATCAATAGCATTAACCAAAATATTCATGAATACTTGATTGAGTTGACTAGGATAACAATCAACCAAAGGCAAATCAGCATATTCTTTAATTACCTGAATTTTTGGTTGATTTAATTGTGCTTTCAAGCGATTTTGTAAAATCATCAGAGTACTATCTATACCCTCATGAATATCAACTTGTTTAAATTCAGCTTCATCGAGGCGGGAAAAATTACGTAAGGATAGAACAATTTGACGAATTCGAACTGTTCCAGATTTAATTGAATTAAGCAACTTGATAAAATCATCTCTGATATAATCAGGTTCAATTGCCTGAATCTCATTTTCAATGTCTTCATGAGGTTCAGGATAATGTTTTTGATAAAGTTCAATTAAATTCAGCAAATCAGACGCATATCTGACAGCAGGAGCTATATTGGCATGAACAAAGTTGACAGGGTTGTTGATCTCATGAGCAACCCCTGCAACAAGTTGTCCTAAACTAGACATCTTCTCAGACTGAACTAAATGAGCTTGACTGATATGGAGTTCTTTTAAGGTTTTTTCTAAGACGACAGCTTTTTGTTCTACAGACGCCTCTAAAAGCTTGCGTCGAATCCCTAGAGATATTTCAGTTGCCACAACTTTTAGTGAAGTAAGCCTATCAACCGACAGAGGGGCTCGGGCAAACATAGCAACGACACCCAGTAGTTCATCTCCTATCATCAACGGATATCCGGCAAACGCTACCATCTCCTGCTTTCTTGCCCATTCAGGATTACTAATGCGTGGATCATTGAGAACATCATTGGTCAAGTGAGGGGCTCTTTCTTGAGCAATTAAGCCAATTTTGAACTTTCCAACGGGAACATATTGGTGGTCACCGTTGAGGTGGGTGTAGATTCCAGCACTTGCTTTCAATTCGAGGATATTCGACTCGGAGTTGAGTATCCAAATTCGCGCAAAGGCTGCTTCTAGATGGTCAACGATGACCTGACAAAATTGCTGGAGCATTGCAGATAATTTGTCATTGCGGGCAGCAATATGACTAACAGTCGATTGAAAGGCTAAGAGGTGATTTTTTTCTTTCTCTTCTGTGTAGAGTCGGGCGTTTTCCAGAGAAATCGCAGCTTGGCTACAAAGGAATTTGAGCATCTCTATGCGATCACTCGTAAACACACCACTGGTCAAATGGTTCTCCAAATACACAATCCCAATCAAATGTCCCTGATTGAGGAGGGGCAAGCAGAGGAGACTCTTGGGTTGTTGCTGACTCAGATACTCGTCAATCACGGGTAAATCCGTGTTGAGATCGTCAATCACCACCATCTCTTGGGTATTTTTGACATATTCAATCAGCTTAATGGGCAAGTTGGGATTGTCATCAAGGGGATGCGAACAAAGTTCTATGGTTGAGGGTGTGGCAATGGCTGAAACATGCCATGAGTCATCACAATTGGGAAGAATTAGAGCACAGTGTGAACCCCCAGAGTTTTGCAGAATAATTTGCGTAAGTTGGCGCAGTAGCTCATGGAGTTGAATGGTTCCAGAAAGTGCTTGAGAGACTTTGAGGATAGCTGCAAAGTCTAGATTAGTATTCATGCTGCCGCTAGAAGAACTGCTGGCTAGAGCGGCAGCATTGAGCCCAGATTCTTGTAAAAAGCTGCAAGATGTATTCAAAATCATTGATTTCTTATTACTGATAAAAGTATTTTTGAGTTGTATGGTGCAGCAAACTTTCCGTCTGCAGAAAGGGTAAAAATTAGAAAGCACATATTGTACTCAATTACACATATCTAGCCCTACAGTAATGTCAATTTTTGTAATCTGTTTTTACTATTTTTATTGCGATTATTTTTTATTTTTTTAATTGTGTGTTCATATTTTATTAACACTAACTATATTAAGCTTATAGTCTTATAATTAGTCAAAAAACCTTTAAAGAAAAAATAGATTTTGGATAAATAAAATCTATTTTTTGTCATTTTATAGACTGAATAAATACTGATTTACAACCATATTTCTCAAGATAAAATAATTATAGAATAGCTGTTTAATACCAGAAAAAATACTTATTTGAAGTCAGTAATAATACCAGTGTTTTCATTAACTTCAAATTTCCCCTATATATAGAAAGAATCTCCTTAAAAATATCATTGGACCCGTCCAAAAATTAAATTTGCGGAAAGATAGAATATAGGAATCCTATTTGATTTTTGAAAAAACTCCGTACATCTGAAGAGCAATGATGATAAATTGACAGGTAAATCTCCCTTTATTCAAGCAAAAATTGATCTTCCTGTTTTTTGCAAAAACTCGGAATTTAACTTCATTAGTTAAAATGCTTATAATGCCTAAATTTTACGTTGCTCCATTACAGCGATAACACTAGTCGCGATAGCATTGCAAAAATGAGATAAACTACTCCCTCAGCAATGCCCCTATGTTTTGATAGATTGAATATAAGCCCCCCTAAAAAAGGAGAGCTTAAAGTAATAACAAATCTTTAATAGGAAGTTGTAGGAAGATAAAAAATCTTGCAATCTTAATTATCTGCTTTAATTTACACCGCCCTGTTTTTTTAAAGTCGTGCGTTACGCAAATATGTCCCAATCGATAGTATGAAAAATGTCGACTTACAGCAAAGAAAAATCATAACACTTATCACCAACCATAAGTTCTGCGACTCATCTGTACGTGCGTATTTGATAAAACTTCTTCATACAGCTTTTCTAAACGAGTGATGTTATCGTCAAGAGTATAACGTTCTAAAATTCGTTGCCGGGATTTTTGCCCTAATAAAGTTGTTATTTCTGGATGGTCTTGGAATAAAGGTAGAAGAGTACGTAATTGCGCCCTTACCTGCTTAGGATTAATAACAACACCTGCACCTTTCTCTAAAACTTCACCATCAGCACCAACATCTGTTGCCAAACAAGCTACCCCGCAAGACATTCCCTCTAATAAAGATAAAGAGAGACCTTCAACAAGAGAAGGTAAAATAAATACATCTGCCCCGCGTAAAATTTCGATTCGCCTAGTTTCTTCAGCAATAAATCCCAACCAAATAACGCCGTGTTCCTCATTAAAATACGACTCTAAAGAAGGCTTTAGGGGTCCGTTACCAACAATTAGTAACTTACTTTGTGACCCCATATCTGCTTGTTTCCAAGCACGAAGTAAAGCTTCAACATTTTTTTCTGGTGAAATTCGCCCTTGATAAACAAATAAACGTTCGGCTCCAAATTCAGCTTTGACATTTGAAGGACCAGGGGAATATTTATTTGGATCAACTCCGTTGGGAATAACGGCTATTTTCTCCTGGGGAACGCCCAAACGAACTAGCAAATCGCGTTGTAATTGAGAAAAAATAATTACGCGATCGTAATTCCCTAAAAAAGGTGCATACACTTGGTATGCCAAAAGTTGTGTGCCAGAGACAATTTTTGCTCCCTTCGCAGCAAAAGCAGTATGAAAAGTCGAGACTAGGGGTAAATTTAATTCTTCACAAATTTCTGGGAGAACGAAGTCTAAAGGAGAAAGAGTCAAAGAAGCATGAACAATATCTGGCTTAATTTGCTGTAAAGATTGAGTCAGAACCTTTGTCGCTTTAAAACTAGGAATTGTGTAAACCTGAGACTTGTAAATACAAGGAAGAGGAACTTCTGGGCAATTAGGCCAATCATCCCGTTGCGCTTCTTCTTGGGCAAAGTGGAGGAAACTAACTTCGTATCCCCGATCTAGTAAGGAATTTGTTATTTCTCGACCGTAAGTGACATTACCGCAAAAGGGTGATTTTTTTCCAATCCAGGCTATACGCATTCTTTATTAGCTATCAGGAAAGTAGGTTTGATATGAACTTTATTTTCGTAAAGTATTTTTTTTCGCCTTAACTTACTTATGGCTCCTGGCTATCATACAATTTAGCCAATACCTGTATCAAACCCTATACAATACTTTAACAATAATTGAGTATTTATAATTTTATTAATAAATTTACTGCCCACATCTGAAACAGCAGTTAAATTCAGAACATCAATGATTAACTTTTATAATATTCTAGTTAGCTTATTGTCTTTATAAATTATTGATTTTATAAGCATTTATGATTATGACAATTCTACACAAGTATTAAATATTCTATTTAACTGACAATCATCATAACCTAACTGATAAAACTCACTATTTATTCCGATCAACTAACTTTAACTAATACTTATTCATAATAGCTATAACTGGATAGTAAACCACCGACAAAAACAATTGCACCTAGTCCTAAAAACACTGTGCGTAATCCGAAAAAAGTTTCTGCTACTCCCGCTAAAGCTAAAGGTAGGGAAAGAGCAATATTAATTAAGTTATTTTGTAATCCAAAAACCTTTCCTCGCATTTCTGGTGGTGTTTCAGTTTGAATTGCAGTTTGCATGGGAATACCAACTAATGCTCCAAAAGCACCTAACAAAGTTACTAATAACAAAACTATCCACAACTGTTGGCTGAATAAAGATAAACCAGCCAAAGATGCAGCCATTCCCAAACAACCGTACAAACTTAAGCGAGCATAAGCAAAACGTTGCCCAAATTGACCTAATATTCCTGCACCAACTGCAACTCCGACCCCACCAGATGCGAGAAGAAATCCAAACTGTTCTGCCTTTAGATTTGGAATTACTTCTGCCATTCTTACTGCAAGGACAGTCAATGCTGCCAATACAGAAAAAAGAATAATTAATCTTACTAAAGCATTACGCAAACGGTTATTGGCCTTAATATAAATAAAACCGTCTTTTAAATCAGCAAAAATATGCGGCTTTTCGATTGTTTGATGGGATTTCTCATTAGTGATTAAAAGCAATAAAATTAATCCGGCGACAGCATAACCTCCACCAACAACAATTTCTTGTCCTAGCCCAGCAACACCACCAAACTTTTGCCATAAATGCTCAACAGCACCTAATAACGGTTCTCCCACTGCAAAACCAACAATCACTGAAGCCATCATTGTTGTAGTGTAAAGTGAGTTGGCACTTAGCAAATCTTTTTCTTTAACAATTAAAGGAATTGCAGCTTGTTCTGCTGGAGCAAAAAATTGCGTAAGTGTAGATACTAAAAAAGTTATGCCAAGAATGATCGCAAAACTGACTGGAATTATTCCTTTAAATGATTGCCAATCATGGGTCAACCATAATAAAGGTGGTAGTACAAAAACTAAAGCTCCTCGCAAAATATTGGTCGCAACCAGTACTGTCTTTTTTGACCAACGATCTACAAATACACCAGCTAAAGAACCAAAAAAAATTGCAGGTAAGGTAAATGCCATCATTAGCGCTGATACCCACCCACTGATAGTCCCAGATCCTGACTGGAAATTAGCATTAATCAAGGCAATCATCAGTACCAAATAGACTTTGTCTGCTAATTGGGAGAAAACCTGACCAGACCAAAGTGCTAAAAAATTTCGGTTTTTGAATACAGCCAGAAAACCTTCTTGGTTGTTTTGTATCGATATATCATTGATACCATTTGATGAACCTGATGCCAGTTCTAAATTATTGTTAGATAAATTATTGTTAGATAAATTATTATTAGATAAATTATTATCAGATGTGTTATCCGACTTATTGTTAGATAGATCATCAGATTTGTGGTTATCATCGCGATTTACAATTTGTGAAGAAGTATGATTGTCGCGATCGCTGTTATTGTTTTCGATTACTTCTGACCTAGTTGATTCTGAATTATTGTTTTTTTGTTGGGAGCAATCTGGATTAATCAACTGATTTGGCTGTTCGATATCATCAGGAAAGCTGTAAATTTCTTCACTACCAGATGTCTCTTGGGAAGAAATTTTACTAGTTATGGTTTGAAAATTTGGCCCATAATAATTTAACCTAGAAGATGAATCATACAGATTATTTGTGTCATCTGTTGGGTAAGAAGCACTATTTTTTATTTTTTCATCAAGTTTAAACGGTTGCATCATAATTAATTGCAAAATAAGAGTCAATCAAAGTAGCAGAACGAATAGATAAGCCTAAGTGGTATTGCGTGTACTGACGTAGAATTTTTTCGATGGATAACCAGACCGGATGGGTAGTTAAATTTTTAGCTATTTCCGATCTTGATAATTGTTGTAACATTTCTAGTTCTCTAGTACTCAATCTGTGGGATACTCTTGGGATTTCTTGAGTATGATTAATTGTCTTATAAATTTCGGAATTCTCTTTTGTAACCGATGAAGGGACTGGTGATGAAGAGATTCGCGGTCGGGAAACTGAGTTGGACAGAACTACTTTCGGTACAGAATCTTGAACTGATGTAGAATTCTGAACTGATGTAGAATTCTGAACTGATATAGAATCCTGAATTAGTTTGTTTTCAGTAGCTTTACGCTGCTTGTGTAAGTTTTCCCAAGTTTTTAAACAAAGTATTCCACCTCCATTAATACTAAATCCTACCTGTGGTTCGGGTTCATTAAAATTAGGAACTAGAGAACGTTGGCTCAAACAACAAATATTAATTTGTGGCGTTACCCCTGCTAAAGCTAAAAGTTGAAAAAGCCCATGGGTCAAATAAGCTAAGATTTCATACTTATTTGAATCCAATTTACTTGACGTCCCATAACCACCAAACGTACTGTCCGGACTGATCGCTTCTAAACGACCGATATGCTCATTAAATAGGTGGAAAAGCTCTGCTTGAGGTTGCTCGCTGAGTGCTTGACATAGTACAACTTCTGCTAAATATTGACTTGCTGCAAGTTTTCCCAAATCTTTTGCAAGCCCAGGATATGTTTTTACTGTTTGAGCTTGAGTAATTTTACCAAGACTTTTACCTTTCGCAATCAATAATTCATTAACCACAAACACTCCACTCCTACCACCCAAGCTGGATTTGTGTTTGCGAGCACCAGGAGCAATGACTCGGATTAAACCATGCTCCTGAGTCAAAATTGTAACTATTCGGTCGGACTCACCAAATACTTGGGTTTTGAGATTAATACCAGTGGCTTTAAAAGTTTTACTCATTAGTCAATAGTCAGTAGCTACATAGTAGCGAGCAAAGACATCATATACAAACTACTAGTAAACTACCGACCCCTGCTGTTTATTTTCAGTACGTTCGCGAAGTAGTTCTACACCTCGGGATGTACCTAACCTCGTCGCACCGGCTTGTATAAGTTCTAAAGCTTGTTGAATGGTACGAATACCTCCAGAAGCTTTTATACCTACCCTTTCTCCGGCAATTTCTTTCAACAATCTCACGTCTGCAACTGTAGCACCACCATTCCAACCAGTACTGGTTTTAAGGAAAGCTGCTCCGGCATCCAAAATAATTTCTGCTGCCAGTCGTTTTTCAGGCTCTGTAAGTAAATTTGTCTCCAGAATTACCTTAACAACCTGCCCTGTTGCTTCACAAATTTCTGCAATTTCTCGATGTACTTCATTAGTTTTGCCAGACTTTAACCAACCCAAATTCATTACTACATCTAATTCGGTTGCTCCATTTTCAACTGCTTCTTGTGCTTCATAAAGCTTAACACTTGAAGTTGTAGCCCCCATAGGAAATCCAATCACCGTGCAAACCTTGGCTGTCTTACCATGAAGCAGTTCCGCTGCTTGTTTCACATGTACTGGATTGATGCAAACTGTGGCGAAATGAAATTTATCTACTTCTTCACACCATTGCTCAACCTGTTGCGGACTTGCTGTTGGTATCAATAAGGCATGTTCGATGTATGGCGCAATATCAATGTCTGAATAGTCTACTCCTGCTGCCATTGCTTCTAGTTCTTAGTTAACAATTATTAACATTTGTGAAAATTTAAGACTATTCTTCTAGAATAGACTAGAAATAGAATAATTTTCGTAGAAAATTTCCATTCCTCATTTATTGGAACCTCCAAACATAAATAATTATGAGGAAGCACTATAAGATATTTTACTTTGCTTTGGCTTTACTTTTGTTTGTTAAATATTAGACAAAGATAGCTTAAGCAAAAATAATATTAGCATCGATAAAGATTATAGAATTATCATTTTCTGTCCATTTGTATCGAATAAGTAATCCTCAATCCTCAATAAAAAAGATGGAGATACCAAAGATGACTCCATCTTTTTTAATTTTAATTAGAGTATGGAAAAGAGTATGGAAAAGTTAGGTTGCAACTTTTTGATTTGTAATTAATTTATTTGTCTCAGTTCCCGGTAACAAACGTTTAATACCTTTTTGAACAAATCCTTGAAGGAATTTTGTTTGTTGGTTATTCTCAAAAACACTTTGTAGAGTTTGTTGTAATTTACCCAAATTTAAAGCACTACCGGAATTGATGGCAATTTCTTGCTCTTGGAAGTATTCAATTAAAGCCAGACCAGCGATTCTTGTTAGATAGGCTGCACTAATTCCCTGAACAGCACCTCCAGCAACAAAAGTTACAGTATTACTTTTCAGGATAGTACTTACAGTTTTGGTGGAAAGTTCTACTAAGCCCAGTTTTAACATTAGGCTCCCCATTGTGCTAGCTACATTTTGTGCTTGTTCTAGGGAAAATTTTTGCTGATAAAGTTCACCTAACTCTACAATCATTTGGGCATTAATTGCCACTGTCGCGAGAACGTCTAAGGCTGGAACAGGATTTACAAATGCTGCTGCTGCTGCGATCCACTGATACTGCTCAATGGTTGGTTGGGCGCGATCACGTCTGATTTCATTTAACAAGTCTTTAGCTTGAGCTTTTAATCCTAAGGCTTTACGCATTGTAGTAGCCCAGACTAAATTCTGTCGTTGGTTCGCCAACATTTCACTTAGTTGAGTATTTAACTCTTCCAAGTTTGGTTTTACTTGTTCCATCCACTCTTGGAAAGAACCATCTTGATGATGTTTGCGCACTTTAATGGGTAAGGGGGATGCAGCTATCCCAACTACGGGAGAAGATATTTTTTGCTTTAAAGATTGCAAAATACTAGCCCGTTCGTCTGCTAAATATCGATCTTGCTTGTTGAAAACTAAGATGACTTGTTGATTCCTGGCTTTAAGTAGTTCCAAAGCCTGAAATTCTGAGTCAGTTAGATCGCTGTCGATCGCAAACAATACAAAATCATATTCGTCTCCACTTTGAAGCACTTTATTATCTGCTTCTTCATCAATCTGCAAGAATAAAGGTGATGTTTCCTGAATATCAACAGTCAGTTGAGGAAAATTCTCAAAACCAGCATTTAGCTCTTTGACTAAAATTGTTTTCCCTACCGATTTACCACCTGTAACAAGTAACTTAATTTCTTGTCTGTCTAATTCGACTTGTAACTGAGTAAGTCGCTCCCGCAGATTGTCCAATGCAAAATGACTTTGTGATTCTTGAGCTAATCTGTCTATCACTATTTCTGAACTAGCGATCGCATCTACTGCTGTTTGTCGATCTACGGGTACGATACTTTGAGTTTGGGAGTTCTCCACAACATTATTTTGCCTGACCAGCCACAAACCACCACCAACTGCAGCTAAACTTAATAGGCTAAACTCTCCAATCTGTATTATGGAATCTTGCCAACTTTGTAAAACCCACAACCCGAATGAGATTCCCAATCCTCCAACTAAAATAGGTCGCTTTAATTTAACAATCATAAATCACCTTATTTTTTAGATGGTTTTTATACTGTTGCAATAATTGTAGGTGGAAAAAAGCACACAGAACAAAACTCAATGCTAATAGGAGTCAGGAATTAGGAGTCAGGAGTCAGGAGTCAGGAGTCAGGAGTCAG
>JGI1201J43222_100129_pt1 | contig 26926 bp, 16 predicted proteins | sample MastesBC008_FD_43222 | JGI IMG/M metagenome (IMG submission 43222) | reverse complement strand
GATCCCTGTTCTGCTCAACCTCTCAACCGAGAAGAACTCAAAGATGCTGGTGTATTTTGGTTGAACGAACCTGCAGTCGATCTACCAATAAATCCCAGAGGTCGACGTTTCCGTCGTCCTCCTTCCAGTAATATTTTCATTACTCGCTTGCATGTCCGCTATACCCGAGATAAATTTCCTGAAGACCTGATGTTCCAAGAAACATCCAACAGACAAAACTTCCAAGGACGTTACGTTTTGCGACATCCTTTTAAAGGTGGCTTAAACTGTAAAGCTGGTCGAGAATATAAAAGGTCTTTACCTAGACGCTTTGAGAAAGAAGCACAAAATCTTGCCAAACTTACCAATTGGAACATTCAAGATATTCGCAAGAAAATGAGTCTCAAAGAACAGCCTACTAGTTCTTGGTGGCAAAGTTTCTTACGGTGGGCGGGATTTTAATTTTTAGAATCCCGGTATAGAGACGCAAGATACCACACAATCTAGTCGATTTAGTTAGTATTTAATACGTCTCTATATGGCTATATAGACATCTTGGCAATTAATTAACTCGTGCTTAATTTAAAAATTAAAAATCGCCATTACCTAAACACCACCACCAACTTGTTGTTGTTTTTGCTTATTTAGCAACGCAGCGTATAACCTGTTGAGTGCATTAACATATGCTTGTGCTGATGCCACAATAATATCTGTATTTGCTGAGTGACCGGAGAAGACCCTTTCTTCGTATTTCAGACGGATAGTCACTTCCCCAATTGCATCTATGCCGGCGGTTACTGACTGCACAGAAAACTCAATTAATTGATTGGGTACATTAACAACTCTGTTAATTGCCTTATATACCGCGTCTACAGGTCCCGTACCAATCGCAGCATCAGTTAGTTCTTCACCATCAGGATTACGAAGGATGACTGTTGCTGTGGGACGGGTGCGATCGCCACAGGAAACTTGTACTAATTCCAAACGAAATAGGTCTGGTGCTTGTTGAATTTCATCATTTACAAGTGCTTCTAAATCCCAATCAGTAATTTCCTTCTTTTTATCTCCTACTTCTTTAAATCTTACAAATGCTTTATTTAGATCGTTTTCTGATAGTTCAAAACCTAATTCTTTAAGACGAGTACGAAAAGCATTTCTACCAGAATGTTTGCCCAATACTATTTTATTAGTATTTAAACCTATCAATTGAGCATCCATTATTTCATAGGTTCGTTTATTTTTTAGTACTCCATCTTGATGAATTCCAGATTCATGAGCAAACGCATTTGTACCAACAATTGCTTTATTTGGCTGTACTAATAAACCTGTTAAATTAGAAACTAAACGGGAAGTTTTATAAATTTGTTGAGTATCAATATTGGTTAATGGTTCCTCCGAGTTAGTGGAACGTCCTAAAAAGGGATTAAAATATTGTCGCCGTACATGTAGCGCCATTACTAATTCTTCTAAGGCTGCATTTCCTGCTCTTTCACCGATACCATTAATTGTACATTCTAACTGTCTAGCACCATTTTTTACCGCCTCTAAAAAATTAGCAACAGCTAAACCTAAATCGTTATGTCCATGTACAGAAATAATTGCTCTATCGATATTGGGAACATTATCTTTTATCCCCTTAATTAATGCTCCAAATTCACTGGGAGTTGTATAACCTACTGTATCAGGAATATTAATCGTAGTTGCTCCTGCTGCAATTGCTTGCTCTAATACTTGATAAAGAAATTCTGGTTCGGAACGAGCAGCATCTTCAGGGGAAAATTCAATATCATCTGTAAAACTTTTGGCATAACTAACCATTTCCCCAGTAATTGATAGCACCTCCGATCTAGTTTTTTTCAACTTGTATTCGAGATGAATATCACTGGTCGCAATAAAGGTATGAATTCTTTGCTTTGCTGCAGCTTTGATTGCATCGGCTGCTGATTTGATATCTTCGTGACGCGCCCTTGCTAAACTGCAAATAACTGGACCTTCACTTGTTCCCACTGTTTGAGCAATCCTACTGACAGCTTCGAAATCTCCAGGACTTGCAAAAGCAAAGCCAGCCTCAATTATATCTACTCCCAAACGCGCTAACTGCTTTGCTATAGTAAGTTTCTCGTCTATATTCAGAGTTGCTCCGGGACATTGCTCGCCATCTCTGAGGGTAGTATCAAAAATAATGATGCGTTCTGATTTGGTATCCATTACTGTATTTGTATTTGTTTTTGTTTTTACTTGTTACTTAAAATACCTAATTCCTTAAGTTATTTTTTATTTTTGTTAATAGTTATTAAGATTACTGGCCTTCTACTTTCTCAATTGATTCTCTAACAGCATTCATATCTATATATCTATCAGTGGCATTACGTAATTCTCGTGCTATCATACCCTCAGTTGATACTACTGTAATATGAGTATTTTTTGAGCGTAATAGTTCAATAGCTCTTTCAAAATCACCATCTCCACTGAACAAAACAACTCTGTCGTATTGGTCTACTGTATTAAACATATCTACGACAATTTCTATATCTAAATTTGCTTTTTGTGAGTAGCGACCAGAGACATCATCATAATATTCTTTAAGAATCTTAGTTCGGACTGTATATCCCAGACTAATAAGAGCATCTCGAAAACCTCGTTGATCCTGAGGGTCTTTTAAGCCAGTGTACCAGAATGCATTTACTAAAGTTGTACCTGGTTGCTCATGTGCAAAATATTCTAAAACTCTTCGGGGGTCAAAAAACCACCCATTTTTTTGTTGAGCATAGAACATATTATTCCCGTCTACAAAAATAGACAGGCGGTTGTGTGAGGTACCCATAATATATACACCTAAAAATATTTAAATCAATTTAGATTGAACAACAGATTATATCAATAATAAAATGGCTAATTTACTAATATATATAAAATATATTGTCATATAGAACCTTGATATAATTCATAAGGGCAAGTAAAAATAAAACTCAAACAATCTTTGTATATCCCATAACTGCTTATACTTTTTCACATTTAGTAATCATAAAAAGTAGCTTGTAATCAAAATTGACTAATTTGGTTCTTCAGTTAGAACTGATTAATTACAGCATTAAGATGCTATACCTCAATCCAGTTTACTCTGAAAGCGGTATTCTCTTGGAACAGAGTGGAATTTATACTTTTTGTCATGAGATGATCGTACTGCCACATAAGTTCATTTTTCCCACTTTGAATAAGTATCATTCACTTGTAAGTGTTTTATTCAAGGTATAGGGCATAATATTTTCATTTCCTAACTTCGACTAGAAGTTTAATGGCTAGCCCTGGTATTTATTAGGAAATTTTAAGTGCAAAACCTATCCAGGTAAATTTATCTGACTTACCTTTAATTTTTTTGCCAAGATGATGGCATATCTGCATATTTTTTGTGCATAAATCTTCTAATGAATTAATGTGTTAGATGAAACATGATATACTGCATTTCAAAACTTTTATGAGAAAATTAGGTTAAAAAGATAAACAATGTGGAATATATAATACCAATTCATCTTCACTTGTATAAGACAATTATCTAAAATGGGGATATCAGGGTGTTTATACTAGAAGATAATGTAAATAAAAAAACAAAACCTTAGCAGGCCGTTCGAGAATCGCGGTATGGCAGAAGAACCTACATATACCTTAACCAAAGAAAATATCTCTGGTGAGAATCAAGCTGCAAATCAATCAGATAAGCCTACTAATAACCCAATATCGGCAATTCAACCTCGATTTATGAGTAAGGTAGGACATATACTTTCAGCAGTTTGGGCTGTTGGTGCAGCGATCCTGAGTTTATCTGGGGATCATTTGACTATTTCTCAGTCTTTAGAAAATCAGGCTCATACAAGTTTTTATGCTTTACGCCAAAAGGAAACTCCTCCTAAAGAAATTATAATTTTGGCAATTGATGATAAATCTATCTCTTCACCGAAAGAAAATTATCTACTTGACCCGAAAGAATTTAGTTATTTAGAGCCACTTAAGTCTTTTCCTTATAAAAGGGAAGTATATGCTCGGGTGATTGATAAGCTGATCGCAGCTGGGGCTCGCCATATTGCATTACACATAGTCTTTGACAGTGCAAGTAGTTATGGACCTGATGATGATGAAAAATTTGCTTCTGCATTAGAACGCCATGGTTCTAAGGTCACTTTGGCTGCGTTATATGAGGATACTCAGGAAGAACAAGGTTCTATAAATAAAATAAAAGAGCCTCTAGCTATATTTCAGAACGATCAGATATCAATTGGGATTGAGAATTTCCCTCAGGAGAAAAATGGTACAATTCACAGATTATCCAGTTCGCTGGTTAAAAAATTAAAAGAAACATTCAAAGAATACAATTTATTTGATGACGACATCATTTCATTTGATAGAGCCGTCTTAAAAGGTGCAAAAATTAACTACCCCCTACCTTCCGGCGATCGCATATATTTTTATGGTCCCCCAGGAACATTTGAGAAAAAACCATTTTGGGAAGTATTTGACCCCGAATTTTGGGATGCAAATTTCCAGGGAGGAAAAATCTTTAAAGATAAGATTATTCTAATTGGTTCAACTAGTAGGCTTGCAAAAGAATTTCCCGTACCAGTCTCAAACAACTTGTTTTCTTCAACAAAAATGTTTGGGGTAGAAATTCATGCTAATGCGATCGCGACTTTGATAGAAGGAAAGGCGATTGCTCAAGGGATCGAAAGTGATTTAGGACGTGGTTTATTCACTTTGTGTTTGGTGGGAGGGACAGCTTTATTTATTGCCAAAATTAGACGAGGAACAAGGAGATTTTTTGTAAGTATACTTGTTGCTACAACATGGGGAGGAATAACCTACGCATTATTTTTCTATGGTAAGTTAATTTTTCCAGCAGCAATTCCAATCGTAGGAATTATTGGTACTGGTTTTTCTTACTTAGGAGTAGAACTAACAAGGGAGTTGATACGAAAAAGCCAGCTAGTGGATATTTTCCGGAGATATTCCACAAGTCAGGTTGTTCGGGAAATTTTGAGTCAGCAAGAAGACCTTAAAGACTTGATCTACCAAAGACAGATGGAAATCTCAGGTAAAATTTTGGATGGTAGATACAGAATAGTTAAAGTTCTTGGCGCTGGTGGATTTAGCGAAACTTATATCGCTGAAGATTGCAAACGTCCTGGAAATCCCTTATGTGTTGTTAAACAATTAAAACCAGTAAACGATAAACCAGCTCAATTGGAAGTCGCAAGACGACTATTTAATTCTGAGGCGAAAACTCTGGAAAAATTAGGTAAGCACAATCAAATACCTCAACTGTTAGCTTACTTTGAAGAAGAAGAAGAATTTTATTTAGTTCAAGAATATGTTATGGGTCATCCCCTAAGCAGAGAAATTCCATCGGGTAAAATTCTTGATGAAAGAACAGTAATCCATATTTTAAGAGACTTACTAAAAGTATTGGAATTTGTACATGCAAATGAGGTAATTCATCGCGATATTAAACCCAGTAATATTATCCGTCGAGAATCAGATAGAAAACTCGTATTAATTGATTTTGGTGCGGTGAAAGATGTAACATCTCAATCTGAAGATGAGCTAGAGCAAACATCTTTTACCATTGGTATCGGTACCAAAGGTTATGCACCCAGCGAGCAATGTTTTGGACGTCCCCAGTACAACAGTGACATTTACGCTGCTGGTACGATCGCCATCAAAGCTTTGACAGGTAAAGCTCCCCACGACATTCCAACCGATGGTTACGGAGAATTAAAATGGACAGATAGGGCGAGTATTAGTCCTGCTTTTGCAAAAATTATCAGCAAAATGGTACTCAATGATTATAAAAGACGATATCAGTCAGTATCAGAAGTATTAGCAGCGCTTGCAAAGTTAGGGGTGGGTAGACAAACAAGCTACAATGACTGCTTACCAACTAATAATATAACTTTAGATGATACCGATATTCCAACTAATAATATAACTTTAGATGATACCGATATTCCAACTACGCCTTGGGTAATTCCACCCAATAATGACGAGCAAGACTCAACTTCTATATTGCCCACTGATAAGTGAATAGTTATCAGTTAACAGTTTATGGCTAACGCCACGCCCTTACGGGCTACAGTTAACTGTTATCAATTACCTATTACCGATTACCGATTACCTATTACCGATTACCGATTACCGATTACCATTAGCGGCTAGCGATAGCGTACTTTAGGTATTGTGTGGCGTTAGCCATATACCAATTACCTACAAACTAATCTTGACGTAAACGGCTGGCAAAAATTGCTGCTTGGGTGCGATCGCGTAAATTTAAACGGCTTAAAATACTGTTAACATGATTTTTAACTGTACGTTCTGATATAAAAAGTTTGCCAGCAATTTCACGGTTATTTAACCCTTTAGCAATGAGTTGTAATACTTCTTTTTCTCTAGGTGTTAACTGCTCAAATTCTGGCGGAATTTCTACACTGGAAGTAGCAGTCATAACTTTTTCAAATAATCCAGGTCCCATTTGAGTGTAACCTTTATTTACCGCCCTGATTGCCTGCGCCAGTTCTTCAGATGGCGTGTCTTTGAGTAAGTAGCCCTTAGCACCAAATTTCATTGCTTGGGTAATGTAATCATCATCATCAAAAGTTGTTAGTACTAAAACTTTGATATTAGGTGCTTTTTGCTGTAAGTTACGAATAGCTGCAACTCCGTCCATGATTGGCATTCGCACATCCATAAGTACCACATCTGGCTGTAATACCAACGCTTGCTCTATCGCCAGCTTACCATTTTCAGCTTCACCGACCACCTCAATGTCTTGCTTCGCTTGTAGAAGGCTACAGAGTCCTTCCCGGATAATACTTTGGTCGTCAACCAGTAAAACTCGGATCATGCTGTACTGATAGTGGAATCTCAATCTGAATTTTACAACCTTGATCGGGTTGACTGTTAAGTTGGAAAAGACCTCCAAATGTTTCAACTCTTTCTCGCATTCCCCGGAGTCCAAATCCGGTGGTATTTTCGTTGGGGTCAAAACCTTGACCGTTATCTTCTAATAATAAAGATATATGTGTAATTCTTTCTTTTACATCTAATTTTACCCATTCGGCATAACCGTGTTTGGAAACATTAGTTAGTGCTTCTTGGACTACTCGATATAATGCTGTTGATATTTCATCTGGTAATGAAGATTGTAAATATATTTCAGATACGACCTTAGTTCCTGTAGTTCTTTCAAAATCTTGGATTAAATTTATTAAAGCATCTGTCAGTGACTTACCTTGTAACGGGTTTTTCCTTAAAGTTGCAACTGAGTTACGAACGTTTTGTAGTGCTTCTTTTCCTAATTGTCTGGCTTTATCTAAGTGCTGTTTTGCCTGTTCTAAATTTACATTAATCTGCATCGCTACATTCTCTAACTGAATACTTTGAGCTGTTAGAGAATGACCTACAGAATCATGAATTTCCCGAGCTATCCGATTACGTTCCTGCAAGGTCGCTTGATTTTCAATTAATAAAGCATATTCACGCAAACGTTGATTAGCAACGGCGAGTTTTTCCCGACTTTGTTTTTGTGCTAATAATGTACCCACCAAAAGCATGACAAAGATCAAAACTAAACCAAACATTACTGCTGCATTCAGTTTCCAGTAAATCAGAAATTGTTGTGCTAAATCCGGTGATATTCTCCGAAGCACTCGCGGTAATCGTTTACCTAAAGACACACCAAAAGGTTGAATCTGCATTACTGACATCATTTGCATGAGGATAAAAGAAATATAAGTAAATATTCCTACGACTATACGTCCGCTCCAAGGAAACATTAGACAAGCGCGGATCGCAACAACCAATAGCAAAGCAGGGAAAACTCTTTCTCCTCTTCCTCCCCATAAAATTATCAGCCAACTCAAACCTAATCCAACACTGGTATGTAGCCCTTGTATGAATCGCGAGCCAAAAGGTAGTCGCAGTCCCATTAAAGCCAAAATTCCAAGACTTACTAAAATTCCCGGAGTAAAAATTATTAGTGGTTGATTAAACCGATGGGGTCTTAATAAGTGAGGTGGTGGTAAATATTCTCTGGGAATTTGTAATCTTGAAAATACTGCCAGAAAAGCAATCCCCAATAGTATTAATTCTAAATAAAACAAAAGACGAAACGGATGTTTTTTCCAATTCAACCGTTGCATAACCTGGTACAACCTAGCTGCAGCTATAGTTTTAACTTTATTACTATAAAGTAAATCATTTTTTAGCAACAGTAACCCTCGCTCTACTATAATTTACACCTCGTAGGCCAAAAGTACTAGATAGATATAGTACCTCGGTAACTCATAGTTTGGGATTAGGGATTCATGCAGTTTATACAAGACATTTTATAGGATTTAATTGTTCGCAATTAAAGCGAGTAAAGTTCAAAACCTTAAAATTCAAAACCGTATTTTAACCATCACGAGGAATTTAATATGAATTGGCGTCAAATCTCTGTGTTGCTAGCAGCTTCAGTAATTTTACCTGCGGGTAGTGTTACTGCGAATCAGTTGAGTGTTTCATCCACAAGCGTGAGTCAGAGTAATATATCTGTACGCTCTGGTAAAATTGCCCAAGCTTCGCCGAATACTCCGAATTTCAAAAGGAGACGACGTGTTAAGGGAGGGATGAAGAAAATATTTCAGCAACTTAATCTGAGTACCGAACAGCAAGAACGCATCAAAGCAATTCGTCAAGAATCTAAAGAAAATAACAGTAGTTTGCGCCAGGAAATGAGGCTAGCTAAAGAAGAAATGCGTAAACTGATGATACAAGATACGTCTTCCGACAACGAACTCAGACAACAGCATGAAAAAATTCAAAATCTGAAAAAAGAACTAGGAAATCAACGATTTGAAACAATGCTTAAAATGCGCCAAGTTCTTACTCCCGAACAACGCAGTAAAATGGCTGAATTAAAACAACAACGCCGGCAAAATTTTCGTAAACGTTGGCAAGGTCGAAGTTATAAGGATAGCTAATATCGTAAGATGATACGTAGTAATCTATTTTTCAATAGAATCTACAAGTAAGACCTGATTTGAAATTTGTACTCCTGTTCCACTTACTTGTAATCCACAATCAAATATTTGTCTCGATTATTTTTTATAATCCGAGCCAATTATAAATTTAGATAAATTTGATTAACGTAAATACTCAGAGGCGTTACACCACAACGTCTCTATAGTTTTATTTGCAAATGCAATTTTTATACTTGCCAAATATTTGCTTTGGCTCGCATAATATCAAGCTCATAAATCTACTCAATTGCGGGATTGCTGTTTAATTTTATTATTCTTACATATCATATCCGCAATAAAAGCAAAACTTCCTAACTGCATAGAACTAAAGAATAGCAATAGGGTTAATTGGCTTAAGTTTTGGTGACTAATAATCTCTTGTATTAAAGTCAGGATAAATCCCCCAAATAATACACTTGCTATCGGTAATAAAAATCTTAAAGGTGCAAAGTAAATTCCTATGTGGATAATTATTTGCACGAACTCTAAAGCAGCTTCAATCGGATTAACTTTAGCTTGTTTGACCTTATAGTGACAGTAAATAGGTTCGTAGCGAACAACATAGTTATTACTTAACATAGCCAAAGCTGTTGCAGTATCAAAACTATTTGTATTGGGAAGAGCATTGAGAAATTGTTCAACTACATCTTTACGAAAGACGCGCAAGCAACTATTTAGATCTGGGATTGAAGACATGGTCAACCATTCAGCGAAATGGGTTAAGCACGAATTAGAAATTTGGTGAAATTTTGAGTATTTCATCCCAACTCGAGCAGCTGCAACCATATCGGCTTGCAACATTAAACTGACTAGTTGGGGAATTTTTTCATTTGGATAAGTTCCATCAGCATCAGTTGTCACAATTAGTGGATACTTTGCTTGGCTAATTCCACTTTTAACAGCTGCACCATAACCCAGACGTCGTTGATGTTCAATGACTTTTATATCTAACTGCGATCGCAACAAATCGCCAGTACCATCACTAGAAGCATCATTAACTACAATAATTTCATATTCGCAATTACCCCGATTTAAATAGTCACGAAGGCTATTTAGGGTAAAAACAATCATATTTTCTTTATTATAGGCAGGTATAACCACCGAAAAAGCCGGGTAATCAATTTCACTGCCTTGTGTTTGTATAGGACATGCATCACGTATTCTCATAAAATAAAAGTTGTATAAAATACGTTGTTTATGATACAAGGTAATTTTCGTTTATACATTTTTTTTAGTAAAAAAATAAAAAACTAAAAAACTAAATTTTGCGCGTGTTGAGCGTAGTGAAACAGCTTAAATATACATAAGCTCACTACAGGTGGTTCGCATATATTCTTCAAAGAACTATAGGGATTTTCATTTGAATCAAATAATGTTTACTCCCTTCTCGCCCCAAGATTAACCGTACAAAATATCTGTTCCTCTTCCCACACCTCCCACACTTCCCAGGTATTTCGTATTTAGTCACGACTCGCGCGTTCTCACCCTGCGGGTTGGCTGCGCCCGGATGGCGTCTTGCACCGACGCGGGGTCGCTCGTCATTTTTTCGCGATTTTAGGGGACACTTGAATTCTGAAATTACCAAACCATGTTAAGCAGTTGAGAAAATTATCAACTATTCCGCAATACCAAAAAACCTACCCTTCCCCCTTTCACTCAATTGATAACCTTCTACCGGTAAGGGAGTAAATCTCCAAATGTAGGACGTAAAATTATGAACTTGTCGTTACGCAACAACTAATTTACCCCATCGTCAGGTTTCATACCTCCCTAAGAGGTTTACTACACTCAACTGGTAACCGCTTATTGTTGAAAATTAAAGAAATTAATAATTAGAAGATTAGCAGCAATTATTTAAGTTTAATGTGAATTATCTAATGTGAACTAGATTGAGCTTTGTAATATTAATGATTTCAAGAGCCGTTACGATTATTTTTTATTCTCAGATAAAATTATATACTTCCAGTATCTAAACTCACAAAAATCATTATTTTTGCCACTGTTGGAAGCTATTAGTTATATGTGAATTAAAGTCTTTTCATCTGACTGACTATAATTATTTCTTATCCATTTCCCAGGCAGATTTGTCAGAATAAAATATAAAACAAAAGCTATATTAAAAATTTTTCAGTATAAGCAGGTACTATACCCATAAAAACTCCTATTTATTTCTCAGTATAGGTAAGGTAACATTATGAATAAAATACCAATCATGCAAAAATACGAACTATAAAAATACGAAAGGGATAAATTAGTATATTTGTCATCAATTAGTGAAACCTTAAATCATATAATTTGATAATAGTTGTATTGTAAATATTTCCAAATCAAATTTAAGTTATACTATCTACATATTTAGAGGTCTACTGTATTGGAGGGCTGTTAAAATTGCTGTCAATAATAATACATTTAGCCCGCTTATTATCTCAACCAGTTATCTCAAAATTAAAAAAAAAGCTTACTTTTACAAGTTAAATAAACTTCAAGTTTACATAATCTTCCTTAATTGGTATGAAAAAGAAATAATGAATTTAAATTCATCTATAAAAGTGACTCAAGATAATTTTGATACAAATACTTCAAAGAACAAAAAATCAATTACAGGACTCTCAAAAATAGAATCATCAGCCCCAGGAAACCCTAAACCAGAGGATAATATCCCAGAACAAGCACTGACAGAACAAATAGCAGAAACAGAAACAGAAAAACTAACGAATACTTCAGATATTGCTGATTCCTCTTCTCAACTTGAAAAACAAAAAGCCTTAGCCAGAGTTATTTCTCGTATTCGAGAATCTTTGGATTTAGAATCTATTTTCAAAACTACCGTTACTGAAGTACGACAACTTTTAAATGCGGATCGCGTTGGAGTGTTTAGATTTTATCCAGGTAAAGATTGGGAAGGAGAATTTATTTATGAGAATGTAGGAGCAAAATGGAAATCAGGAACGGGAGAAAAGGTTTCCGATCGCTGTTTTAGTCTTCGATATGCCGAACTGTATAAGCAGGGAAGAGTCAATGCAATTGCTGACATTTATCAAGGTGATTACAAGCAATGTTATATTGACGTCTTAGAAAAGTTTCAGATCCGTGCCAACGTTGTGGCACCCTTACTCAAAGGAGATCAACTCTGGGGGTTATTGTGCATTCACCAATGTCGCGCCCCTCGTAACTGGCAAGAATCTGAAATTGAATTTGTTAGCTTAATTGCAGAGCATTTAGGTGTTGCCTTGCAACATATTGAATTATTCAGACATGCAAGACTTCATGTAGATTTACAAAAAGCATTAAATGGAGTAATTTCCCGGATTCGTAAGTCTTTAGACTTAGATAATATTTTTAAAATCACAGTTACCGAAGTTCGTCAACTGCTTAAAACAGACCGAGTTGGAGTATTTCGCTTCGAACCAAGCTTGGACTGGGAAGGAGAATTTATTTATGAGGATGTAAGATCGCAGTGGTGTTCGGCATTGTCTATCAAGTTACGGGATACCTGCTTTGCTGCCGAATTTGCAGGACTGTATCGAGAAGGTCGAATTAGAGCAATATCTGATATATATGAAGCCGGAGTTGATAATTGCCACATTCAAATTCTGGAAAGATTCCAAGTACGTGCTAATGTAGTCGCACCTTTGATGAAGGGTGATGATTTATGGGGTTTGCTGTGCATTCATAATTGCAGTAGTCCTAGAGACTGGGAAGACTTTGAAATTGAATTTGTGCAACAAATCGCCGAACATTTGGGTGTTGCATTACAACAAGCAGATTACCTCGAACAAGTAAAAGCTCAATCGGCACAATTAGCACAAGCAATAGAGCGAGAAAGAACGGCAAGATGGCAGAAGAATATAGCTATCACTGTTGAAAAAATTCGTCAGTCTCTCGATCTGGAAACCATTTTCCGGACGACCACTTCTGAACTCAGACAGCTGCTTAATGTCGATCGCGTAGCTATCTATCGTTTCAATGCTGATTGGAGTGGTGAATTTGTATCTGAATCAGTAGCTGATGATTGGAATTGTTTAATACAGGAACAATCACAACTCTCGGAATTACTTGCCGATATTAGCGAATGCAGCGTCAAAATATTTGCTAAGCCCCCGATGGTAGATACTTATTTACAAGATACCGCAGGGGGAAGTTTTGCAAAAGGCGAACTATTCCGTATTTGTAATGACATTTATAAGGCTGGTTTTAAAGAGTGTTACATCAAAAGCTTAGAATTATTTCAAGCCAGGGCTTACATTATTGTTGCGATTTATCACAGTCAAAAGCTTTGGGGATTGCTTGCAGTTTATCAAAATTCCGGACCCCGCGAATGGCACTCTGAAGAAGTCTACTTCCTAAACCAAGTTAGTACTCAGTTAGGTGTAGCTTTACAACAAGCAGAATATTTACAACAATTAAAGCACCAAGCAGCAGAACTATCAAAAGCAGCCGAACGGCAAAGAGCGCTAAAAACAACCGTAGAGAAAATTCGGCAGACCCTTGATATTGACACCATTTTTAAAGCTACCACCAAAGAAGTACGTCAATTATTAGATGTAGAGCGAGTAGCAATCTATCGCTTTTACCTTGATGGTAGTGGTGAATTTGTCGCAGATTCCATTGTTGATGGTTGGATGCCTGCAACTAAACCACAACCAGTAACCGAACGTTTATTGTTACAAACTACAAAAGCTGGTAAATATCCACGTAATGAAGTATTTGTCCCAATTTCCCAAGGTGAAAAGCTTTGGGGATTATTAGTTGCTTACCAAAATTCCCAACCCCGTTACTGGCAAGATGAAGAACTTAGTTTACTTGCGCAAGTAGGCGTACAATTGGGGGTAGCATTACAGCAAGCAGAAGCATTAATACAAGTACAAGAACAAGCAGAACAACTAGCTCAAGCAGCAGAAAGAGAACGTAAAGCCGCACAGCGAGAACGAGCACTAGCAACAACGGTAGAAAAAATCCGCCAAACCCTTGATATAAATACCATTTTTGCCAATAGTACTCAAGAGAGCCAAAGACTTTTAGAAGTAGATAGAGTTGCAATTTATCGCTTCTACCCCGATTGGAGTGGGGAATTTGTTGCCGAATCAGTAGCTCCTGCTTGGAAGCCAGTACGGGAAATTATACCTGTAATTGCTGATCGCTTTTTGCAAGATAATCAGGGAGGCGAATATGCTAAGGGTAAGATTCTGGTTGTCAATGACATTTACAGCACAAATTATTCTGTTTGCCATATTAGTTTAATCGAGCAGATGCAGGCAAGAGCATATATGGTGGTACCGATTTTCCAAGGTGAAAAACTTTGGGGATTGCTCGGAGCATATCAAAATACTGGACCCCGTGATTGGCAACAAGATGAAATAGACTTATTGCGTCAAGTTTCCACACAGTTAGGAGTCGGTATCCAGCAAGCAGAATTACTTGAGCAGACCCAACAGCAAAAAGAAGAACTCAGCCAAACTATTAAAGAGTTACAGCGTGCTCAAACTCAGTTAATTCATAGTGAAAAAATGGCAGGTTTAGGTCAGTTAGTTGCTGGGGTCGCCCATGAGATTAATAACCCAATTAATTTTATTCACGGAAACATCGCCCATATAGATAATTATGTGTGCGACTTGCTCAATTTGCTCAACCTTTATCGAAGTGCTTATCCTCATCCAGAATCACATATTCAAGAGCAAGCATCTGCAATTGATTTGAATCATCTGATCGAAGACCTACCCAAAATTACTGACTCAATGAAAATAGGTACGGGGCGGATTTTCTCTTTGGTGCAGTCCTTACGTACTTTTTCACGATTGGATGAAGAAGGAATGAAAGCCTTTAACATTCATGATGGTATTGACAGCACCTTATTGATTTTGCAACATCGGCTCAAACCCAGCCTCAACGCCCCTGAAATTGAGATCTTTAAAGAATATGGCAATTTGCCCTTAGTAGAGTGTAATGGCGCTCAACTAAACCAGGTATTTACGAATATCCTTAGCAATGCTATGGATGCCATAGAAGCAATGTTAGTTGCGACTAATAATCGTAAACCCAAACAACCTAAAATTACTATCCGTACAGAAGTTATAGATGGAGATAGTATGCTAATTCGGATTGTGGATAATGGTTATGGAATTCCAGATGAATTACAATCTCGTATTTTTGAACCATTTTTTACAACAAAGGAAATAGGTAAAGGTACTGGTTTGGGTTTATCCATTAGTTATCAGATTGTTGTTGAAAAACACGGCGGTCAATTTAGATGTTTTTCTGAACCTGATAAAGGTAGTGAATTTTGGATTGTGATTCCTATCAATAGGTCAAATAATAATTCAAATAATTGATAGTAAACTTTGAGCGGTTGGGAATTGGGAATTGGGGATTTTGTGCAAGTTATTTGTGCGTACGCAATCGCTGAAAACTCTCCGTTACCCGTTCCCTGTTCCCTTTTATCTAAAAAAATATTCTAACCAATATGTCCTGCTGTGCGATCAAACAACTCGACCATAGCAGGCGATAAAATTCTTCCCAGAATTTACTTGATTATTTAACCAAGCCCACATTTGATCGCCAAAGGAAAAATGCCACCATTCTCTAGGATTGCGGCAAAATCCTGCTTTTTCCATGATGCTGCACAATAGTTTTCGCTTGGCATGATAGTTTTGTGATTGCGAATCATCACCCAAAGCATAGTAATCAGGGAGTGATCGGTCGGAAAGTTCATCAATGGGCGAACCCATATTAATTATTTGTCCGCATTCATTTACTAAAGTGACATCCACCGCAGCACCTGTGGAATGGGGAGGAGGTGTATTTTTATCAAGACTAGGTATTGCCCAAATTTTGTATACTTCTTCCCATAATGCTTGAACTTGGGTACTTGAAAGTTTGGTTTCTTCCAGTTTTCGTTCTTGCAAAGCTTGCTTGAAACTATAGTTGACCATAAATTCCTGCACCGCTACAGGACGATAAGCATCAAATATCTGAATACGCCATTCTGGAAATAATTGGCAAAGATAGCTTTGTGCGGTTATTAACCTTTCAACAACACTTTTTCTCAAAAAATAGGGGGAATATTCTCCGTAGGGTGCACCTAACTTTATATAAGGATGAGGAGACTCCAATGCAAATTTTTCTAAGGGAATCTCAATCAAAGGTTCGTTAGATTCAACGATAGGAATTTTATGATATGGTCTCATGTGAAGAAAAATAACTCTAACAATCTCTGAGATATTAGTTTTTCTAACTAAGAATACACTTTGATTTAGAGATATACGTATTGCTAAATTTACAAATGGGTTTTTAATTTGGGGACTGGGGATAGCACTGCGTGCCGCCTGCGGCATAGAGCCTACGGCGTCGACAGATCCGCAGGTGACGGCTCCGGATCCGTAGGTAGCGCAGCTATAGGTAGCGCAGCTATAGTCATAGCCTCTGGCGACTTGGTATGGCGCTGCGGTTTTAGGTTAGGACATTTTTTATTCCGTGTTCCCTTCTTAGCACAATATAATGTCCTAACCCATACGCTTACTGGTACTAGCTTACGAGATCGGGGAATACTTCCCGTACTGCTGGATGTACCAAGCGGAAATTACTTACGTTTAAGCCCTTGGCTAATGCACTATTATTATCCAAAGCTTCCATTCCTGAATTCGCTAACTGGATAATATAAGGCAAAGTACTGTTATTTAATGCTTGAGTAGCGGTCCAAGGTACCGCCCCTGGCATATTGGGAACTCCATAGTGTACCACTTCTTCTTCCAGATACGTGGGTTTAGTATGGGATGTTGGGTGTAAAGTTTCGATGCATCCGCCTTGGTCTACAGCAACATCCACAATTACGGAACCAGGACGCATTTTTTGCACCAATTCTCGAGATACTAATATTGGTGCTCTTTTTCCAGGTACTAAAACAGCGCCAATTAGCAAGTCTGTTTCCCTAGCAGCAGCTTCAATGTTGCTCGAATTGCTGTAAATTAGTCCTACCCTAGAACCAAATAAAGTTTCTAAGTAGGAGAGACGCTCAACATTAATGTCAATAATTTCAACGGAAGCACCCATCCCAACGGCAATTTTTGCAGCTTCCGTTCCTACAACACCACCGCCTAAAATTGTTACTTTTCCTTGTTTGACTCCGGGGACTCCACCCAAAAGCACACCTCTACCACCTTGCTGCTTTTCTAGGAATCGCGCCCCAAATTGTACTGATAGGCGACCTGCAATAACACTCATTGGAGCCAGTAAAGGTAACTTATTACTACCCGATTGCTCTACCGTTTCATAGGCGATCGCACTAACTCCACAGTCAATTAAATGTTCGGTTAATTTCCGGTCAGCAGCTAGATGTAAATATGTAAATAATATTTGACCTTTTTGAAGAAATCTATATTCTGGAACCAACGGTTCTTTAACCTTGACAACAAGCTCCCTATTCCATGCTTGTTCTGGGTTCGGGACAATTTTAGCACCAGCATCTACGTAGTCATTGTCCGTGAAACCTGCACCAATACCTGCTGATGATTCAACAAATATGGCATGACCTTTTTCTTTAAGTGCCCTGACACTGGAGGGACTCATCCCAACTCGAAACTCTTGGTCTTTAGTTTCTTTGGGAACACCAATTTCCATATATTTGCCTGCCTCTAAGTTTATTTTTCTTAAGTTTAGTTTGTCACTCTTATCGGGATAATTACCGTATTCAAAATAGCCAATAAGATAAGTTTTAATGGGTAATTTTTTGATTTTTCGATCCCGTATATAATTATCTTCACAACCAATTTCGAGTTTTCGTGCTTGACGTTCAGGTTTAAATTTTTCAGAATATAAATATTGTTTACTTTTTGTTAAGGCTTCTGGCTGTGCTATGAGAGATACTAGTAGCCAAGAGATTGCAATTTTTCTTAAACTTAATTAATAAATTGAATTAATTAAAAAAATTAAAATTGTCTTTCTTAGCTTGCAAAAAGAATATTGTAGTGGTATCAAAAGGGAGGAAATAATGGTTTCAGATACACAGCCTAGCGTTACACCAAGACTAGAAGAGCCAAAATTTGGTTTTAATGAGTATGCTGAGCGGTTAAATGGCCGTGCAGCAATGATTGGCTTTTTGATTATGATTGCAATTGAGTATTTCACCGACAAAGGTGTTTTAGCTTGGCTTGGTCTTCAGTAAGCTAATACCAAGTGAATTAATATTTGAATCATTCAAGGTAGCCAAGTTAACAAGTCGTTTAGATTGATGACTGTGATGCAGGCAAATATCTAGTTTGTCTGCACTGCAGATCTCTATCTTTATAATGTTGACTTCACCAGTTGTCCGGAGAATTACACTCTAGTGGTGAAGAAAATTTATAATAGTATATAGACTCTCATTAAAAGCACTGTCGGGCGAGTGAGTTATACTCAGTAAGTTTGCACACAAAGTGAACAAAAAAACAAATAAGCTGTGATGAATGCTGTATTACCTCGAGTTTTAAAATCAGCCTACCGAAAAGAACCTCTGATAAGCATATTTATGACTATTGGCATCGTGGATGCTTTAATTGGTGGATTTGATGATAGCTGGTCTTTGTTTGCTTTTGGTTTAGGGGCGTTGGGTGTTGCTCTAACGTTCAAGTTGTGGCGAATGCAACAGCGTCCTCCTGTACCGGAAGAACCTCAAACCCAAGAGTATTATTTACCAGCGCAATCATCAAGCTCTGCTTTACCGATGCTGAGTATTGCGAAGAAAAAACCACCACAGTAAATTAGATATTTGAGAATTAGATATTTGAGAATTAGATATTTAATTTGATATTTGATATTCCAAAGTGGGAATTATAGGTGTATCGTCTTTCTTGTAAAAATCTTGCAGGTAAGGCGAATTTTTTGTTTGTATTTAGCATGATGTTGATATTAAGCAAACACCAATTTTCTCAACTATATGAATCAGTATTACATTAAAGTCTTTCGAAGAATTCAACCTTCAAAACAAAAATTTTTTAAGTATTTATTTGCCAAGTATTTGGGCATTATTAGTTTTATAGGTTGTAGCGGATTATTCTTTTTTGGAGAAGTACTACCTGTAAGTTCGACAAATGTTCCGGCTGAATTATTACTCAAGTTGCGCGGGTTCCCAACCAAGCCTAAATTTGTTGAATCTAACTTAGCTCAGCCTAAATTACTTTACACCTTAAAAGGACATACAGGTACTATAAAATCCTTAGCATTTGGTCCTAAAGGAAAGATGTTAGTTAGTGGTGGAGCAGAAAATGATGGTGTAATCCGCATATGGAATTTGAAAAAAGGTAAACGGATGGGGATAATTCGCAAAGCTCATCAAACTGCAGTATTATCCTTGCTAGTATCACCTGATGGTAACACCCTAGTTAGTTGTAGTAGCGATAATGCTATTAACCTTTGGAGCCTCAAAAATCTGAAATTTACTCGTTCTTTTGTCGGACATACAAGTAATATTCTTTCCCTTGCAGTATCTTCCAACAGCAAAATTCTAGTTAGTGGCGCTTTAGATGGAATTAAAATGTGGGATTTATTACAACAACGTCCCTTGGGAACATTAAGAAGACTTGGTAACTCTACATATACTGTTGCAATTAGTCCAAATAATCAAACCTTAGCTAGTGGTGACGAGCGCGGAGAAATTCAATTATGGGATTTAAAAAGTGGTAAATTAATTCGCACTTTTGTCGCCCATTCTCGCTCGGTTACTTCTGTTGCATTTGCTTCTAGGGAAGGATCCCCTGGTGATGTTGGTACCCTAGTTAGCGCCAGTGGAGATAATCGTACAATTAAAGTGTGGGATACCAAAACTGGTAAATTAATTCATACTTTTCAAGTACACACAAGTAAAATTAATGCGATCGCAATCAATCCTACAGGAAATATAATGGCGAGTGCTCTTCAAGACGGAATTATGTTGTGGAATTTGAAAACAGGTAAATTACTTCACAAACTTCATGGACATTCTGACTGGGTAAGTTCGATAGCTTGGAGTTCTGACGGGAAAATGCTTGCTAGTGGAAGTTTTGATAAAGAAGTAAAAGTTTGGCAATTCCAATAAATAAATTAATTAATTTCAATTATCAATAAGCCCAATTAGTGGCTTAAATCAATTTTATTAATTAATGATATTGAATCAACTAACTTGAATTATTAATGATAAAAACCTACCAAACCCACCGGAGCAAGACTATCAAATCGTTTTCCAACATAATTTAGCCACTGCTTGATGGTACCAATTGCTTCTGTAATCGTATTATCTGCACCAATGTAGTCCTGGTTTTTGATTTCTTCAAATGCTTGATAGGCAATATTATTTGTGATGTAACCAAAAGCAGGGAAATTTTGAACAGACGGTATTGGTAAAGGTAAAGAACCATCAATTAATTTTACCAGTCGAAATTCCTTAACTATCCCCAACTCCTCAAGGGCAAAATCTACTTCTTGTAGCCATTTGTAAGAACAGGGATAAAATGGCGCATTATTCAAAAAGTCCTGCTGAAATACCTCACAATAGAGCTCGATCGCATAAGCATATATTGCCCCATATTTCTGATTTAAAGTTTCTCCTCGTATGATTTCTTCTAAAGCTTCGAGCAAAGAAGGTGCACCATGCTCAATTAGCAGGCTAAATTCCCGATTGTATTTTACTATTCTTTTATGACACCGTTGTTGTACCCATGAAATTAATTTTTGATCGCCAGAACCGTAAATAGAAGCCAGCTCGTCAATATTTATTGCATAAACTATTAAGCCGCAACTCAAATCGAGCATATTCTTTTGTCTTAGATAAATTCACCTTTTACTGATATTAGATAAATTTGGTCATTTCTCATACGGTATTGCATCACAATTAGAGATTGAAATAGATCGTATCAACTTACCTCGATTAATTCGTAAAAGTTTAAACTAAAGTGAATTTTGTCAATACGTCTAATACTAGAAATAAATCTGCGTGATTATCATTATCAGTAAGTTTGTAGAGGATATTTTTATTCACCGAAATCTACAAGTACGGAATAAAATAACCTTACTCTTGACTCGTCACGCGATCCTAACACCTACACAACTGCAGCTTCGTTAACAACTACACCCTGCATCTTATTAAAAGCATCAATTAAGGTGTCCAACTGTTTTGCTGCTTTAACCACTCCCAAACCCCGTACCGTGATTTTCCCAGGAGAATAAACAAAACGGTTCTTAAGAATTGCTGGTAAATTATCCGCTAATAAATTCCAAGCCGGTTCTTCCATGGGTGTTTCTAAGACAATATGCTGTTTCCCATCAGGTTTAATGCGACTAAAACCTAACTTCTTCGCCATTTGTTTTAATTCCATTACCCGGATCAATTGATTTGCAGTTGAAGGAATAGTCCCGTAACGATCTGTCCAAGCTGCAGCTACTTGTTGCAGTTCTTCACGGGTTTTGGCTGTAGCGAGCGCTCTATAGGCGCTCATCTTCTGGTCGATGTCGGTAATATAATCTGAGGGAATAAATGCGGTAAGGCTGAGGTCGATTTGAGTTTCTTCCACTTGGGGAATTTCTTGCCCGCGAATTTCATTGATGGCATTTTCTAACATTTCCATGTATAAATCGAAGCCAATCACATCTAATTTTCCTGACTGTTCCGCACCAAGTAAGTTACCAACTCCGCGAATTTCCATATCTCGCATTGCTAATTGATACCCGGAACCTAACTGAGTAAATTCCTGAATTGCTCGCAGTCGCTTGCGGGCTGCTTCCGATAATTCCCGTTGTTTGGGATAGAATAACCAGGCGTGGGCTTGAATTCCTGCTCGTCCCACCCGTCCGCGCAACTGATACAATTGTGCTAAACCGAAGCGGTGAGCATCTTCAATCAAAATAGTGTTTACTCGCGGAATATCCAAGCCAGATTCAATAATGGTGGTACAAACTAGGATATCTGCTTCCCCATTACTAAATGAAAGCATGGTCGCTTCCAGTTCGCTTTCATTCATTTGACCGTGAGCGATCGCAATTCTCACCCCCGGTAACATTTCCCGAATTCCGGCGGACTTATCTTCAATTCCTTCTACCCGAGGAACGACGTAGAAAACCTGTCCACCCCGGTCAAGTTCTTGACGGATAGCGCTACGCATGGTTTCCCCATTCATCGGTGAGAGATGGGTTTTAATCGGACGTCGGGATGGTGGGGGTGTTGTAATTAAACTCATTTCCCGAATCCCGGACAGGGACATATATAAAGTCCGGGGGATGGGAGTCGCTGAAAGTGTTAATACGTCAACTTGAGTTTTCAGACTTTTGATTTTTTCTTTTTGATTTACCCCAAAACGTTGTTCTTCATCTACCACCAACAATCCCAATTCTCTGAAATTAACGCTTTTACCTAAAAGTTGATGGGTTCCCACAACTACATCTAACTCTCCGGTCGCCAATCGCTTTTGAATCTTGCGGCGTTCTTCAGCGGTACGGAAGCGATTAAGTAAACCAACATTGATCGGATAAGGAGCAAAACGTTCTTTAATTGTATGGTAATGCTGCTGAGTCAAAATAGTAGTTGGCGCTAATAATGCTACTTGCTTACCTGCAGTTACAGCTTTAAAAATTGCCCGAATTGCAACTTCAGTTTTCCCAAAACCAACATCACCGCATACCAACCGATCCATAGGGCGATCGCATTCCATATCCCGCTTCACATCCTGGACAGCTTTTAACTGGTCAGTTGTCGGTTGGTAAGGGAAAGAATCTTCCAATTCCTGTTGCCATGGCATATCCTCAGGGTAAGCAAACCCTTGTCTTTGGCTTCTAGAAGCATAGAGCTTGAGTAAATCCACAGCCAATTTTTTAATTGCTCTGCGGACCTTATTCTTGGTATTTTCCCAAGCTTTGGAGGTCATTTTATGGAGTTGGGGCGGTTTACCATCTTTCTTCCTAAACCGAGACAATGACCCTACTTGGTCTGATGGTACCCGCAAAACACCGTCAGCATACTGTACCACCAAGTAATCCCGAGTTTCATCATTAATGGTTAAACTTTCGAGCTTGAGAAATTTACCGATCCCATGGTTTCTATGGACGACGTAATTACCCGGACGTAACTTATTAACATCAACTTGGTTAGAAGCAGCTTTACGCCGTTTGCGCACGTAGCTCGGAGTTGCTAAAGAATGTTGACCATAAAATTCTCGGTCAGTAATTACCGCAATCCGGAATGTCGGTAAGATAAATCCTTCTAATTCTGCTAAACCCGAATATTTTAAGGCTACAGGGGTGTGACTAATTTGCTGTTTATCAATTGCTTGATAGTCCCGGGGATTGGGAATAAACTGAGCCGGACAATCATGTTCCTGTAACAGCGATACCGAACGGGAAGGCTGTGCTGATATTAACCACACAGCAAATTTGCGATCGCGTTCCTGTCTCACAGTCTCAGCAATTTTGGCAAACTGATGTGGCGTTACTGGTACGGGACGACTAGCAAGATTTAATCCTGCACTTTCAGTTGCTTCTCCAGACTCATCAACAACAGTTTCAGTAATTTCTGATAAATATATTTTCTTAAATTTAACTGTATCTTCTAAGGACTCATCAAAGGAACGATGGATTTTCGGTAAGTTGATTTTGGGCAAATTGATGTTGTTGTTATTGCTTAACGAATCATCACTACTTTCATCTTCGCCATCCAGTTCTGTAAGTTCTCCACCATGTACTAAATACTGCCATTGATCCTCAGCATTTTCCACCCAACGCTCGCTGTGGGCGTGACATTGTTCTGACTCATCAATTGCAATAAAAGTATTTGCTGGCAGATAATCTAGTAATGAAGCTGGTTTTTCATAAGCCAAACCCAACAAACGACGACTACCCTCAAAAATCTCTGCTGCTTCCTCTGTACCAGAATCAGAATCAAGATTCCACTGAGCTTTCAATTCATCGAAATCAGGTCTAGCGGACAAAGCTTCGGTAAACATTGGGACAAAGCTAGTTGGAGTTAAAACCATTTCCTCAATGCGATCAAGAGCAGAACGTTGGGTAGACGGATCGAATTCCCGGATCTGTTCGATTTCATCCCCAAACCATTCCAAACGTACCGGTAACTCAGAAGATACGGGAAATAAATCCACAATATCCCCCCTTCGACTCCACTGACCTTCCATTTCTACCATTGGTACTCGTTCGTAACCCAAAGTAGTCACTTTGCGACTGAAATCACCCAGGTCAAATTCCATTCCCCGCTTCAGAGTTAAACATGATGGTTCAAAAGCTTCCACCGGTGGTAAGTGGGGTTGTAAAGATGCATGAGTCGCCACAACAGCAATCCCAGAAACTTTCCTATCTTCAGTTCCCGATCCTCTGTCGCTAGTCGCCAATCCCCTATCCCCTACCAAATCCGCCAAAACCTGCATTTGTCCCCAAGTCATTTCGATTTCGGGATCGAAGGGTTCGTAAGGAGAAGCTTCTGACGTTGGGTAAAAATGTACCGTTTGCCAACCCATCATCTCAAGTTGTGCCGTCCACCTTCCAGCTTCTTCCAAAGTGGAACAAACCACAAATAAATTATATTTTTGGGCTTGCGCCAATGCTGATGCGACCAAGCCCTTTGGTAAGCGGGGAATTCCATTTAAAAATAATTCTTTTTGTCGCTCTATTCTAGAAAGAAGCTCGCCACTTAAAGACGACCGTCCTAAAGTCCGCACAATGGAAGAAAAAGCCATAAATCCCTAACAAAATATGCCTAACAAAATAATGGAAATATTTATGTTTATGTAGTTTGATATGTAGTTTGAGAACTAGAAGTAAGTTTAGAACTCTTACCTCAATAATTTTAAATGTGTCAAGAGTTTGATAACTCCTACTCTAGAACTAATAGTTCCTAGCTAGTACAATTACCACTGTCTAATCTTTGGTTAAATTAAACATTGTAGAAAAATTATCTATGACCATTAAAATACCACTTTCATCGGAGATCGAATCCAAGGATCGAAATTTAGCAGCAAAAAACAGATTTTCTTTAGTTGCACTCAAGAATAACTTTAATACCTGGGATTATAAAAATTGGAATTCTAAGAATTGGCATTTCAAGATTGGCAACCCAATCACTGGAAAGTTCCCATTCCAATCGTTTTACTTCTGGAGGGAATACAGAATAATAAACTATCATCCCATACTATTAATTTGGTTGGCGGAAATTTTGTTAGCGGTACGTTACATTTTCACACCGAGACACCAGAATAATGGAATCTTTAGCAAAATGGAATATTGAATTTAGTGGTTTAATTTACTGGAAATCCCCAAACTCACACAAATCAAGGAAATACTTCAGCTATGTGTTTATCTACATCAAATATAAAGCACTAATACCTCATTTTTTGCCGATATCCTGATTTAGAGAGAATAACCTGGTTTTCTTTATCCAACCTTAAAATTCGACCAGATTTTTCTCTGTTGAAAGTGTATTTCCCGAACTTAATTGATATTAAATCTGAATATTAACACCCAAACCTACTAAAAAAAATTTGCCGATTTGATCGGCAATATTAGAAATGTCGTCAACCACCGAAATTCTAATTCTTTTCTTACTTATCTTCGTCAACTCAATATTTGTGATGTCAGAGTTGGCAATAGTTTCGGCGCGCAAAGCTCGCTTACAGCAACTCGTCAATCGAGGAAGCAAAAAAGCTCGTATTGCCTTAAAGCTAGCATCTTCCCCGAATCAATTTTTGGCAACAGTCCAGATCGGTATTACCGCATTGGCAATCATTTCTGGTGCTTTTGGAGAGTCAGTTATCTCCAAAAAAATTATTCCAATATTAAATTCAATATTAAAATTTATTCCAGGAATTTCTTCTTATACAGAAGCAATAGCTTCGATTATTGCGGTAATTTTGATTACATATTTTACTTTAGTTCTAGGAGAACTAGTACCAAAGCGGCTTGCTTTAAACCATCCTGAAGCTATTGCTAATATTATTGCAATTCCTATGGAAATGTTAGCAAAGTTTACTTTGCCAGTGGTTTGTATTTTAAGTGTTTCTACTGATACTGTATTACGTTTTTTAGGTGTGAGACCTGCAACTGGACCACAAGTTACAGAAGAGGAAATCAAAGTTTTAATTGAACAAGGAACCGAAGAAGGAACCTTTGAAGAAGCAGAGCAAGATATGGTGGAACGAGTATTCCGCTTAGGTGATATTCCTGTGGTTGCAATGATGACACCCAGACCTGATATTGAGTGGTTAGACCTAGGAGACGATATTAGTAAAAACCGGCACAAAATAATTGATAATGGTTATTCTCGATATCCAGTATGCCAAGAAGAACTTGATAACGTCCTAGGAATTATTCCTGTTACGGACTTATTAGCGCGAAGTTTGTGTGGGGAATCAATAGATTTGACCATAGGGTTGAGGCAAGCATTATTTGTGCCGGAAAATACCAGTGGTTTAAAGGTTTTAGAACTATTTAAACAAACAGGTACCCATATGGCGCTGGTAGTTGATGAATATGGTGTTATCCAAGGATTGGTCACCCTCAATGATGTCATGACTGAAATAGTGGGTGATGTTCCAGCTTTTGATGATGAAGAACCGCAAGCAGTACAAAGGGAAGATGGTACTTGGCTATTAGATGGAATGCTATCAATAGATGATTTTTGCGAGCTATTTGACGTTAGAGAATTTTCTTCAGAAGATCGAGGAAATTATCAAACTTTAGGTGGTTTTGTGATGACCCAGCTCGGTCGAATTCCCATAGCCGCTGATAATTTTGAATGGCAAGGAATGAGATTTGAAGTAATGGATATGGACGGTAACCGGGTTGATAAGGTTTTGCTGGAACCAAAAAGCGATATACCTCCAGAGAACGAAGAAAATTAAATCAATGGATACAGTATAAAGAACAACTATTACCAATTACCAATTACCAATTACCAATTA
>JGI1201J43222_100128_pt1 | contig 27042 bp, 15 predicted proteins | sample MastesBC008_FD_43222 | JGI IMG/M metagenome (IMG submission 43222) | reverse complement strand
CGCAAGGGATACAGCCTTATTTACATTTTGTTACATGATTGGGTTTATTTGTGCTGACTTACTTATTTTCTCATTCCCTATCTTCAAATTGCCTCTGAATCAAAATAATGTATTTTATTTTGTGATGTATATCACAAAATGAATAAGTTAGATATCACTGCAATGACTGTTTAATAATAGTTTCATATTGCCGGTAAGTAGTATCACGGTAAACCTCAAAAACACAGTTATAACCTTGCTCGTAGTTCACAGAAAGTTTGAGTTTTATTTAAACTTCAATAGTGAAATATTATCGGAATTATTCTATGTTAATAAATTTCCGTAGAAAACCTGATTTAACCTTTGCAAAAATTCCTCATACTAGATTACAAAATGAAAAGTATTATTTAAAATCGAACTTTTTGTGCTTTCATAAATCTGTTTTCATAAAAGCATCTAGAATATTTTCTTGGTTCCAAAAGGATAAAGCTAGCTGCATTGCTATAATGTTTGATACAAAAACTTTAAATATAGTTCTTTGAGTTATTTTTACTTTGTCTTTTAGATCTTGCCGTTAACCATTTTTAAGATATTGGAGCACCTTTGTGATTCAATGGAAATCCAATTATAGAATTCCTAGTGAAGAAACAATTAATGAGTCAAGTTCCTTGATTCAAGATAATACTATTGATTCAGATTCTACAGTCATAGGTTTAGAGAATTTAGAGACTTATTATTCCGAATTATCTCAACCAGACTTAGCTGAAAAAGAAGAGCTAGAAAAAAAAGGAGAATTTTCTGACATAGAAAATAATCCTCATGTTAAGTATATTTATGATTCAATTCTTGGGACAAATTTACAAGCCAAAGGTTCTATAGTGAATGGCTTTGAAGCAGATGCACCAAAAGTTTTAGTAGTTGATGATAATGCTGCTAGTCGTATGACTGCTGTTGCTTTATTGGCGATGGAAGGATATCAAGTCATCGAGGCGGAAAGTGGTGCAACTGCCGTAGATTTAGTCAATCACAAACAACCAGATTTAATTTTATTAGATGTGATGATGCCGGAGATGGATGGCTTTGAAGTTTGTCAAATCATCAAACAAGACGAACAAACCAGGTTAATTCCGGTGATATTCATTACAGCACTTAATGATCGGCGCTCTCGTATTCGTGGAATTGAGGTCGGCGCTGATGATTTTCTATCTAAGCCCTTCGACCGAGTGGAGTTAGCTGCTCGAGTAAAATCCTTGGTTCATCAAAAACGTTTAAATGAAGATTTGGATCATGCAGAAAAAGTCTTATTTTCCATTGCAAGAGCAATAGAAAGTCGCGATCCTAATACTGGCGATCACTGCGAGCGTTTAGTTAGTCTCGGTCAAGCATTTGGAGAATATTTAAATTTACCTCGCCATCAAATTAGAGATTTGATGTGGGGTGGTTATCTTCATGATATTGGTAAAGTCGGAATTCCTGATGCTGTATTACTAAAACAAGGAAAGTTAACACCTCATGAATGGGAAATTATGAGGGGACATGTTTTAATTGGAGAGAAAATTTGCCAACCCTTAAGAAGTATGCGTGGGGTTATTCCAATTATTCGTCACCATCACGAACGTTGGGATGGCTCTGGTTATCCTGATGCTTTGAAAGGGAATGAAATTCCTTATTTAGCACAAGTATTTCAAATTATCGATATTTACGACGCTTTAACTAGCGAACGACCTTATAAACAGGCTTATGCTCCAATTGAAGCACTTAAAGTAATGCAGGAAGAAACAGAGAAAGGGTGGCGCAATCCAGAACTTATGAGACTTTTTGCTGATTTTATTAATTATTGTGAAAGTCGATAAGTTTTTTTATTAGCTAATTATCGCCGGTTATCAAAAATCAATATAACTACTCAATATAATTATTTTTGATATATTAAGAATATTCAAAGGAATTTCGCGTCAAATTTCTATGCCTACATCCTTATGAAGGAATAATGCTACCGTTTCAAAGCATATAACAGGCTAGAATCTAACCGACTAGAGCTAAAATATAACCGGTTAAAGATTGTATAAGACTTTTTAAAAATTGTAAACTACTAAGGTTTCGGGTTAATCTAGTAAGCTGCTATGATCTGGGCCGAAGTCTTAATTGATGTCGAGCATTCATAGTAATTTACAGATAGCCGATAGCTAAATTATGGTAGTTGTAGCAATTTTAGCGGCAGGACGCGGAACCAGAATGAAATCTCACCTGCCCAAAGTTTTGCATTCTTTGGGAGGCAAATCACTTTTAGAAAGAGTAATAGATAGTGTTGAACCACTTTCGCCCTTACGCCGCATAGCAATAGTTGGTTATAAGGCTGAAGAAGTTAAAATAGCTATGAAACCAATTCCAGACCTAGAATTTGTTGAGCAAACACAACAATTAGGTACTGGACATGCTATTCAACAACTTCTTCCCCACTTGGAAGGTTACGATGGGGATTTATTAGTGTTAAACGGCGATGTTCCATTGCTGTGCAGTGAAACGATCGAGAATTTATTAGAAACTCACCAAAAATATCAGAATGCTGCAACAATACTTACTGCACAATTCTCAAATCCCAAAGGTTATGGGCGAGTTTTCTGTAATAGTTTAAATATTGTGGAAAAAATAGTCGAAGATAAAGACTGTACTTCAGATGAGAAAAAAAATTGTCGTGTTAACGCAGGAATTTACTGCTTTCGTTGGCGAGATTTAGCTCGTGTATTACCTCATCTAGAAGCAAATAATGCTCAGAAAGAATACTACATCACAGATGCAGTTACTAAAGTTGCACCCGTAATGGCTGTTGATATAGAGGACAGTCAAGAAATTCTTGGTATCAACAACCGCTTGCAACTAGCTAATGCATATGAAATTTTACAAAGACGAGTAAAAGAAAAATGGATGGCTGCTGGTGTAACTATGATTAACCCCGGTAGCGTCACTATTGATGAAACAGTAGAATTAGAATCAGATGTAATTATTGAACCCCAAACTCATTTGCGGGGAAGCACCAAAATTGAAGCTGGTTGCCGCATTGGTCCGGGAAGTTTAATTGAAAATAGTAAATTAGGTAAAAATGTAACTGTTCAGTATTCCGTGATTACTGATAGTTCAATTCAAGGTGGTACGAGAATTGGTCCTTACGCCCACCTCCGCAATCATGTAGAAGTTGCTGCAGAGTGTCGTATTGGTAATTTTGTCGAACTTAAAAAGACGACATTAGGTGAGAAGACTAATGTTGCTCACCTTTCCTATCTTGGCGATACTAGTACTGGAAGTCAGGTAAATATTGGTGCAGGTACAATTACTGCTAATTATGATGGCGTTAACAAACACCGTACTATTATTGGCGAGCGCGCCGGTACTGGTTCTAATAGTGTCTTAGTTGCACCGGTTAGTATTGGTAATAATGCTTATATCGCAGCTGGTTCAACTATTACAAAGGATGTCCCCGATAGTTCCCTGGCGATCGCTCGTTCTCGTCAGATAGTTAAAACTGACTGGAAAATGAAAAATAAAGCAGAGACTCCAGAACCACAAAAATAGACATCCAACTAAAAATAGAGACATAGCAGTGCTACGTCTCTACAAATTCTCTAAGTTTTTCTACGAACGAATTTCTCTAGAAACAAAATGTTTGGACTTCTTTGGTCGCTTCAAGAGTATCACCAATACTTTCCCCATCATGATAAGCCGCTAATAGAGTCTGACTGGTTTTACCCCAAGCTATTTTCCCATTACCATCAAGAGCGATCGCACCAAAATCTCGCTGACGTCCTTCTGCTTCCTCAAATGAACGTTCCATAGCTTTTTCTAAAGTCATTCCGTCGGTAACGCGTACGACGATTCTCGCTGCTAAGCATTCATCAATAATGTCTTCTCCAATTCCAGTACAGCTAACTGCAGCGTATTTACTAGCATAGTTACCTGCTGGCATTGCAGAGTCGCTAACACGACCGACTCGCTCAAAGCCTTTCCCCCCAGTTGAAGTACCTACAGATAATCTTCCGTTAGTATCCAAGGCAACTACACCTATAGTACCGCGTCGGGCAGTTTCACTAGCTACCAATTCTTCTTCGGCAACGACTCCAGCCATGGAACGTTGGAAATTATCTTGTCTTTCGAGTAACCACTCTTGCAAGCGTAATTCAGTTAAAGCATTGTAACTGGGAATTTGTAATTCTCGTGCAAGTTCTGCTGCACCATAATCCGAAAGCACGCGATCAGAAGAAGTTTGTAAAAATTTAGCTAAATTTATTGGGTTCTTAACTCTAGTAACGTTAATTACACCACTTAAACTTTGGGATGTACCATCCATCAAAGAAGCACTCATACGGATTTGTCCATCTGATTGGAGTACCGAGCCAGTCCCAGCATTAAATCGGGGTTCGTCTTCCAGCAATTGACAGCCTCTCACTACAGCTTCATTTGCAGAGGCTCCTGATACTAACAGTGTGTAAACCTCCTCTACAATTTGATGAAGAGTTCGACGTATGACCTCAACTCCGCCTTTACTTTTTAGGGAACTTCCAGCCCCACCGTGAATGATTAACTTTGGTTGCACCTTTGGTTTCATTTCTGTTTTTTACTGTTGATATCTAAATAGAATTTGTATCGTTGTTTTTTGTTTTAGCTTCCGAACGACGACGACGGCAACGTTCCGAGCAGTATTTAACTTCATCCCAACAGTCTTCCCATTTCTTTCGCCAGGAAAAGGGGCGTTGACAAACCGGACAGATTTTTTCCGGTAAGTCAGATTTAGAACGAGAACGTCCCATATTGATTCTGGATTTATCAAATATGAATAATAGTGGGGTGGAAGTTAATTATAACTACTTAAGAAGATATAATATAAGGTTTTTTCTTCCTAGAAAACCGAATTGATTAGAAAAACAACTCGCGATATAGTTGTCTTCGCTAATTTGGTGATGAATTCCTAACGTAAAAACATTATTGTCTGAAAATAAGTATATTCGGTATTGTTTACCACATTCTCAAAGTTAAAAGTGTGACAATTTTAGCTTTTTGGATAGAAGAATTGAGATTCAGTCAGATGAGATACTTCCTGCTGTAACATTGGAAAATATCAATTATATGCAATCCAAGTATCTAGAACTAGCAGGCAAAGGAAAAAATGATTGGTGGCGTTATCTGCTAGGAATACTACTAATTTTAGTTATATGGATTTACGTTGGTGGAATTGCTGCTTGGATTTTTCTCAGCTTTTTTACTACAGATATAGCTCAGCCAACACCATTGTTAACATATGTCAGCAGTAAGATTACTGATGCTTTTCTGTGGCTGGGAGTTTTTCTGACTGTCACAAGGTTACACCGACGTCCTTTCTTGTCGCTAATCAGTGTAAATGGATCGATTTCTATTCGTCGTTTTCTGTCTGGATTAGCTGTTTGGTTTTCAATGTTGTCTATTGTCTTGCTCGGAAATATTCTGTTTACCTCTAATAAATTTTTATTCAATCCTGATTTGGGTCAATGGTTTGTACTCATTCCTTTGGCATTAATCTTGACTCCCATTCAAGCAAGTAGTGAAGAGTTACTGATGCAGGGTTATATCCTTCAGGGTTTTGCTCGTATAACGCGCAAACCAGTATTTCCTATTATTTGTACCAGCTTATTGTTTCTTATCGGTCACCTTCATCGGGTAGAAATGAAGCGAGGGTTGATTTGGGGAGGATTGTTTTACATTATCGTAAGCGTTTTTAATTCAATTATTACTTTGAAAGACAATAGATTGGAGCTTGCTGCTGGACTACATACAGCTACCAATTTTTACTCCGTTTTGATCGTTCAAGGAACAGACATACCTTTTTCAACAGCTTTGCTACAGGTCAAATCTAGAGACCCGAAAGTTTCTTTAGGAATGTGTTTACTTTTGATGTTAGGGTTCTACTTCATTTTTTTCATTAAACCCAAGGTGATTTTGGGATTTGGTAAATGTAAAAAGTAGCAGTTTTTAATCTTTAGTAGCTAAAGGTAAAACTAAACGACTGACTAACCTACTATCTGCTAATTGATAGAAATGCAATTCTCCCCCCAACTGCTGGATTAATTTTTTGCAAATTTGTAAATGTAAACCTGGGGGACATTTAGTTTCAGAAGGAACAAGAATATCTGATAAATTATTACCTTCTAATTCTTCTAATAGTCCTTCCTCAATCCTGCCATTATCTGTAATTGATACTTCCAAATGTTTTTCATTGATCGGACGACACCAAATATCAATTCTGCCATTTGTAATAGAGCGATAGCATACAGCAAGCAAAATTTCATAGATTGCTAATTCTATTTTTATGGTGTCGCCAGCAACTATTAAGGATTGAGGCGAAGATTGATAATTCTCAGTTTTTGTTTCGGGTGGGGAGTTTTCTTCAAACTGTTTTCCCAAACCATGTACCCCGATCCATAATTTCTGTTGTTTGAGCAAACTATCAATTCTTTCCAAGGAACGCTTGAGGATGCTAGCCATGGGTATTTTCTCTGGAGCAAACATTAACTCCCATTGTTCTTGAGCGATCGCTCTATTCACTGATGCTGTTGTTTGCTCTAATTGATGAAGTAATTGTTGGTAACGCATATGGGTGAGTTCATCACCAGTTATTCCCAATTCTTTTATTTGTGCAAGTAGTGCTGCTACAGTCCTGTGACTTTCTTCTAAACGTCGATGTTTGTACCAATTTAGTTGTTCTAAAGTTTCAGCTTTTGCAGTTAGAAGTTGGGTTATTTGCTGCTGACGCCGCGACCATGCTAGCTGCTGAATTAATATACTTACTGCATCAAGAGAAAGTCTTGACCACTGACGTCCTGGTTCATCAGCAATTACCAAAACACCTGAGGGTTCGCCCTTCCCTCCTGTATCCAATGTCATAATTAAAAGTTCTGCGATATGGGAACCATGAAGCCATTTTTTGGTTTCCCCAGGTAGCTTATCGATGCTTAAACTAAGCATACCTTCATTCGCTAATGCCAACTCAATTAAAACCTCTCTTTTGCGTTTAACTATCGCATCTTGAGAAATCGCAAATTTATTATTGAGAACTACTCCTGGAGTAATCTTTGCAATCTCTTCTCCTGGCATCCAAGAGAGTAATAATACTAAAGGAGCATTGAGAAAAGAAGCAATTTGCTCCATCCCTGTTTTTTCTAATGTTTCTTTTAGTTCTTCATCTAACGTTGGGATATGTTGGGTTTTTCCTAAAATACGCAAAGATTTGCCCAAACTATCTAAAAAGTGCTGTTTTTGTTGGTTTGATTCATTTAACTGCCATTGTCTGACAATTGTGCCAATTTGTCGGCTAACTGCTTGGATTAATTCTTTTTCTAAGTTAGACCAATAACGGTTTATGTCAGTTGTTACTATTAGTAATGTATTGGGGAAGCGGTTGGGAGTACAATTCGCAATTAATAGCGATCGCACACCTTGGGAAAGTAAAATCGTGCGCCAGTTAAATAAGCATAGATCTTCTTCTAAATTTTCAATCCCTACTGCAAGTTTTTGATATTCCAAAAGTTGTCGGTCTACTTCCCTGAGGGCTTCAAAGGTAATATTTACAGGCAAAATCCGCTGATTTTTTCTTTGACCTTGGTAAAGAATTTGATAACAATCCCGTTCGGAATTTAACTGCAATACTAAAAACCGGTTAGCATCAAGTCGCCCTAATATAGTTGACGCAGCATCACTAAAAATTTTTTGAATATCTTGAATGTCTTGTTCTTGATAAATTCCTTGTAGCATTCCGGTTGTAATGCGTGCATGTTCCTTCACCTGTTGAATCGTATTTTCCATTGAGTCAACTGGCGTATTTAAGGAAATTAGTCCTGCTGCACCTCTAATAAAATTTTGCTCTGCTTCTGCCCAAATTCGAGGTTCCTTATTTTCTACCGCCAAAAAACCTAATAATTCTTTCTGCCAAATAATCGGAGCAGCCAATAAACTTCGTGCTTGTAGTTGTTTTAATAATTTAGTTGTTGAATAGCTATTTAAGGAACTTTTACCGTCACCGATAAATATCATGTGACCGCCTGACAATGTATAGTAAAAGTCATTAAACTCTCGAGCATTGATTTGCGTCTGTGCCGGAATTCCATGTTTATTTAAAGCATTTAAACCTAATTTCTTCCCTTGGTTTCTTTTTCGCTGCCAGAAATAATTACCTTTACGCTCAAACCAGTAAATATTCGTGCGGCTGGGTGAAATAAAATCATGGGTGGTATGAACTACTGCTTCTAGCCTTTGTTCGAAATCGTTCAGATTTGGTAAACTTTGCAATAATTCCAATAATGGTTCATCTGGATGCTTGGTTTGCTTATGGAATAAATCTACTTCATGATGATAAAGTATGGTTCCCAACTCGCCTAAAATAGTCATCAGCATGACTTTAATCTCTGAAGAAAGTAGGTATCCCCAACGCTCCGATGCCATTAAAACGATACCTAAACAACAGTCACGATAACGAATTGGTAAAATAACTGTTCCTTTAAGATTATGTTTTTCGGCCAATTCTTGCCATTCCTCAGCCCTAGTCTCAAGTCTTAAATCAGCTACGCCTAGGGGACGTTGTTCAATTGTGACTTGCTCTAATAAATCTCCAGGACTCAGCACTAGTCTTTGCTGCAAAACCTTGGTTTCATTTCCTGGAGTAATGCCGCCTTTACCAAATAAAATATGGTTTAAACGGTCGTAAAGCGCAACCCAAATTAGGCTGTATTGAAAATACTCTTGAAAAAAAGAAACAGTTTTTTCAATTAGAGCATCAACGTTGTCTTCTTCCCTTAAATTTTGGAGAATACGTCCTAGAGAAAGAATTTTTTGTTCGGTGGTAATCTTATTTAGCTGCACCATCCGGCTTTAAGTCGAAATACCTTGTTAATAATAGGGTTCCCATAAAAGCATCTCAATCGATAAAATTTTATTGGAGGTTGGGGATTGGCAACTGGCGACTGGCGACTGGCGACTGGGAAGATAATCTACATTAATCATCATCTCCCCTACGCTAAAGGCTTATAGCTGCGCTACCTACGGATCCGTCGACGCCGCAGATTCTACCTACCTATCATCTTCTTCTTCGCTACCTTTGGAACGAACGGATTCCTACGTACCGTTCATCTGTCGAGATGCGTCCTAATGCTAATGTCCAATCCCTAATCCCCAACCCCTAATCCCCAATCCCTAATCCCCAATTACCTTGAATATCTATCAATCTTTAGTTCGCCCAATTTTATTTAATCTCCTTAAAGCTGACCCAGAGCAGTTACACTCATCAACCCTCAGTAGTTTGAGTTGGCTGGAGCAAAATCGTCATATTGCAGGTGTAAGCTCGATCGCTCGTCACCTAGAAAAAACTTTATGTATTTCGGACCAGAAGCTAGAGCAAAATTTATTTGGTCTGCATTTCCCCAATCCCATGGGTTTAGCTGCAGGTTTTGATAAAGATGGTGTTGCTGCTGCGATCTGGTCTCACTTTGGATTCGGATTTGCGGAACTGGGAACAGTAACATATTTAGCACAACCGGGTAATCCTAAACCTCGCTTGTTTCGTTTACCTTTAGATTACGCAGCTTTGAATCGAATGGGTTTTAATAATCGTGGTGCAGAAGCAATGGCAACAAGATTAAAATCTGTTAGTATCAATAGTTCTTCTATTCCTATAGGAATAAATCTAGGTAAATCGAAGGTTACACCACTCGCAGATGCTGCAGATGATTATTTGAATAGTTTTCGTCTACTCAAAGATTACGGTAAATATTTTGTTGTTAACGTTTCTTCTCCTAATACTCCCGGCTTGCGAAAACTTCAAGACGCCTCATTTTTAGCTTCAATTTTAACTGCATTACAAGCAGAAAATTCTCTACGCAAACCAATTTTTGTTAAAATTGCTCCAGATTTAGAATGGGAAGCGATCGCCGACATTATTTCCCTAGTACAACAATCTGGATTAGCTGGAATTATTGCCACAAATACTACTATCAGTCGTGAAGGTCTTAAAACCCAAGCGATCGAGAGAACTGGTAACTCACCCCAGCAAGAAGCTGGCGGTATCAGTGGTGCACCAGTACGCGATCGCTCTACGGAGGTCATTCGATATATTTACCAACAAACCGGAGGTAAAATGCCGATTATTGGTGTTGGTGGTGTGTTTAACGCCGAAGATGCTTGGGAGAAAATTACAGCTGGTGCAACTTTGGTTCAAGTTTACACGGGTTGGATTTATCAAGGTCCAATGATGATACGTCAGATTCTTGAAGGTTTGCTTGTCAAGTTAGAACAGAACAAACTAAATTCCATCTCCGAAGCTGTGGGTTTGCAAGTTAAACAGCAAAAATCGATCTAAAGTCATCGATTCAAAAAAATTCACTTGGAACTAGTTACCGATCTAGAACACACAACTATGCTTCGCCATCCACAGGGAAAAATTCCTTCGTTTCCTTAGAATAGGTCCAAGCAATACCGTCAGGGTCGCGATTGCGAGACCATTCGGAAAACTGTGGATCGTTTCGCCGTTTAAAAACAGTACTTGAATACACACCTAAACGTTTAGCAAGCTCTGATTGAATTAAAGAACCAAATAATAGTTGCTTTTCTAAAGGTTTCTTATCTTCTGTGTGGAGGTGCTCTGGTTCGGCGTTAATTTGTTCGGAGATGGTTTCATTTACCAAGCTTTCAGCATGACTAACTTCCTTTTTAGGCTCTAATTCTGCCAAAATCTGAGTACTTGATTTTAGCGTTGGAGCAGAAAATTCTTCTGCTTCTGGTTCGCTAGAATCCAATAAACTGCTCAAAGTCTTAGCAGTAATAAAGTGATAAACTTGATTGCCATCTTCAACTTTAACGATTCTGGCACCAAATTCTCCGGCTTTTGTATCCAGGTAACGTTTTGCTTTTGTTCCAGAAAAATTACCCTTAATTGCTAAGTCTATCGGTGTAATTCTACCTTGATTACTTTCAATTAGTTGGTGAAATGTCGGATTAACTTTTGTACACCATTGCTGCCACCGATAACTCTGAAATAATCTCAAACCAATTAATAGTGCTACAAGCACTATCCAAATTCGCCAAGTGTTGACAAAGAAAATAATTGCAACCGAGATTGGCAAAATTAAAACGAGAAAACCTTTCCCGTAACCTTCTATCGTTTTTTCACTCATGCCCATCGTTGCCAAGAGGTTTGTTTGGAAAATAATTTAAGAAATAATATTATCTTTGCAAAATTTTGGACATTTGTTTGTAGCGTTTGCTGATTTGCCAAAAAATTATTTGACAACTACTACTGGAGCTAATGATTTCTCAAAAGCCTGGTATATAAGGATAGCATCCATTGAAGATAAAGGAAAATTTTGGCAAAAATTTGCGAAAAAAAGCAAAAATGCTTCTTTAGAGGGAAATTTATTTCAAATAATTTTTTAAATCTTACGTAAGTTTTGATTTGTAATAGGTATCTTTTTATCGTAGTTTAAGTATAAAGAAGGCTATGGAAATAAGGCTATTAAAAATACAAGCTTTCGCTGTTCCCAAACCTAATGACGTCAAAATATAAAATTTAACAAAACTATAATGAAATTTACTGCCTTACTATTGTCAATACATTTTCTATTTTCGGGTATTTCCGTTTTCGGGATCATTCCTAACAAAGATGCAATGTGCAGTAATTATGATGGACATGAGATTTGTATTCTCAATATTCAACGTAGTGCAAAAAGATACTGGAATTACAGAGTCGCAATCAGTGTTGACGGAGAGAATAAGCCCGTTGAAATATATAACTGTCGTGGAAGATTTAAGATTCAGCGCAATGGTAAAGTTGTTCCATTTGAAGAAAATAGTCCTGGTAAGCTGATATGCAAATATTTTAAAAAGTAGATTCTGAAAAATAAATTTAAATTTAGAAAATAGTTTTTATCGGTCTCTGATACATATTAGGGGTCAACAATTCTCTAGCAAAGAAAAAAAATTAATTTGAATGATAAATCTATTTGCGGGAATTCCTGTTAACTGGCAAGACTGGCTAACTGTTTTCTCTTATGTCGGTTTTACAGTCTTCATCATTGTTTGTATTTTGGCGACCCAAAAAAACTAGTTAGGATTCATCACACGAAAACTCCTAACTCAGTTAATTAACCTGGAGGGCGATCGCAATGAATAAATTTTTGAGTCATTAGCCCTAAATCTTGAAAATATCACCTGTGGAACCAAAATCCAAAGCTTTACTCACTCATATTGTGCTATCTTCTGTAGATATGTCATATCGGTTCTGGTAGGGAACAGCTATCAGAGGTAATGGGGAAAGATTGGTGAAAATCCAACACTGTCCCGCAACTGTGATGAGATAAAACAAAAGCTTTGTTTATCTCTAAGTCAGGATGCCCGCCGTATTTTTTCTGAGTCAGGTAAAACGTCTGCGAGGTACAGATGATGTCGAATCAATTTTTATTGCAATTAAATGAAATAGATATGCGAGATATATACCCAGAGGGTATTGCATTTGGTAAGTAGATTTTTAAGTTATTAGATCTGTATAAACATTAATTTTTGTGTTTCAAAGTATGGATGCAGAAGCAATTGCTTGAAAAAATTCCTCTTAAATTTGTTTCTACATCTATGCTCCATTTGCCCTACAAAACTTAGCTATTTTGTTCTGCTTTCAAAAAGACTGTACTACAGTTCATCTTTGATGAGACTTCTTGCGTACGGTTAGCTGAAGAAATGTACAGATACTTCAGGGCGAAGTGCTGGTGCTAAACTATCTCGTCTACAAATGAGGACTCAATTGGTAAATCCTCAAACGAGAAGAAATTAACTTTCTGTAATTTGAGTCAATAATTTTTCGCGAACATTATAACAATGCATAAAATTCCTGTAACTGTTATCACTGGATTTCTTGGTGCTGGTAAAACTACTCTTGTCCGCAATCTTCTCAAAAATAATCAAGGGCGTCGTATTGCTGTTTTAGTCAATGAATTTGGCGAAGTTGGTATTGATGGTGAAATTTTACGTGGGTGTCAAGTTTGTGATCAAGAAGGGAATCCACAAACTAATATTGTTGAACTGAATAATGGATGTCTTTGCTGTACCGTCCAGGAAGAATTTTATCCAGTGATGCAACAGTTAGTTGAGAGACGAGATAGTATTGACTGTATTCTTGTAGAAACTTCAGGTTTAGCTTTACCGAAACCTTTGGTACAAGCTTTTCGCTGGCATCAAATTCGTAACGCTGCAACGGTCGATGGTGTTGTCACGGTTGTGGATTGTCAAGCCTTAGCCATGGGACATCTTGTTAACGATTTCGCTGCTTTGGAAAAACAACGAGAATCTGACGAAAGTATTGAGCATGAGACTCCCCTCGAAGAATTATTTGAAGATCAGTTAGCTTTTGCAGATTTAGTTTTATTAACGAAAACAGATTTAGTTGATAAGGATACTGTTGCTAGAGTTACTGAATCATTACAAAATCAAGTTCCACCGGGAGTTAAAATTGTACCTTGCGATCACGGAGAAATTAATACCGATTTATTGTTAGGTTTTAATGCTGCAGTTGAAGATAATCTCAAAAATCGTCCTAGTCATCATGACCATGAAGAAGAACACGAACATGATGATGGAATTAACTCGGTGGAATTTGTTTTAGACCAAGGATTTGAACCAAAAGTTTTGATTAATAAACTACAAGAGTTAGTGCAACAAGAAGAAATTTATCGCATTAAAGGTTTTATAAACGTTCCTCAAAAGCCAATGCGGATGATTCTTCAAGGAGTTGGTAATCGCTTTGATTCGTTTTACGACCGCATGTGGTTAGATGAAGAACCTCGTCAAACCCGTTTAGTATTTATTGGTCGGGAGCTTCAAGCAGCAAAAGTAGAAAAAGCGATTTTGAACTAGTTTGGGGATAGCACTAAGATGCCGCCGCCTTGCGGCACATGGGGGTTAGGGATTGCTGGAAACTGGATGAGATAAAACGTCCATCAATATTCCTGGGCGACCTAAATGAAATCCTTGAACATAATCTACTTTTAATTTGCGTAAAGCATCTAAAATAGTTTGATTTTCGACAAATTCAGCTATGGTTTTAAGACCAATTCCTTCGGCTATGTGATTAATTGCTTCCACCATTACCCTTGAGGCTTTATTACTATTCAATTCCTTGATGAAAGAGCCATCAATTTTTAAATAATCCACAGGTAAATTCTTTAAATAAGTCAAAGAGGACATACCTTTACCAAAGTCATCGAGAGCAAAACTACAGCCAAGATTTTTGAGAGAATTAATAAACTTTGAGACTCTAGTCAGATTAGAAACTGCCACGGTTTCAGTAATTTCAAAGCAGAATAAGTCCGGAGGAAGATGGGAATCGGTCAGTTTTTGTGACAAAAATTCTAGAAAAGATTCGCTGTTGAGTGATGCTCCCGAAAGATTAATGGAAAAGCGATAATCTTGTAAATCAAAGTTAGTTCCAGAAGATTCACCCTCCGAATGAAAATTGCTGAGCTTTTCCATTAAATTATTAACGACCCAAGTATCAATATCAGTAATTAGGGAGTTACGCTCTGCTATGTCTAAGAATATATTGGGGGAAATAACTCCATTACTTTTATCTGTAAGGCGCAATAAAATTTCAAAGTATCTTTTTTTGTCATCTACTTCCAAAGGAACAATGGGTTGCGCGTAGAGGCTAAACAAATTTTCTTGGAGAGCTTGGCGAAGATGTTTAACCCAGCATTTGGTTTTTTCTTGACGTTCTTTGAAAGTAGAGATGGGGTCTGAATAAACAGTAATACAATCTCGACCTCGCTCTTTAGATTGATATAAAGATAGATCGGCAGCTTTGAGCAACAGATCGGGATTATTTTCGGAGGTGGGTATTACACTTGCGATACCAACACTAATGGTGACAACAGAATTTGTTGAGGAATCAAGATGAGGGATATTTAATTCTCTAACAGCAATCCTCATATCTTCGGCAACTTTAATTGCTCCAGATTCGGGTGTGTGGGGTAAGATTGCAGCAAATTCTTCTCCTCCGTAACGCGTTAATACATCTCCAGGTCTTTTGATTGTGCTGGCAATTGCTTTAGCTACTTGTTGCAAGCACTCATCCCCGAGTTGATGACCATAGGTATCATTATATTTTTTGAAACAATCCACATCACAGATGATTAATGACAGGGGAGAAGAAGCGCGTTTAAGCCTATACCACTCTTTATATAGTTGTTGGTCGAAATAACGGCGATTATAGAGATTAGTTAAAGAATCTACAATAGCTAGTTTGGATAATTGTTGGTAAAGTAATCCTTGTTTAATGCCAATGGCTAATTGGGTTGTCAATTTTTCTAGTAAGTCAATCTCTCTTATTTGCCACTGTCGGGACGATTTATATTGGTCTGCAATAAGCCATCCCCACAAGGTATTTTTAACAGTACTAGGATCTGCTGATTGAGTAGGATTAATTAAAATTGGAGCTATTAATCGTGCTTTAGGATTAAGTAAGGATTGCGCATCTAAGAGAATTTCTGTTTTCTGCTTTCTGTTTTCTGTTTTATTTACTTCAATTTTATGAATTTTGTTTTGTAGATCGCATTTGCTGTAAGGTATGTTGCCATCTACACTATTTGTGTAACAGATATGTTGATGGTTGTTTGTATTTAAGAGAAAGTAATCATAGGGTATATTTTCCTCAAAATCAATTGTAATACCACTGGAAGCATAGGCTTTAATCGATATGCTTTGATTGTTTATTTGAGTTTGATTATTTATTTGAGCTAACCAAACAAGGTCACAGTCTAATAAAGCTCTTATCTCTTTAGTTGCAGTTTCTAAAATTAATTTTAAATCTAGTGATTGACGAATACGATCGCTGATTTCTCCTAATAATTTTTGTTGGGCAGCATCTTGGGCTAAATTTTGACGTAAGCTCTGAAGGGAAAGATGGGTTTCAATTCGTGCTAGTAATTCTTCTTCCTTAATCGGTTTAGTTATGTAATCTACCGCCCCTAATTTAAAGCCCTGTACTTTGTTTTCGGTCTCTTTTAGGGCAGTCATAAAAATAACCGGAATATCTTTGGTACTGGGGTTACTTTTTAAGTAACGACAGGTAGCAAATCCATCAAGGTTCGACATCATCACGTCTAATAAAATTAGGTCGGGATGATTAGCTTTGGCAGTTTCAATAGCTTTATTTCCACTCTGAGCAATGAGAATTTTATAACCAACTTTTTTCAAATATTGAAATAAAAGCTGTAAATTATTGGGATTATCATCAACTATTAAAATTATTTTAGATGGTAGAGAATTTACTAAGTTATTCATGTTAATCTTAATCTATTTTCACCCATATTATGGGTTTTAACCGACTCGGAATTAACTAGTAACCAGTAAAAATACTTGTATTGTTTTTGGATATTACTAATATTTTTTAATTTTATTTCATCATTATTACGCTTAGGGAAACATAAAATCCTTGTTAGTTCGGGCTTGAAGTGAAAAGCGATTATTGCTTCTATAATATTAGAAAATAAAGCTTAAAAGCTAATAATAGTCTAAGGTTTACAAAGTTGTTTCCGATTTTTATGTTTCCAGAGTTACGCAAGAATACGAAGCCCTAAAACTCATATTTCATCACTTCATAATGTAATATTAATTACTATGTGTTTTGCGACTGAAAGGCGAAAATCAGAAAAAATAAGTGTTTATACATAAAAAAAGCCTAGTTAAGTAATACTTAGACATTACTTAAAATATTACAAAAAATCTTTAAAGGCTAGGGCGGTAATACTGCTGATAGTCATCGACATTTAATTTATCAATTTCTGAAATAAAATTTCTAATTGCTCCTGCTGACAATTAAGAACAAGCTGTCGAACCTTTTGCACAAAAGGGATATATTGAGAATTTGTTTCTTCGAAAAAATTTATCTGCTCTTTAATTGCTTCTATATCTCCGAACTTGGCTAGTTCTAATAATTGGATTAATTCCTGCTGAGGAGGTACAACCAGAACATATAAGTCTTCTTCTGTAACGGTTTCGACTGATTGCCAATCTAACTGTAAATTACTTTCTAATAGTTCTAGCAGTTGTTCTAAGTCTACAGGTTTAGATAAGAAGCCGTGACAATTCATTTCCGATTGTTTGAGAATTGACTGGCTATTAGCCGAAATCATAATAGTTACTGTATTTTGTAACTCATGGTGTTGTTTGATTCTAGTAATCATTTCTTTACCATCCATGACTGGCATAACTAAATCCACCAAGATAGCATCGGGTTTAAAAGTTTCAGCTATAGCTAAACCTGTTTCACCATTATTAGCTTCTGCAATGATAAAGCCTAAGGGTTCTAGATATCTAACCAATAAAGCTCGGTTGTCATTGCGATCATCCACAACGAGGATTTTTTGGGGTTCCCTCAAACAACGGATATTTTGATAATTAGGCCCAGATGATGTGGGTAAAATATTGGCATCTGCTTCCAAGATTTCTAAATCGAACCAAAACTTAGTTCCTTGACCTACTTTGCTTTTCAGTTGGATTTGACTACCCATAAGTTGAATAATGTTTTGGCTAATATTTAATCCTAAGCCGGTTCCTTCAGGATTTTCAGTTATATTTCTTAATTGTCTAAATGGAAGGAAAATTTCAGTGAATTTAGTGCTGGGGATGCCGATTCCCGTATCTTCGATCTGAAAACGGATTTTTTGGATTTTTCCAGGCTTAAGGCGTTTCTTTTGTTGCTTTGTTTTTATATTAGAAACTTTGAAGGTTATGGTGCCATTTGAGGTAAATTTAACGGCATTACCCAGTAAGTTTAATAAAACCTGTCGCAATCGGGTTTCATCAGCACTCACTATTTTAGGTAGAGAAGGTGAAATTGAAGTAGAAAATTTTAAATATTTTTGCTGAGCGCGGAGACGAAAGATAGTCGCAATTTCGTTTAAGAATTGAATAAAATTAAATTCTTGTGGTTCTAATTGCAGTTTGTTAGCTGTTATTTTCGATAAGTCAAGGATGTCATTAATTAGAGTCAGCAGATGTTGACCAGATTGATTAATGATTCTTATGGAATCAAGTTGCTGTGTCGTTAAATCAGAGTCTTTTTGCAAAATGCTACTAAAACCAAGGATGCTATTTAGGGGTGTGCGTAATTCATGGCTCATATGAGCAATAAAAGCATCTTTAGCTTGGTTAGCTTTTTGGAGTTTGGTTTTACTTTCTTTAAGATCAATTTCCGCTTGTTTGCGATCGCTAATATTTCCAACTATGGCAACAAAATATTCCGCTTTTCCCGACTTATGTTTGATTAGAGTGACTGTTAAATGAGCCCATACGATCAAGCCATTACTGTCAATGTAGCGTTTCTCACAGGAATAACTTTCGAACTCCCCAGCTAGCATTTGTCTGACATATTCTAAATCAAGAACTGAGTCTTCGGGGTCGGTAACGTCTGCGAAGCCTTTCTGTAATAATTCTGCTTCAGAATAGCCGAGCATCTGGCAAAAGCCTTGGTTAACCTTAAGAAAACGAAATTCTGGGTTAAGATGGGCAATACCTATTGCTGCTTGTTCAAAAGTACTACGGAAGAGTTTTTCGTTTTTTCTGAGGGCTGCTTCAGTTTGTACAGAGGCAATAGAATTACCAATATCCTTTGCCATCAACTCGATAATTTTTCTTTCCTCTTCAGTAAATTCTGATTTTCTAAATTTAGTATCGCAAAAGATTAATCTTCCGTAGAGATTGCCATTGACAAAAATTGGCGTAATGATAAAGGATTCTAATTTTAAGTCGAGACAAGTGGGAGGATTTTTGATTGATTTGCTTTCCCCAAGCTGATTGTAGGTAATGGTAGAAAGATTTTCTTCTACTACCGACCCACAGTAAGTACAAAGACAAGGAGATTTGTAACCCACTTCTAAATCTAAAGGCGATTCAACAGCGACAATATTATATATAGAATCATTGACCTCGCTGACAATCCCCGTAGGTAGATTGAACATCTGGCATCCAGCTTGGAGATAATTGCTAAATAAATCATCTAACTGTTGATAATTGGAAACCGCTAGACGATGAATTTGTTGAAGGCAATTGCTAAAATTGGCTAAGCTTTGCGTACGCTGGGCAACTCGCTGTTCTAGCTCAGCATTGGCTTGCAGGATTTGCTCTTGAGCTTGTTTAATTTCGGTGATGTCCCGACAACTAGAAATTAAATCCCCTGCGGGAGTAAAAGTGAGAGTTAATTCTTCATTAAAAGTATGACCGTCGCGGTGTTTGGCTAAAGCTTCTCCCTGCCATTTTCCCCGCTGTTGTAAAATAGGAAATATTTCTCGTTCGAATCGACCTAATTCTTCAGGTTCGTAGAGAATATGCCAAGATTGACCGATTAATTCTTCGGGTTGAGTGTAGCCAAAAATCTCTAGGTGAGCTTGATTAAGATAAATAAACCTATCATCACTGAGAATTGCAATGCCATCACTAGCGGTTTCTATCGCTGCCAATTGACGGCTCTGCAATTCTTGAGCAAGTTTTTGTTCGGTGAGGTCGCGGGCGCTGGCATATAACAGTCCCTGATAGGAAGTTGCCATCCATTGAAAATAACGATAAGAACCATCTTTGCAGCGGTAACGATTCTTAAAACCTATGGTATCACGATCTTTTTCCAGTCTTTTTAGCTCTTCGATGCTAGATTGTACGTCGTCAGGGTGAATAAAATTCAGGAATGGTTGATTGAGCAATTCCTCTTGGGTATACCCTAAAATCCTTTCAAAACTGGGGTTAATTCGTCTAAAACAATTATTCTGTGGAGTAGCTACACATAAAAGTTCTAGAGATAGATTAAAAAAGTTGTTTATTTCCTGTTTTTTACTTTGTAACTCTGTTAAAGTATTTTCTAGTTGCAGCTGAACTACTTTAATTTCATCTATTTTGACAAAACTAATTACAATTCCCTGTCTTTGTTGGTTTTCCGTGTGATAAGGGTGGATTCGCACCAAGAGATAGGAGTCACATTCTAGATGCTTAACCTCTAATTCAATAGATTTTTGATTTGAATTGACTTCCTCCAACAATGCTTGTAAATTAGGGCATTCTATTTTGAGGGTAAGTTCTTTTAACGGGCGTTCTAGATCTGTGTGGCGTACGGAGACTGCTGCTGTTGCAGCAGGGGTAAACTTACGAATTTTTAACTCTGAGTCTAAAAAGATAACTCCAATTTCTGTACTCTTAAGTAAATTATCAATGTCGTCATTGAGTTGAGTAAGTTCTAAGATTTTTGACTGATACTCAATGTTAACTGTGTGCAGTTCTTCATTAACTGAATGTAATTCTTCATTAGTGCTTTGTAGTTCTTCATTGGAGGCGGTTAATTCTTCATTTGATGCCTGTTGTTCTTCGTTAGTAGTTTCTAATTCTTCGATTAATGCTTGAAGATTTTCCCGGGTATGTTGCAACTCATGCTCTAATTCTAAAATTCGCCGTTGAGCTTCATTGTTAGCTTCAAATATTTGTACTGGTGTTTTTTCTAGAGACGGTACAATTTCTTTGCGATTAATTTGTACCAGATAAAAGTTCCCACTTTCCCAATTATTTTCTGGGGGAATAACCTTGAGGTTTATATAATACGTATTCCTTCCCTGTTCTAGTTTAATTTCAGAATAAATAATCGATTTCTTTTCTTTTTTAGCTCGATGAAGGGCAGTATTTAGAGGTAGCTGTAAGGGCAATACTACCATTTTGGTAACATCAGTAACAATTTCCCCATATGGAGGTTTAAATAGTTTACTTGAGTTGCCATAAACATAAAGTAATTGATAATCTGAACTCACCAGCATGATAACCGAGTGAGAGTCGTTTAACATGCGTTGGAGACTATGCTCATGAATTGATTTTGTATTATTTGGAAATTTAGGTTTTAAAGTCTGAGAATAAGAGTTGACGGTAAATTTAGAGATGGTTCTTGGAGGAATGGCGAACTTAATATCTCTTCTTTTTTGGTAAATTTTCCATTTTTTGTTTAAAGCTGTAAATTCAGAAGTAAATATTCCTAAAGATTCAGCTTCTCCTAGAAAGAGCACTCCCTTGACCAATAAAGAGAAATGAAGATTACGCAGTATCTGTTGTTGCAAATCCGACTGCATATAAATTAGGACATTACGGCAGCTGATTAAGTGCATACGGGTAAAACCCGCATCTTTAGTCAGATCTTGGGGGGAGAAAATTAACATTTCTCTTAATGTGCGTATCACCTGAAAAGATTCATCTTTGGGGATGAAATATTTTTGTAATCGTTCGGGAGTGATATGATTAACAATAGATTGGGGGTAAATTCCCGTAGAAGCTTTTTTTAACGCAGTGTGATCTATATCGGTAGCAAAAATCTTTACTCTCTGGGATTTATTTAAATCCTCTAAGGCTTCATGGATCAAAATCGCTAGGGAATAAGCTTCTTCCCCCGTAGAGCAAGCCGCTACCCAAAACCTCAATTCTTCCTGGGGTTTGGCCTGCTCGATTAAAACGGGCAAAATATTATTTTCTAAATGATTCCAGGCTGCTTGATCGCGGAAAAAATGAGTGACGTTAATTAGTAAATCCGAGCAAAGAACTTTCCTTTCTTCCTCAGAGTGATGGAGAAATTTAAGATAACTGGCGATATCTGGAAAGTTATTAATCAAACGGCGACGGTGAATCCGTCGTGATATGGTACTAGTTTTGTAGTGAGAAAAATCGATTTTTTCCGTTTCAAGCAAAAGATTAGCCATTTGCTGAAGGTGAGAAGAAGTCAGAAAGCTTGTGTCATTAGACTCAATTTCTAGACAATCTGCAGGTGAGAGAATGCATTGATAGATTAGTTGCGCTAGTTCTTGGGGGGGGAGAATTTGGTTTACGACTCCAGTAGCGATCGCACTGCGGGGCATACCATCAAACTCTGCCGTTTCTGGATCTTGTACTAAAGATACTCCCCCTGCTTCATTAATAATCTTTAAGCCATGGGTTCCGTCACTACCTGAGCCTGACAAAATTACCCCAATGGATCGTTCTTTGTAGTTATTAGCTAAAGAGGTAAAGAACAGATCGATGGGAAAGTTGAGTTCGTATCTATCATTTTCGTTTTTTTTACGTTCTTCTAACCTTAATAAGTTGGTTTCTAAAACTAAATTCTTACCTGGAGGAATTAGATACACCGAATTGGGCTGCAACTGCATATCTTGTGTAACTCGATGAACTTCCATACCCGTGTGTCGCTGGAGTAATTCTTTCATCAAGCTTTTAAAATCTGGCGAGAGATGCTGAATCACAACAAAAGCAGCACCGCTATCGGAGGGTAGGTGATCGAACAGTTCTTCTAAAACACTCAACCCACCTGCTGATGTACCAATACCAACTACGAATAAGTCATCATTTACTGTTTCCTTGAGATACAGTTTTTTACGAGTAGGCATAGTTTCAGTAGGATATTCAAGTTAGGTGCTGATACTTGTCATATTTCAGTATAAAAAGAAGTGTAGCTCATATACTGTTATTAAGTGTATAAATTATTTTTGATTAACTCGCTCCTTGTTAAGGCAGCTACAACAAATGGAGTCCGTCAGATTTTGATTTCTGTAAAGCTAGAGCAATTCTCGCTAAGATCGGATTACAAGTTTTACAAATTGGATTAGTAAAATAAAATGCACGCGTCAATATCGCAGCAAAATACTAATGATCGCACTGCCATAGTTATCGGTAGCAGTATGGCTGGACTTTTAAGTGCAAGGGTTTTAGCAGATTATTTTGCTCGTGTAGTTGTAGTTGAGCGCGATACCTTACCCCAAGAGCCCCAAACCCGTACAGGTGTTCCTCAAGCAAATCATGTTCATGTACTGCTTACCCAAGGAAAAAGAATTTTAGAAAAATTATTTCCTGGGATAGATTCAGAGATAAAGGAAGCTGGAGCACCAAAAATCGATTGGGCTAAGGAATACGCACTTTTTGGTTTTTGGGGCTGGCATCCGCATATTGAATCGGATTTGATCACCCACACTTGTAGTCGTGCATTTTTAGAATGGTTGGTACATCGTCGTCTTTTGAGTTTTGATAATGTTAAGTTTTTAGAAAAAACTCAAGTTCAGGAATTGCTAAGTGATGAGTCTAATTCTCAAGTCAAGGGAGTCAAGGTATATCACTTAGATCGGCATCAAGAAGAAGAATTAACTGCAGATTTAGTTGTGGATGCTTCTGGTCGTAATTCCCAAGCACGTAATTGGTTAAAATCAATGGGTTATCAGACACCAGAAAAAACAGAGATCAATTCTTTTTTGGGTTATAGCACTCGTTGGTATGAACGTCCTCAAAATTTAGAAGTAAATTGGCAAGCTTTAGGAGTTCTCTCTAAACCTCCCCATAATAAACGAGGAGGAGTTTTGGTTCCTGCAGAAGGTAATCGTTGGATTATAACTTTGGGAGGTATCGGTAAAGATTATCCACCTACTGATGACAAAGGTTTTTTAGAATATGCCCGTACTCTACGTAACTCAGCGATTTATGACCTAATCAAAGATGCTAAACCTATTTCCAAGGTGTATGGTTATCGTCGTACAGAAAATTGCTGGCATCGTTATGAAAAATTAGCGCGTTTGCCAGATGGTTTAGTCATTATTGGGGATGCAGTTTGTGCTTTCAATCCGATATATGGTCAAGGAATGACAACTGCTGCTTTAGGAGCTTTAACTCTACAAAAATGCTTACAAAAGCAGTTCAGTGGTTCCAATTATACAATTGTGGGATTAGCTAAAAAGTTTCAAAAACAGTTAGCTCAGGTGTTAAAAACTCCGTGGTTAATGGCGACAAGTGATGATTGTCGTTGGGAAAGTACTGAAGGTGGAAAACCCGATACAATGACTCGATTTATGCATAAATATATGGATGAAGTGATGTTATTATCAACCCGCCAGCCAAAATTACATCGGACATTTTTTGAAGTCATACATATGATTAAACCGCCTGCAGCATTGTTTGCGCCTGGTATTGTTTTGGGAGTTTTAGGACAGGTAATTAGGGCGAAAATCAATGGTAATTCACGGAAGGTTTTAGCTACTTCTACAGAAGTTCTTTCTTAATGAATTTATAAGGAAATAGTAAATAGGGATACTTAGACATTTTTTTCTTGTTTTTTGTCTGAGTCCCTATATTTTTTATAAATATTTTTCCGAAATGTAAAATGAACAAATTGATTCTATTTAGATAAGTATTTTTGCGAAATATACAAAATACATGACCCATGAACCAGGAATTTCCATCAAAAAGCCCGACAAATTCTGGAATAAGTCTTTGAAAATAGAAGATCCCCGCAATTTGTTTTCGTCAGTAGGAAAGGCTGCGTTAAATGGTCTTTTGGGTAATTTAGATAGTGCTGCTGAAAATCTAGTGGAAGCTTCAGCAGAATTAGGAATAGCAAAAACACCGGGAGAAATTGCTTGGTTACTGATTTATAATTCTTTGACGACTGCAATGGTTGCTTTAGTGAAGAGCAATCAAGATTTGCAGATAAAAATAGATAATAATGAATTGGAAGTTAATGAACTCAAGATAATTTGTGATTATCACTTAGATCGCTTTTTGAAAGATAACGAATTACGTATTAACCAAAACTTTTTTACAAATCCCAAAGATTTACCCATTATTGAAATAATCAAAGTTCCTTTGAGGCAATGGTTAGAAGAGTTTGGGGAAGATAAAGCCGCAGCACAAAGTATTAGTGATCGCCTACCGACTTATTTTGTCTATGCTTTACGTGAGGAATGGAACAAAGATTCTCAAAAATACGCCTGTTTAACAGAACAGCCTGATACTCCTTTTATTAAAGCTAGCGAACAGGAAAATGCATGGCGGCGCTACTCAGCTTGGCTGCAAAGACAGGTTGAAGAACCGATGTTTTTCGAAGCATTTGGTCTCAAACAAATCTATGTTCCTTTGTATGCCTACTACAATTGTGAAGTTGAAGAAAATCAGCAGGATGATAAGTTTGAGGATAGACTACATGAAAACAAGCAATATCAGCGGGTTGTTGTTGATTTAGAAAGTCAACTCGAAACCTGGTTAAATCAAGCAGACCCTCATGACGCGATTCGAGTTATAAGTGGTGGACCAGGAAGCGGTAAATCTTCGTTTACAAAAATATTTGCTGCCAAGCAAGCAGAAAAAGAAAAGGTTCGAGTTTTATTTATTCCTTTACATCAATTCAATCCTACAGATGATTTGGTGGATGCAATTGGTAAATTTATTCAATCGGACATTGATAATATTTTACCTTCTAATCCTCTATCAAAAGAAAATGCTGAACCACGCTTACTGATTATTTTCGATGGTTTAGATGAACTAGCTATGCAGGGTAAAGCAGTTCAAGAAGTTGCTCAGCAATTTGTTAGGGAGATAGAAAAAAAAGTAGATAGATTTAATTCTAATAAAACTCGACTGCAAGCTTTAATTACTGGACGAGAACTGATAGTGCAGGCGAATAGTAATGAGTTCCGCAAACCAGAGCAAATTTTACACGTTCTACCTTATTTTGTCAGTAAAGATGATAAAGGAAAACATAATTACAAAGATGAACGCAAATTATTAAATGAAGATAAGCGCCAGCAATGGTGGAAGAAGTACAGTTTACTTAAGGGTCAAAAATATAGTAGCTTACCAAAAGAATTAGAAAAAAATAATTTAATTGAAATTACTTCCCAGCCTTTACTAAATTATTTGGTTGCTCTGAGTTTTATTAGGAAGAAAGTAGATTTTTCTCAAGAGAGTAATCTGAATATAATTTATGCAGATTTACTCAAATCTGTTTATGAAAGAGTTTGGGAAAATAAACGACAACATCCTGCAGTTAAGGGACTTAAGGAACAAGATTTTATCCGTGTTCTAGAAGAAATTGCTTTATCTTCTTGGCATGGTGATGGACGTACAACAACAGTCAGAGATATTGAAAATCATTGCAACCGCAGTGGTTTAAAAAAATGGCTGATGGAATTTCAAAAAAAAGCTGAGGAAGGCGTAACTAGGTTGTTACTTGCTTTTTATTTTCGTCAAAGTGGCTCGAATAATCAAGGAGACAAAACTTTTGAATTTACTCACAAGAGTTTTGGTGAGTATTTAACAGCAACACGCATTGTGCGGGAAATAAAACTAATTCACAAAAAGCTGAAAGCACAACAAAACGATCCTGATGAGGGTTGGGATGAAAAAGAAGCTCTAACCCGCTGGGCAAATTTGTGTGGTGCTTCACCGATGGATGAGTATTTGTTTAACTTTGTATTAGATGAAATACGCTTACAGAGTATACAAAATCCCTCGGATATTGCTAATTGGCAGCAAACACTATGCGAATTAATTAGTTTTATGCTGCGTCATGGAATGCCAATGGAACGTTTGAATCCTCGACCAGATTTTCATCAAGCAAATCAACAGGCGCGGAATGCAGAAGAAGCACTGTTGGTTGTATTAAATGCTTGTGCTAGGGTAACAGAAAATATTTCTCAAATTGAATGGGATTCCCCTGAAGCTTTTGGAAACTGGATTTCCCGACTACAAGGACAAAGAGTAGACGGTATTGTATTTTGCTTGAATCATCTGAGTTTTTTGAATTTGAAAGATTGCATTCTGTTATTTAGAGAGTTTTACTGGGCGAATCTTGAAGGGGTGATTCTTGAAGGGGCGAACCTTTATCGGGCGAATCTTTATGGGGCGAATCTTGAAGGGGTGATTCTTGAAGGGGCGAATCTTTTAGGGGCGACTCTTGAAGGGGTGATTCTTTATGGGGCGAATCTTTCAGGGGCGAATCTTTCAGGGGCGAATCTTTCAGGGGCGAATCTTTCAGGGGCGAATCTTTCAGGGGCGAATCTTTCAGGGGCGATTCTTTCAGGGGCGATTTTTTATCGGGCGACTCTTGAAGAGGTAAAAAATTATGAAAGTGCTAATTTTAAAGGAGCTAATCTCACAGAAACAGTACTTGAAGGTAAAGTAAAGACTTAAGTGATTTAAAATTCCTGTATGAGCTAAAAGTGAATTGTGTCGCTACTA
>JGI1201J43222_100127_pt1 | contig 27670 bp, 24 predicted proteins | sample MastesBC008_FD_43222 | JGI IMG/M metagenome (IMG submission 43222) | reverse complement strand
TCAGAAGTCATATCATGTCCGGTAAAACACTTGCGATAAGGTTCGTAGTAGCGCTTTGGCGTCATCGAAAAACATTGGCGCTAAAGCGCTACTACAAACAAACATATTTTTTCATAAGTAATTAAGCGGATATAATATCAGAAGTCAGAAGTAGAGATGTAGCATACTACGTCTAAAGGAGCCAAGAGTCATAATTTAAAAATTCAAAAATTCAAGAATTAAAAAACAAAGTTTTCAATGGAAAAATTCGCTCTGTGAGGTTCGAGCGAATTATCTTTTACTAATTTGACTTATGTCCTACGGACACGCGCTTAGACTAACGCCGACCGCTATACTACACCTCACCAAAAGCAAAATCAGGTGCAGCCATGACGTAAATAATCGTTGGCAAATCTGCTGTACGCCCATGCATTTTTTCGTAATATTCTTTAAAGTTTCCCTTACTAGGAGTTGCCATACCGAGAAAAATTACATCTGCATTTTTGGATGATTCGTGTAAAACTGTCTCAAAAGAACGATTTGCAGCAACTATTACTTCTGGTATAGCTTCTATACGTAGCCGATTGAGCATAGCATTTAAGTTTGCTGAAGCATTTTGTGCCGCACCTTCCTTGCTAACCAATAACTTGAGGCGTATTTGGGCATCTCGCCATTCACTGGTAGAGCGCAGCAAGTGACTTAATAAAAGCATTAAACTACCATTGGCATGCATTCCTCCCCACCATATATCTATACAACGATATTTCCCAAATCCTCGCTCGGGACTTTCCCGTAAAACCATCACGCTACGTTTGGCTTGATGTAGCTGCACGATTGTATTGCAGTAGCGATCGCGCCTGCTGCTATCTTCGCTATCTCCCAATAATACGGTGTTAGGTACCAGGGGACCCAAGCCGTAAATTTCCACAAGTTGTACCATTCCCTCGAATGGATCGGCTGCGGTAACTACACGGACAAGTGCTTGTACGTCCTGTTTTTTCAGGTGTTCGCGAATTGTATTTTCTAAATCTTTTTGCCGTCCAAAATCTTTTGAAGCGCTGGGTAAAACACTAGATACGGTAATAAACCCTCGTTTATGGGTAAATATATTAGCTAATTGAATCAGCGACCAACGTTTGCTAGGAGAACCGGAAAATACTAAAATATTTGGTCGCCAGTTTTTGGTGTCTTCTACGCTATCGAGTTGAAAAATCCCAGTACGTAATAGCGCCATCCAGATTCCTCGACGTACATCTCCCCAGGTTGTATTTAATTCCCTTTGCTGCAACCAAAAGTATATTGCCACCACAATAAAAGCCGCAACCATTGTGGCAATTGGGTTAATTAATAACATCACCCACAAACAACCAATTCCCCCCAATAAAGACCAAACCCAATGGACTTTAAAACTGGGTCTAAAGGAAGGACTGCGTAAAAATCCTTCAATACTGGCAGAAATGTTTAAAACTAGGTAAGTAGTGAGGAAAAACATTGTCAGTACTGGCGCGATCGCATTTAAGTCGCCAACGCAAACAGCAGCAATTGCAACGCTCAGAGTTAAACAGGTCGCCATGCGTGGTTCGTCATTTTCACCACTACCTTTACCAAAGAAAGATAGCCAACGCGGTAAAATTCTATCCCTAGCTAAGGCTTGAAGAACTCGAGGAGCCGCCAGAATACTGCCCAAAGCACTTGATAAGGTCGCCCCCCACACCCCAAATAAAATAGCCGGACTCCATAGGGATATCATTTTCATCACTAAAGGTTCATTTACCAAAGTCCCGGTATCGACACGCATCGCTAAAATTAGCGGTAGAAGCATGTAAACAATGTATCCTGTAGCTACAGCAGCTAAAGTTCCAATGGGAATAGAACGGCTGGGATTACGTAAATCCCCTGACATGCTGACCCCTGACATAATCCCAGTGACTGCGGGGAAAAATACTGCAAAAACCCTCCAGAATGATTCCCCATTAGTAGGTGTATCCCATGCTTGGGGTGTAATATCTGGTACGGTACCCCCAAAAACTAGAGAAAGTAGAGATAGAGCAATCGCTCCCATGATAATGTATTGCGCTTTAACTGCTAGGGATGCAGAAGTCAAAGCCAAAATCGCAACCAAAATTGTTATTACCAATGCAACGTAGGTTTGATTGAGATTTTTGAAGATTTCCACCACACTTTCAGCAAAACCAAGGGTATAGAGTGGAATTGAAAGCGCTTGGGCAAAATAAAGGGAAATTCCTACTGCTCCTCCTACTTCAATCCCCAAACACCTACTAATCATGTAGTAAGCACCACCCACCTTTATCACTCGATCTGTTGCGATCGCGCATACTGATAGAGAAGTCAGAAAGGTAATTAACGTAGCAAGAGTAACAATTATTAAAGAGCCCACTAATCCAACATTGCCTACGACCCAGCCAAATCGTAGGTACATAATCACACCCAAAATTGTTAACACAGAGGGCGTGTAAACTCCACCAAACGTTCCTAAACCAGAAGGTTTAGACTCATTTGATTTGGAGTCATGCAAGTTCGAATCTTGCCGTACTTTCTGTTTGAATTGAAACTTCATTGTTCCGGGGTACTCCTAGCAGAAGCACTTAATATATTCAGTTGTACAATTTTAGGCATCTGAGAAAAAAATACAACTCTAATTTAGTTATTTAGGCTGTAGCCATTGTAAATGTTTGATACATATGTAAATACAGCAAATGTCAAAAATCTTAAAGCAAGGAATAGCTAAAAGGAAGAATATGCTTTAATAAGAAAGAATTGCAGTAAAAATGCAGTAAAATAACCAAACTAAACTTTTATAATACGTAAACTCATATTTTCTTCTTGGGTATAAATTCAAAGTTTCAAACTATTGCCGCTGTGGGGAAGTAGAAAGTCAGTCTAAGGCTATCGCCTCGCTCCGCTAACGTAGCGTGTCCGTAGGAAATAAATATTATGTTATCTAGCTTCTAAACTTTTATAAATAGCTGCTTTATTTCCGCCGACCTGTACTAGATAGGAATTCAAACTAGATAGGAATTCAAACTAGATATGATTTACTGCATCCGATCTATGGTTCTATACTGAATTGCTTCGGCGACATGGTTGGGTTGCAAATTTTCATCTCCGGCTAAATCTGCAATCGTTCGCGCTACTTTTAAAATTCTATCGCTTGCTCTGGCAGATAAGCCTAATTTGCGGATTGCAGCTTCTAGTAAATTACGAGCACTGTCATCTAGTTGACACCACTTGCTCAGATGACGACTTTGCATTTGAGCATTACAACGTACGGATGTCTCATTTGTAAATCTTTGCACGGCAATTGCTCTAGCTTTTTGTACCCTTTCTCTGACGGTTTTTGAGGACTCTCCCTTAGGCTGCTGGGTAATTTCTTCTGGTTTTAGGCGGTTTACTGCTACCTGCAAATCTATTCTATCCATCAGAGGACCGGAAAGCTTTGCCCAATATTGTTCTCTTTTGTTAGGGGAGCAAGTGCATTCTTGGATGGTATCGCCATAATAACCACAAGGACAGGGGTTAGTACTAGCCACTAATGTAAACTGGGCTGGAAACATCACAGATTGGCGAGTACGGGTGATTGTTACGAAACCATCTTCTAAGGGTTGACGCAGAAACTCTAAAACATCCCGTTTAAATTCTGTTAACTCATCGAGGAAAAGTACCCCTTGATGTGCTATCGATATTTCACCCGGACGGGGATAACTACCACCACCAACTAAAGAAGGTCCAGAAGCCGAATGGTGGGGACTGCGAAAAGGGCGATCGCGCACCAACGTCCCGCGATTTTTGAGCAAACCAGCAACGGAGTGAATACGAGTAACTTCCAAGGCTTCAGAAAAATCTAAAGCTGGTAATATTCCTGGTAAGCGCCGCGCTAACATAGTTTTTCCACTCCCAGGAGGTCCTACAAATACAAGGTTATGCCCTCCAGCAGCTGCAATTTCCAATGCTCTTCGGGCGTGGCTTTGTCCTTTGACATCTTTTAAATCTATTCTGTTAAATTCCGTTCGACCTACATCTTGTTTCTCTTCCAATTCCACTGGCTGATACTTATGGGGTTGATTCAAAAAGTCAGCAACTTGAGATACATTTGCGAATCCGTGGACCTTTAAACCTTCTACAACCGCAGCTTCTTGGGCGTTATCTGTGGGAACTACCAAACCAACAATTCCCATTTCCCGAGCAGAAGCAGCGATCGGTAACACACCAGCGACGGGACGAAGACTTCCATCAAGGGAAACTTCACCTAAAAATAAATAATCTCCCAATAAGTCTGGTTTAACTTGATCTGAAGCCGCAAGAATTCCCACACTGATGGGTAAATCAAAACAAGGTCCTTCCTTACGTAAGTCAGCAGGAGTTAGATTAATGACAATCTTTCGCATCGGAAAAGCAAAACCAGCATTTTTTAGCGTTGCTTTGACTCTTTCCTTTGATTCTTGAATGGCGCTATCCGGTAAACCTAAAATGATGATTCCCGGTAAACCACCCGATACATCCACTTCTACGCCAACCTTAACGGCGTCAATACCAACAATTGATGCACTCCAGACTCTGGCAAGCATATTTTGATACCTTAAGCATAAAACATTGTTATAGCTAAAAAATATGCTGGCTGGCTTCTGGTTAATCTTGTAGAAGGTGTGAGTTTGATAGATTTTTCAATTTCCAATTAAAAATCTGGCGGAGTGCGGATAGCATTGCTTGTTATATTTTTGACTTTTTTGACCAAATCATTCTTTAACAGTCCGTATATTCCAGCCATTCTCGAGTAAATAGGTCGCAAAACAGTGACGAAAGGTATGACAACCCACCTTTTTTGAATATCAGTTTTATTAACCGCTTGTTTTAATGGTTTTGTAAGATGTTATATTTCTGGCACTTTGGTCGTGTTACCGTTCAAATCAATTGGTTGCCCCGAAAGTTTTTGCTTTTCTTCATCAGATAGCACTTCGTGGCTGCCAAGGTAGACATACTGGGAGTCTGCAATCCAAGTTGAGCCAAGCCTTCCATCTGGTGGGATGTTGTACCAATACCAAACATAAAGCCATTTAAAGTTCTCACTACACCGATATTCAAGAGGACGTGTTCTGCCATATTTTTTGGCGCGCCACTTTTCTAGCCAAGTTGGGCGAGTTTCTTGTAGAGGAAATAAGGTCATTAGTGGTCCATTGCCTAGTATTTTGATTCCTTCAGGTGGAAGCAAAAAGTCTTCATGCACAGAAAGTGTTATGCGTAGTCGTGTTCTAAAGCGCCTTTTGGGTAACAGTGCAGGTAGATCTTCAGGAATTGGGTAGCCATCATTAGCAAGCCTACAACCGAAACTTTTTACAAAGTACTTATACAAGTTACGCTGTCCAACTTCAAATTCATCGCCGTAGATTTCTTTGAAGTCTATGAATCGACGTTTTAGTACTACATCTTCGTTTTGAAGAAGATATGCAACAAAAGATTCATAAGCTTTATCAAAAGGCTGGGAAAAATTATTATTGCACTTCGCGCACAGATTCTTCTTGTATTTGACAACCTTTGAATTAGGACCTTGAATAGGAAATTCTTTCCTCTCGCGAATTAGCACAAGAGCATTTTCCCCTTTGTATGAACCAGATCCATGAAGGTTTACCAAGTCACTTTTTTTAATTCTATGTTCTGCGCTATTGGCAACTTGCTTGCAGATCCAGCAGTAAGTTTGAGCTTCCACAGAATAATCAGAATAATTTGCTATCTTTATTTATACGCTTATTCACTTAATAAATTTATATTATATACAACAACTATACTTTATGCGATCGCACTGGCATTCCTACAAGTATTGGCATTTGTTAAAATTACAGAGCAACTATTTAAGTCTTCATCATGACTATCGCAATCGTCGCCGAAGCTGCACCCTTATTAGTTGATGCTGATTGTGTAGTTCGAGTCGGTGGTACATGAGTAACTTTAGACACTATTGTTACTGTATTTAGGCAAGGTACAACAGCAGAAGAAATTGTCCATCGGTACCCATCTTTGAGGCTAGCTGATGTATATGCCACAATCACTTTCTATCTCAATCATCAGCAGGAAGTAGAAGCATATCTCAAAAACCGCCAACAGGAAGCGCAGTCAATTCGTCAGATGAACCAAACACGATTCGATCCGCAAGGTTTGCGCGATTGCATGCCCAGAGCTTGTGCTTATCGCTTGCTCGCTCGTAAAGTTGAACAACAAGCATGATAAGGCTGCTGGCCATGGAGTGCATTATTCGACCACTGGTATCAGAAGATGAAGCGTTTCTCTGGGAAATGTTATATCATGCACTTTATGTTCCTGAAGGTCAAATAGCGCTACCGCGCGAGGTGATTCACATTCCTGAAATTGCTCGCTACCTTCGGGGTTGGGGACGAGAAGGCGATTGTGGCTTTCTTGCTAGTGATGCAGAAACGAGTCAACCTGTCGGTGCAGTCTGGTTGCGCTTACTGGTGGGGAAGAATCAAGGTTATGGTTATGTGAATGATGACACACCTGAGTTGTCTATTGCTGTTTTGCCTGAATACCGTGGTCAAGGTATAGGTACACAGTTGCTCACTTACTTGCTCTCATCAGTTTATGGTCATTCATCTATTTCGTTAAGCGTCTCGGAAGACAATCCGGCGTTGCGACTTTATAAGCGTTTCGGGTTCGTAGTTGTCAGGAAAAGCGCGGGGTCCCTGACCATGAAACGGGATTAAAATCTGATACAACAACTTCAAACCTAATTTGTCAGCGATCTTAACAATAAATTGCTCACATTGACAGGTGAGTATCATTGATTCGACCATCAGAAAGTAGCTTTTGAAATCGATAATTTACCAGTTGATTAATTTGAAAGTGCGGGTAATTGTACGATAGCGTTCACGTTCGCTGCTAAGCGCGGCTCAGTGCGTCTCAGCGCTGCTGCAAGCAGATCGCGGAGTAAATATTTTTGTTCGCCCACTTAGTTGCTCAAAGCAAAGAAAGCAACCATCAATCAATTTGTCTTTGTACTCAGCTTAAGCAGCAGATAGTTCATGATTATTCGCCACGATACTGACCCAGTAAAGTACTTGGCTGAAGAGACAAGCATTCCATCACTTGGCTCATTCAAACCTTACGGCGACCACGCCATTCTGATTCATCCTTTTTGGCTCTTAACAGCAGCACATGTAGCAAATTATCTGTCCACAGATGATGTTTTCTCTTTCTTGGACGGATGTGAATTTTCTATCGATCGCATTGTTCTACATCCAGGGAACTGCGAGGAACCTGAATTTAGGGATGACCTAGCGCTTATGCGGTTGAAAAAACCACGTACCGATATCGACCCCATAGAACTTTATACCGGCGATGAAGAATTAGATCGGATTGTTACATTTTTCGGGCGCGGCGAAACAGGGGACGGTCTAACGGGTCCAAACAAAGAAGATACCAAACTGCGCCTTGCCCAAAACCGAATATGTCAGGTTGACAATCAGTGGATTGTTTTTCGTTTCGATGCGCCAGGTGAGGAAACCGTACTACCTCTCGAGGGAATTTCAGGTCCTGGTGACAGTGGTGGTCCAGCTTTACTGAAGACTGCTAACGACACATGGTTATTGGCTGGTATAAGTTCTTGGCAAGATCATCAAGGTCCACAGGGTATTTATGGTGTATATGAATACTACGCACGCGTCTCACGCTATATCAATTGGATTAATAGCATCATCAATCCTTGAAGTTTAGCGAACAATCACTTCTTTTTGATACTGTTTTTTTAGTGCAATCGTCCGTAGTCCATTTACAGGAAGGATTGAAGTTGCGATGAGATTTTTATTGGAATCAACACGTCGTGGAAGTAAATCCCTGCTAGGAATCTTTGCAATTTTGTTAGTAATGGTAATATATACAGCAAACTTTGTCGTCACACGGTATAGCATTCTCAACGGTTTAAATTCTCTCGACCTCGCCGCCCTGCGCTATTCAGTATCCGGAATAGTTATGCTACCTTACTTTTACCGTTTGGGCTGGAAAAATCTTGGTGGGCTCGGATGGTCAAAAGCCATACTCCTTACTTGTCTTGCTGGTTCTCCTTATATTCTTGTTTTCTTTTTCGGTCTTAGTTTTGCTCCAGCTTCACATGGTGCGGTTTTGAATCCTGGTATAGTCCCATCAGTAGTTTTCCTAGGTATGGTCTTTTTGGGACTGCAATCGTTTTCTCTCGCAAGAGTACTTTCATTAGTATCTATTTTTCTTGGAGTTGTACTTGTAACTGCTTCTTCATTTTCTTTGCAGGGTTCGGTGTTATTTGGAGACTTTTTATTACTTGTTACGGGTATCAGTTGGGGTCTATTCACTTTACTAGCTAAAGTATGGGAATTAAGACCTATGCAAAGCACGGCGATCGTGTCAGTTATTTCCCTGCTCTATCTCCCTCCGTATTTGTTATTTTGGTATAACGGTTTTGAGTCTGCTTCGACCGCGCACATTATTTCGCAAGCAATTTTTCAGGGCATTATTATGTCCATTGGTACAATTTACCTCGTGACCTATGCCGTTCAAAGTTTAGGTGCGCAGTTGACTTCTCTATTCAGTCCACTGGTCCCTGTGTTAACAACTTTAATCGCGATTCCTCTTCTAGGAGAAATTCCTACCTCGCTACAGTGGATTGGTATTGTATTAGTAGTGTTGGGTATGCTTCGCGCTGCGAAAATTAATTCCTAACAGAATGCTTTATGTTCTAAGTTTACAGGTAACTAACCATGATTTGCTTTTATTCTATGAGGTATTAAATATCTAAGGAAAACAAAAGTTGCGATCGCAAATATGCTACCTGCATAAAATACTCCTCTAATTTCCCATGCACTAAACGCCAACCCCCCCAATACTGGACCGAGTGCTTGACCCAAGGGTACTGCAACTGCAGTCACTGCCATAAAACCTGCCCGATTAGTGCTTGGAGCCAGTTCTGCCAATAATGCTTGTGTTGTTGGAAATACTATTCCATGTGCGATTCCAAATAGGATGCTGGGAATTAATAACATCCAGATGTGCTCAATTGCAGGTGTTATAACTAACGCCAAAGTGTAAATAAAGAAAGAAATTTTGATAAGAGTAAGTTCAGAAAACAACCGCGCAAACGATCCCAGTAGCGATGACGCGAACGCAAAAGAGACCGCCATACTTGCTAACAAGATACCAATCTCGATCTCAGAAGCGCCGAGAGACGTTGCAACTGTGGGAATATAAGTTAGGTAGGCACCAAATAAAAGGACAAACAGTGCAACTACTATAAATAGAAGCCTAATCACCTCAAAGCGACGAATATTGCTCCAAATATTTCTCAAATAAACCTTGAAATCAAAATCTGAGTAGGGCTGTTTTTCGGGTAGTTGCAGCGAACGCCACACCCAAATCCCAACTAGAATGGCAAGCAGCGGTAAAGCGAATGTGTAACGCCATCCCATTGATGCCAATCCGCTACCAACTAAGGGATACACAGCTAAACTCACCCCGATCGTGCTGGCGTTCAATCCCATAGCTGACGTCAATTGCTTCCCAGCATACAGATCGCTAATCAGCGTTAATGCTAGCGCCTCTAAACTTGCTGCTCCAACTCCTTGCAGGAAGCGCCACGCCAAGAGGGTATGAAAATTTTGAGCAAATGCACAAGCGACTCCCGCGATCGCAAACAGAAATAGTGACGGGACTAAAATAGCTTTCCGACCAAAGCGATCTGCCAGAACACTACAAATAGGAGCTCCAATCGCTATTGGGACAACGAACGCCGTAGTCACCCAACCAATTTGCTGTGGGGACAGTTGAAAGTCTTGCACAATCCCAGGTAAGACAGGATTAATGCTCATTGTCCCCATAAGTTCCATCAAGGTAATACTGATAACGATTTGAAGATTCACATCCCGATAAATAGGTGTAGCGCTTCTACTTGTGGGATTCGACTTGTTAGACATTTGTAGTTTCCTGTAATTATCGATCATGCTTTTAATGACGTTCGCGTCGGAGGGTGCGAACGCCCGAGTTGCGACTGGGCTAAACAATACCGCCGTTGACTCTCAGGGTTTGACCGTTTACCCAACTGCCTTCGGGACTCACTAAAAAAGCAACGGTGCTAGCAATATCATCGGGTTGTCCTAAGCGCTCTAGCGGTGCTTGCTTAGCAAACTTATTAATTAATTCTTCAGATTTGCCTTGATAAAACAGATCTGTTGCAGTTGGTCCCGGCGCGATCGCATTTACAGTTATGCTGCGTCCCCTTAACTCCTTCGCCATGATATTGGTAAAGACTTCAACCGCAATTTTTGACCCAGAATAAATAGCGTAACCCGGCATAGCCAGACCTATAGCACTGGTTGAGAAATTCACTATACGTCCACCCTCTCGCAAACGTCGAGCAGCTTGTCGCAAGGCGAGAAATGTCCCACGGGTATTGATATTGAATATCCTGTCATACAACTCGTCGTCTGTATCTGCAATATTGATGGGTTTTGGAGTTTGAATACCGGCATTATTAATCAAAACATCTACGCCACCGTAGGTTTTTTCAGCCTGATCGAACAGTAATTCCACATCTTGTGCATTAGAAACATCCCCTTGCACGGCAATCGCATCTCCACCTTCGGCATGAATTTCTTGTACAACTGCTTGAGCTTTCTCCTGATTCTTGGCATAGTTGACAACTACTGCAAATCCATCTAGCGAAAGACGTTTTGTGATAGCAGCTCCAATTCCTCTTGAAGCACCTGTGACAATGGCAATTTTTTGAGTAGATATATTCATTTGTAAGAACCTCCAAAACCTTCTGTAGCTGCCTGATTGATAGCTTTATTATCAAAAAAAATACAGCCAAAGTCTTTCATGTATTTGCTAAGGTTTTAGGATTTTTATCATCTTTAAAATCTATTTTGTAATTTCTGTAATTTATATTTCTGTAATTTATAATTAAGCGCAAGAGAGCAGGTTTCATAATCGAGAAATGAGGATGTTATGCTGATTGACTCGCACACAGGAAAGCCGTTAGTTCCACGCCAAGAAACAGGGGGAGTCCATTATCATCTCTTACTCGATAAAGAAACTGGGTTACACCACGCGACATTAAATCCAGACTTATTCAATACGCACGAACATCATACTCATCAGATTACGGTGTTGTTCGAGCGAGCAAAAGCAATTACATCCTGGCATTCAGCTTCAGGTAGAGATAAGCATCAAGAGGTACAAGTAGGACAGTGCTATGTGGTTCCAACCGAACAACCCCATGGTTTGACCTTAGATCGTGGTGGAGAATTAGTAAATTTTTACCTTGCGCCAGAATTTATCGCCACCACTATTCCTGAAACCACTAAGGGACGTTCTCTGGAAATCTTAGAATTTCAAATCTCAGACGATCCCCTCATTCGTCAGTTAGCAGCAACTGTCCGAACCGATCGATTATTGCATGGAGTTTCCAACAAACTATTTCTAGAATCAGTGATGAATGTCCTAGCTGTCCACTTAGTGAACAGTTACGCAGTGTCAAAAATTCAAATACCTAAAGTCGGTAAGTTACCCACACATCTCCTTGCAAAAGTGCAAGAGTATATCAAAGCAAATGATACAAGCAACATTGCGATCGCGGATTTAGCAAATCTGACGGGTTATAGCAGCGTCCACTTCACGCGCATGTTCAAGAAGGCAACGGGACAGACCCCACGCGAATATCTGATCTATCATCGTATCAATAAAGCTAAAGATTTATTAGTAAATACAAAATTATCAATAATTGAAGTGGCATTCCAAAGTGGATTTAGCAGCCACGCTCATTTCTCAACTCAGTTTCGTCGCCTAGTTGGAACTGCTCCCCAAATTTATCGAAAACATAACGAAATATCGTTCTAAGCTACTGAATAGTATCGCACCGCAGTGGCGCGCGATCTAACTCGAACAACATTGAAGCATTTGTGCATCGCAAACAGTGGTGCAGCAAATCAACTTGTTGCCAAAACCCGTAAACTCGAACGTAGTGCGGCTGATTTCATCATGGTTTCAAATACAACGTATCGGGTTAGTCCCCAAATTGAAACAGCTATTCAAAGATAATTGGCAATTAATCAAAAATGTATTACTATAAAAATAAGTATGTATTCATGGGGCCGTAAAGGTTTCGACGTGGTAGCGAAAACTGACCCGTGATGCAGGTCGAGAGTGAGTCTCCTCTCGCAAATCAAAGGCTCAAAACAATGTAAATGCGAATAACATCGTAAACTTTACTCGTAAGGAAGCTGCAGTAGCAGTAGCCTAAAACACCTCTTATAGGTTCGAGTGCTTCTAATTTGACTCCGTTAAGGATTAGAGGCAAACCCCAACGGATGCGCTGATAAGTAATCTTTGGTGTACTTATTAGCAAAGACTTTACCAAAGCATCCCACCGTTCGGGATAATGGGCGGTCCCCGCTTCGAGGGTAAAAGAAGCTAAACCTGTGAATGAGCGGTAAGCGAATACCTATTGCGGACGGCAGTTCGATTCTGCCCGGTTCCACTTAAATAATAAATTTTAAAGTCTACCTTGTTTCAGAGGTGGGCTTTATTTTTGTGGTCAGGACGTTAAGTAAATACCCGTAAAACTTATCTTTTATCTGCTTCAATTTACAATATTCGCAATTACGATCTGTATTGAGGTTTGTGATGCCAGTTTATGTTTACTGGGGTGAAGACGATTATGCCATAGAAAAAGCCATACAAAAATTACGCGATCGCGTTCTTGCTCCTGAATGGTCGAGTTTTAACTACAATGCAATTCCACCAGATGGCTCCGATGCCTTAATAGATGGTTTAAATCAAGCTATGACACCCAAGTTTGGAGCAGGGGGACGCTTAGTTTGGCTAATGAATACCACTTTGGCACAACAATGTCCGGAAAATGTACTCAATGAATTACAGCGTACTTTATCAGTAATTCCCGAAGATTCATTTTTATTACTTACTAGCCGAAAAAAATTTGACGAACGCCTAAAATCAACAAAATTACTGAAAAAATTTGCTACAGAATATCGAGAATTTGCTTTAGTCCCACCTTGGAAAAAAGAACTTATAGTAAAATCCGTTAGTCAAGTAGCAAAAGATATTGGTTTGCAAATAACTCCCCAAGGTTTAGAAATTATCGCTGAAGCAGTAGGAAATGATACGCGACTATTACATAATGAATTAGAGAAACTACAACTTTACACTGGAGGTAGCAAACAACCTTTAGAAGTAAATACTATTAATAAATTAGTAAGAAATACTACTCAGAATAGCTTGCAATTAGCTGCAGCAATTAGAGAGGGAGATACGCCTAAAGCATTAACGTTAGTAGCAGATTTAATTAATGCAAATGAACCAGCACTAAGGATACTGGCCACATTAATAGGTCAGTTTCGGACTTGGTTGTGGGTCAAAATCATGATAGAAAATGGTGAGAAAAATCAGCAAGCTATTGCTCAAGCTGCAGAAGTAGGAAATCCAAAGCGCATTTATTTTTTACAACAAGAAATCAGATCTCTTTCTTTGAAACAGCTAATTTCTATACCACCAATATTACTAAGACTGGAGATCAATCTAAAGCAGGGAGCAAATCCAATGTCAGCACTTCAAACTACGACTATTGAGTTATGTCAAATATGCATCAAGAATAAATATTAGAGATAAAAACAGAATTATTTGATTTTTTGGAGGGAACTTCTCACTCTGAGAAATATTCAAAGTTATTAATACGTCCCTACTGTAACTTTTTTTCCTTCACAAATGACTAAGCCATTTAATTTTTCCTTTAGACTAAATCCGAATCGGATTATCATTAAAACATTATTAATTTCAACAGTTTTTACCACTTTTTCGAGTTCTATTATTTTCCCCAGCACGAAAGTTTACGCAAATGCAAATATTAGACCAAGCGACGTCAAGAAGTATGCTGCAATCGTGATAAAAATGGAAAAACCTCGCCAACAAGCATATGACAAAATAAAAAAAATTTTGGGTGAGCGTGAAAAAATGCCCAACATCGTTTGTAACAATCCGAAAAGCTTTGGTGAATTACCTGGAGATGCAAAACAGATTGCAAACGAATACTGTAAGCGTTCCAGACAAATAGTTGAAAGTAACGGTTTGAGTATTGAACGTTTTAATAAGATTACCGAAGCAGCAAAAACAGATAATAAAGTACATCAGCGAATTTACGATGCACTAATTAAAGAACAAGGTGGTCGTAAAAATCGCTAAATTAATAACTAGAGAAACTTAAATTTAGAAAGTATCTTCACACACCCTTATAGATAAATAATATTAAGTCAGGGTGGATTTAAATTGGTTCGCAGTGAGTTTTAGTATTAATAAGTAGTAATTTATTAACCATCAAGGCTAATAAAAAATTTTATCTATTGATAATTCAGCTAATTTTCTATCTATCAAAATTAAATTTTATTCAAAATTATTACTGATGATATATTTCATTTCTTAGTCATTTATTATCTTAGTAATTTATCATGTTAGTGATTGATAATCAGTTTTAATATTTAAATAATTTTAACGTTAAAAAAAAAGAGCAGTCTAGTCATTAGGCAGTATTCAACAGATGGTAATGATTTGCTATTTGTTAGTTATTAATTTAGTGTTAAAAAGTATTTTTTGCACGTCAATAATCTCTTATCTATACGTATTTTAAGTATAACTTATCAGTATTTACTTACATATATAGTTAGCCAATTTTTATTAACTGTTTAGTTATTACATATTAATATTTTATCTATCAAGAAATTTTTCCAGAAAATAATAATAGAAATAAAATATACTTTATTTCTGTAAATACGTTTCTTATTATTTACTGGTTATTTACTTTCGATCCCAGCACCTATTTAGGCTAAGACATTTATCGATGCTGAAGCCTGGAATCTGAACCTACGAATATAAATAGTAAACTTTTAGTTCCCAGGACTTATGCAACGTAAGCATGGCGTGTCCGTAGGAGATAGATTTATCATTGTGACCAGAACGCAGTCCAGGGTCAGCGGATCGGATCCGTAAGGTTGCTGGCGGCTGCATAGGTAGCGCAGCTATAGCTAGAGGCTCCGACGCCGCAGGTTCTAGCGTTTGTGTTTAGGAGATAGCAATCCCAGAGTTTTTGTGTTAGCGGATCCGTAAGGTCGCACAGCAATGAAATCTACCTAACATAATTACAATCGCTTTAGTAGACTTAAACCGTGAGTATCAGTACCACAAGTATTTAGAAGACCATACTCACAAGCTAATTCTCCCACTTGTTGCGATTGTAAATCGCTAGGCTTCCAAGGGTTAGGATTGTTATACGCATAAAAGGTTTCTACACCATCAATTCCTAGTTCAGCCGCTCTAGGAATTAATTCAAAGTGTGATCGCTTGTAACGAGCGGGATGAGCCAGTACTGCAATTCCTCCAGCATCGTGAATCGCACGAATCACATTAGTAGCTTGATATTCTTCACCTGTAACAATTTTTCTTTGAATGTAACTCTTCAAGCTAGAATTTTCTGGTTCAAAACCGTAACCTAAAATATGAACTTCAACATCTAAAAGATTGGCATTAATTTCTACACCACTCCAGAGTTGAGGTCCAATTCGGTCGGGATTTTCCCGTTGCCATTTTTCCAGCCAATCTCGAGCAACTTGATAACCAGCAATCGTATGGTGGTCCGTAATTGCAAATCCTTTAAGATCGATTTCTATAACTTGCTCCATCAAGCGATTGGGATGTAACTTGCCGTCTGAGTAAACGGTGTGCATGTGAAAATTAAAATGTCTCGGGCAGCTAGTTCTATCCAGATTTTGAAAAACTTGTTTCAAAACCTCTGATGAAGTATTTTTTTTAGCTAAATCCACTGTCATAATCTTTTTTCTTACGCTTTCTCAATTCATCTCAATAAATTAACCCACTATCTTTAGAAGAAGTATCAACATATTTTTCTTGTTTCTCAAGATTCTGCAGGCAATATATTAATTTGCTAACTTTACAAAAGTTTGCGATATATTAAGACTAAACTAACAAATAAATTGTGCCACTGGTCGCAATTATTTTTGGTTTGTCGGGACTTGACTACGGATAAAGTCAATACTTAAGCTATAAAGTTATACAAACAAACTTTAAATTTTCTAGATTTTTGAGAATATTAAAGGTTTTTTTAGTGCTTAAGATGTTAAAAAAAGGCTTTATTAATATTAATAATAAAAACTATAATTAAAAACGCGTAAAACACAAAACAGCTGGTATACAAAACAGCTCCTGACTATATAATATAGCCCTAGCAATAGGAAGAATCTTCCCCTGTAACATTTGGAAAGTGCTAACTCATTGATATTACTAATATGTCTCAATTTTAACTAACACATCATGTAGGATGGTTAGCGCAGTTGCAGGGACTAAGTATGCCCCTAAGATTACGGATTGCTACTTTTAATTTAGAAAATCTGGACGACGAACCCGGTAAAAAACCGACACTTCAAGAACGCATTACCGTAATGCGTCCCCAACTCATTCGGCTAAATGCGGATATCCTTTGCTTACAAGAAGTTCACGGACAAGAACAGCCCAATAAGCCAAGGGATTTATTAGCACTCAAGAAATTATTAAAAGGCACACCCTATCAAGACTATTACCTGTGCAGCACCCAAACCAAACAAAAGCACCAAGTATTTGACAAACGTAACTTAGTTGTTCTCAGTCGTTTTGAAATTACCGAACATCAACAATATAAACATGAGTTTGCAGCAGCACCTTCATATCGCCAGGTGACAGCACAACCAGGATCGGAAGAAGCGAATGAAGTTAGTTGGGAACGACCCATTTTACACGCCAAAATTAAACTTCCCAACGCTCAAACCTTAAATGTAATTAATCTCCACCTAAAGTCCAAACTACCAAGTAATATTCCTGGACAAAAAATAAATAACTTTACTTGGAAAACTTCTACGGGTTGGGCTGAAGGCTTTTTTATTTCCTCGATGCGTCGCGTGGGACAAGCCCTAGAAACACGTTTTCTCATCGATCAGCTATTTGATGAAGATGAAAATGCTCTAATTGCTGTGACAGGTGATTTTAATGCTGAAGGTGATGAAGTTCCAGTTGAAGCAATTTGTGGCGCAGTAGAAAATACAGGCAACCCTCAATTAGCCAGTCGAGTTCTCGTACATTGCGATCGCTCAATTCCCAAATCCCAGCGTTACACCTTATTTCATCACGGTCAAGGTAGAATGCTAGATCATGTTTTAATCTCGCGGTCGCTAATGAGCTACTACAAAGGTGCAGAAATTCACAACGAAATTTTACATGATGAATCAATAGCTTTTGCAACTGATAAGCTTTATCCAGAATCAGACCACGCACCTCTGATTGCTGAATTTGAAATATAGTGCTACGCGCAAGTCATTAGCGGATCCGTAGGTAGCGCAGCTCGAGCTTTTATGGCGTCGGCGTTAGCCTAAGCGCGTGTCAGCAGGACATAAGTTTACTAGTCATAGGTTTGAGGGTTAACCAATGCCCTAACCTAATTACGTAGCGCTATACCTCTTGGTTCGTAGTAGCGCTTTAGCGCTAAAGTAAATGGAAATTTACAATAAATTCTATGTTCTTAAACACTTATAAACACTTAATTGATTGCTATATAAAGATAGATAAAAATCAAATCAATTGCAGTTAATCATGGATTCTAATATAAATATTCAATTACCTATTCCCCCTAATTTCGAGGCAAAAAAAGTTGGAGAAGTATGGCGCGTACCCTATCAGGAAATTGCAATTTCTGCACGCTCTTGGAAAGAAAAATATCACATACAGCCTGCATTGAGGGATAAAGCTCGCGTTTGTTTATTATTAATAGATGTACAAAATACCTTTTGTATACCCAACTTTGAATTATTTGTTGGTGGCAAATCTGGCAATGGAGCAGTAGAAGATAATGTAAGATTATGCGAATTTATCTATCGCAATTTAGGTGTAATTACAAATATTATACCGACCATGGATACCCACACAGCAATGCAAATTTTTCACCCAATTTTTTGGGTAAACAAAGCTGGAGAACATCCAATTCCAGCAGTAACTAATATTACACCTGATGACATTATTAAAGGTACTTGGAAAATTAATCCTGCAGTCGCCCATAGCATCACTAATAATAATCAAGATTTGTTAAACAAACAAGCATATAATTACGTTCAAAAATTAACTCAAAACGGTAAATATCCCCTAACAATTTGGCCTTATCATTCCATGTTAGGTGGTATTGGTCATGCTTTAGTTTCTGCAGTAGAAGAAGCTATATTTTTCCATAATTTAATTCGCGAGAGTCAAACCCAATTTGAACTCAAGGGAAATAATCCCCTTACCGAGAATTACTCCGTATTAAGCCCAGAAGTTTTAGAAGGATTTGACCGACATCCAATCGCCCAAAAAAACACAGCTTTAATCGAGCAACTTTTGAAATTTGATGCAGTTATTATTGCTGGACAAGCTAAAAGTCACTGTGTTGCTTGGACAATTGAAGATTTATTAAATGAAATTCAACAGGTTGATATTAACCTAGCCCAAAATATTTATATACTAGAAGACTGTACTTCTCCCGTGGTAGTACCTGGAGTCGTTGACTATACAGAAACAGCAGATGCAGCCTTTAGCAAATTTGCTGCCTCAGGAATGCACTTAATTAAATCAAGCGAACCTATTTCTAAATGGTTGAAAATTAAAACTTAAAAGCAACCAATTACCAATTACCCATTACCCATTTATTGCTGTAAATAAGATTTTGGATTCTTTGCAACCCAACCTAAGTCGGAACTCGAGCGAATTTCAAAATGAAGATGTGGTTCGGAAATGCTAGGAGTTCCACTAGAACCAACCTTTCCCAGCAAATCTCCAGTTTTCACTGACTGTCCCACAGCTACATTAATGCTGCCAAGATGAGCATAACGGCTTTGTAAACCACTTTCATGATAAATGACTACCAAATTTCCATAGGAAGCTTGTTTTCCAGCAAATAATACCGTTCCAGAGTCAACTGCTTGGACATTCGTTCCAATTGCTGCTGACAAATCTACTCCACTATGAAAAAATACTTCTTTAGTAGCCTGATTCATCTGCCAACCAAACGGATAAATCACTTGGGTTGGTGATGGTAAAGGATAACCGGCTACTCGCTCTGGTATTACAGGTTGTTGAGGAGAAGTTGTATTAGATTGCTTCGCAGGAGGGTTTACTGATTTTCCTAGCTGGGGAACAAACACTATACTCGGGTTTTTTAGGCAACCATTAATTTCAAACAACACATCAGCGCGGATTTTATACTGTGCTGCAACTTGCTTCAAACTTTGTGTAGGAGATAGTTCGACTATCACCCCGTTATAAGGTGGGATTAATATTTCTTGACCAACACTAACCTCTTGATTTGTCAAACTCCGATTCATCCGGATAATAGTCGCACTTTCCAAGTTGTATTTCTGCGCTATTTTTTCTAGAGTTTCCCCAGATGTTACTCTGTGACGTACAAAACGTTCCAGAGCTGGTGTGGGACAACTTTTAGTAGAAGTCTGTGATATTACGGTTTTTGGAACCATTAATATTACAGCTAAAGTGGTAAATAAACTACAAGGAAACAGTAGACGATTGCTAGCAGTCATATTTAAATTAAATATTTTTCCTAACTTCCACAGACGAATGATCGAATAGTTGGCGTACTACATAAAGTTGGCGCACTACCTTTCTAGACTAAATTTATCGTCTGTGAAAGAAAGCTGACGGTCATTAGTATCAATTATTGAAGTTTGGTAAGTATTTTTACTAATTATTTGCGGTTGATTCTCAAGTACCTCTTAAATTCTCATACACCATAACAATGGATTGTATTTTTATCTACTTAGTAATCTAGCTAGCTAATACCTTGCTAACTACACTTGAGAAAGAACGCGTCTGCATTGCTGTCCACGACTGTAACAACTATGAATATATCGCTAAAGCAACTGACCGTTTATTTTTCCCTGGTGGCTCTTGGTAGCGGTGCAGGTTTGTTGGGTGGTTACTATCTCCTCCCAACACATCGTCCCAGGCCAGAATTAAGAAATGTTACGGTTTCTTTACCACCACAAACAACACCCCTCAATCCAGTCAAAATTCCAGTAAAAACCAGAAGAGGCGAACAACAAAATTTTATAGCTTCAGCAGTCCTACAGACTGGACCAGCAGTAGTTCGAATTAACGCGACCCGCAAAGTAGCCAATCCAATTTCGGACGCATTAAAAAACCCTCTATTACGTCGATTCTTTGGTGATGAAGAAGACACTTTTCCTCAAGAAAGAATCGAGCGTGGAACTGGATCGGGTTTCATTATTGCTCAAGATGGAAGAATACTAACAAATGCCCATGTAGTTGCAAATACAGACACGGTTATAGTAACCCTCAAAGATGGCAGAACCTTTGAAGGTAACGTATCGGGAGTAGATACTATTACCGATCTGGCAGTAGTAAAAATTGAAGCCAACAAATTACCCACAGTCAAATTGGGTAATTCCCAAAATTTAATACCCGGTCAGTGGGCGATCGCGATTGGTAATCCTCTGGGTTTAGATAACACCGTAACCATTGGTATTATCAGCGCCACTGATCGCACCAGCACCCAAGTGGGAGTCCCTGACAAAAAAGTTAGCTTTATTCAAACCGATGCTGCAATCAATCCAGGAAACTCTGGTGGACCTTTGTTAAACGCAAATGGTGAAGTAATTGGTGTAAATACTGCAATCCGTGCTGATGCTCAAGGTCTTGGGTTTGCCATCCCCATTGAAACAGCAGCTCGCATTGCTAATGAATTATTTACAAAAGGGTACGCAGATCATCCCTTTTTGGGTATCGGGATGGAAGACCTTAACCCCAGTAAGAAAAAACGGATTAACAAAGAACAAAAACTGAATATTAACCAGGACTATGGAGTGGTTATCGAACGAGTCTTGAGCGATTCTCCTGCAGAAATAGGAGGACTCCGTCCTGGAGATTTGATCGTGAAAATCAATAATAAATCTATCAAGACAACTGCCCAGGTCCAAAAAATCGTAGAATCGAGTGCCGTGGGAAATACTTTAGAAATTCAGGTAGATCGAAATGGTAAATTACAAACTTTAAAAGTACAGTTAGGCACCGATTCCCGCAAATAGATGGTAGCCGCTAGTCGATAGTCAATTACTGCTGTAAGGGTGACTATTGGCTGTTTACTACCGATCACTACTTAATCGGTCTAAATGCATTCGCTGTTCCATCTGGCGCAGGAAATAGCCGGTCATCATAGCCGATGCCAACATACCGGCGAGATTTTCTCTGTCAGTAGTGATCTGCACATTGAAACTCTCAGTAGGTAACATTCCTACTAGCCCTTGAACATTTTGCGAAATAATTTGTTTAATTTCCGGACTAACGGATTGGGCAACCCGCGCTAAGACTTCTGGTGGTTGATGCTGCAAATATTTGAGTAACTGATTTATATGTTCGTCACCATTTTCATTAAGAAGTTGGTGGGTATGTTCCTCAAAGTTATTATTCAGAAAGTCGGGATTAAACACCATTGGTAGTTTTTTTTAGCTTAGTTGCTAATTCTACTCTAAACCATAGTTGAAGTGGGAGAAATATTTATCCCTGTCATAGGGCTATGTTCGATCGGCAGCAACTGAAGTTACAGCAGTGGTTTCTTGTGATTCTAAATTTAATTCCAATTGTTTTTCTTTTCTACTCAAAGATAAAGAATTTGGCAGTTGTTCGATTTGAAAATACTGATTAAATTTGGGAGTTACCTGCAGCGAATAAGAGCGAGAATCACTATCTCTACGTTTCTTGACAAAACCTTGTCCAACTAATTCCTGTACGTGCTGATATGCACCAGAACCCCGGACATCAATTAAATCACTTTGTAATATTGGTTCATTAAGGGCAATTGCAGCTAAAGTTCTCAAAGCTCCTACTCCTAATTCCACTGGGATCAGAGTATTCACTAATTCGTGGAAGTCAGACCGCAATTGTAGACTGTAGCCTTTTGAAGTTTCTACGACTTCCAAGGCGCTGTCACGGCGGGCATATTCGTCAATGAGTTCAATAATGCCTTCTTCTGCACTCGCGCGATCGCAAGCAGCATATTCAGCAATTTCACCAATTGACAGGGGCTTTCCCTTCAAATATAGAATCGCTTCTATTTTAGTTGTTGAATTCATCGATTGCCAGTCATTGGTCGTTGGTCAAATTATAGCCAGGGGAAAAAGGAAGGGTACATTTAGTTTTGACTTGTGTTTTGAAAGCATTATTGAATATAAAAACAAGAAATACCTTGCTAAGGAATATCTTGAGCTCTAATCCAGCTTTACTGTTACTATGTCCGGCACCCTTAAGCTTTAGGTCATTAGTCCCTGACAATTGCCTGTAGACTTTTAAGCAAGTACAAATAGTATCTAAAGATCACAGATTTTGTGTTTACAGATTTTGTGTTTATTTTTTACTTTGCTCAGACAAATGGCATAGGAAAAATAATAAATGTTAGGTATTTATCATCATATCTGTAGAAGTGTCAAGTAGATGTATTGGCGATAGCACTGCGTGCCGCCGCTGAGAAGGCGCTGCGCGAACGTGGCGCAATACCTACGGTACACTACGTTAGCAGCCGCGCGTTCTTAGCGGCATATAGGGATTAGGGACCGGCGACTGGAGATTAGTTCACCGAAGTCAGAAATATGAACAGACCGCGCCTACGGCGTTAACGCAGTGTTCGGCGCAGCCGCGTGCTCGGCGCAAGCATAGCAGAACAGACCACGCTTATGTCTACAACACGCAATACCTAGAGGCTACGTCGGCAAAGCCTCTGACTAACGTCACGCAGGGCGCGCTTACGCTAGCCGCTAACAGCGTTAGCTGCGATAGCGCCTCCAAACGGTCTGTTTATTCCGCAATTCTGACTTCGGTGAACTAATCCCCCATTCCTAATCCCCAATTCCTAATTGCTTCTTACCTACTTCTAAGAATAAATTCTGCGATCGCTAAATCTTGGGGGGTAGTCACTTTCAAATTTGTTTCTTCTCCAGGAACAATTTGTACCGGTAAGCCACATCTTTCAAACAATGCTGCATCATCGGTGACTTCCCAGCCGTTATCAAGTGCTTTTTTGTGACATTCTTTTAACAGTTTGACGTCAAATCCTTGAGGGGTTTGTGCAGCCCATAACTTACTGCGTTCGGGTGTATTCTGAATGATGCCATTTTCATCTACAACCTTGATGGTATCCTTGACTGGTACAGCGGCAATTAACCCTTGAATTTTACGAATAGAATCGGCACAACGGTCAAATAATTCCGGGGTAATGAGACATCTTGCTCCGTCATGAATCAATACCTTTTCTGCTGTATCTGGCAACCCTTGGAGTCCATTGCAAACTGATTCTTGACGGCTAGAACCACCTCCAATAAATTTTACGGGCTTGGCTAATTTCAAATTATCCACAATTATCTCAATTTCTTCTCTGTCATGCAGCTGGCAGATTATGGTTATCTCGCTGATACTAGTAGCCTTCTGAGCAGCTAGTAAGGTCCAAGCGAGAATTGGCTTTTCTAAGAGCGACAAAAGAAGTTTATTGCGATCGCTCCCCATTCTTCTTCCGCTTCCTGCGGCTGGGATTAGTAAATACACAAAATTCCTCAATCTTCAGGCTTTATATTTTCCCCTAAAATAAGGAGCGAGTTAGCATAAAGAAATTGAAATGCGAATAGTAGCCCTTGTCCCTGGCGGAATTGGCGACCAACTTTTATTTTTCCCGACCCTAGATGACTTGTTGTCCAAAATTCCCCAAGCACAGATAGATGTCGTCACTGAACCTCGGTCTAAAGCTGCTTACGAAGTGAGCAAATCAGTTCGTGAGGTAATTGGCTTTGATTTTTCAGACCGCAACAGTTTGGCTGATTGGGGTAACCTGGTGGGCACGATTCGCGATCGGGAGTACGATATTGCCATTACAAGCAAGCAAGACTGGTTCGTTGGTCTTTTATTATGGTTGACTGGCATTCCTCAGCGTATTGGCTTTAAGGGTAGTGGAAGTGTTTTTCTGACAAATTCTATTCCCATGATTACCAAGCAGTACGCTGCTTCTATGTACCACGATTTGCTGCAAGAATTGGGTATCAAATCTCCTTGTCCCGATTTAAGTATCAATGTCCCTAAAAATGATATTGAATGGGCACAAAGAGAACAAGTGAGGTTATCTGTTAATGAAACTGGATATATTTTGATTGATGCAGGCTCTTGTCCGCAAAGCAGTCAAAAATTCGATAGCCGAACTTATCCTGTGGAAAGCTGGTTACAAATTATTCGAGACTTGAATATGAAGCAACCAGATATGCCAATATTAGCAGTTTCAAATCCAGAAAACCCTGAGTTTTCTCTCAGATTAAAGCAAGCCTTGCCTCAGCTTAAGCTCATTTCTCCAGACAATATTGGTAAATTAGCAGCTACTATTGCTGGGGCAAATTTAATGCTTTGCACTCACAATTCATCAATGTATTTGAGTGTTGCTGTGCAAACATACACTATTGCCTTATTTGGTCCTACTAAACCCGAAGAAGTTTTACCCCAGAGCGACAAAATTATTGCCATTGAGTCTCCGAGTGGAAAAGCTGCTGATATTTTGCCCAAAACAGTTTTGGAAAAAATCTTGGCATAAACAAGCTTGTTGAGGAAAACGCTAACCAAATCCGGAGATACATCGAGTAATGATCTCTATCTCAAATTATTTGCGTTACTTGCTTATGATTTTGTACTCTCCGTGCAAGCGTTTTTTTGAAAATTTACAACCTCTATTTCTTATTTATTTAGGGAACTTGCTGGGAATAATTTTTTGCCCAGCAAGTTAGGTTTCTTTTGTGATATAAACTACAGACGCTTTTAAGTGTTTTATTATACTATAAGTGTTTACTCATTTGTGCCAATCAAAGAAGCAGTAAACAAACCTAATTCAGGTGTGCTGCCGTCATAGATAGTTATTATTTTTTATGGAGGAAGATTATGAAACCAAACAAGCCAATTTAATACTTGATTGCTCTGAAAAAAAGCTACTTTAAAGATAATAGCTTTGACAAAGAATGCTTATTGTATTTTATACAGATTGGTAGTGAAGGGTCTAACACCTCTGTACAAAATAGGTCAGTATATGTAATGCTAAGGGTCTCATCCAATCATTACTCTAGTTAATGTTTGTTCGTGTTGTAGCAAAAAGGTCTATCAATTTACTTTGTTAGCTTTTCTTCTGTTGTGAGGAAAGTAAAAAGGTTAACTGCTAGGTTTGTATATGTGGACCTTAAAAGCTGTCGAGTAGTGATTTTAAAAACATTGATTTTTTTTAAGTAGCCTGTTAGTTTTGAGTTTTTTTGGGAACAATATATTCGCAAGCAAAAAGTAGCTTGAATAGTGGGTAGATATTCAAGCTTAAATGTTGTTTACTTAGAGTTAGCTATGCATAGCTATCTAAGTAGAAAAACTAAAGGTGACAATACTATGAGCGAACATTCTCTTCGCGGAGAAGCTGTTATTCGAAATAGTTCAAAATTTATTTTCACTAATTTTTCGTGGATTTAGTAGGGGTGTATTTACACTATCTACAACTTAGTTGTAAACGGAGACAACTATGTACATTTCTTGAAAGCTGAATTATTTTTTAGTAATCAGTAATACTTAATTAATTGGAAATTTTTACAGATTTGTATGGAGAATAAACAATAAAAATAATAAGGTAACATAGATCACCTTAAACTATTTCAAAAGGGTGATGCAAGGCAAACACAAGCCATCTAAATTAGTAACATCTCTAAAGATGAATTAACGTCTAAAGATACATAAAAATCACATACAAAGAGTCAAAGTCATAAAATTAGTTGACAAGCTCGAGTGATTTAAGTTCCGATTATTGTGAATAATCTTGATGCAGCAAGACAGAATAATTTTCTAGTTTGGTATAAATTAGTATAAATTAGTCTATCTACTAAAGCCGATTTTAAATAGCTTATCGCTGTGTCTTAAATGTCATAAAACTAATTATTTAGAATTCTTTCTTGCTGTAAAAAAGTGCGTCGATCATTTATTTAGCTCGCGATTAAAAGGGAAAACAAATGGCGATTCGATTACATAGCTTTATTAGTACCGGCAAACGTTATTTCCAGGTAGAAACTCAGCCACACAACATTACTGGATTATTCACAAAGATATCTCGTGCTTACGATATTGGTGTCGAATTAGTCAGTAGTACTAATACTTGGTACTACGAGTGTGAGGAAGAGGGTACGGTAAGTTTTTACCAGGCTGGTCATAATAACTCAGATGATTCTGGTATTTGGACTTACCTAGTTTATGATTGTCCAGAAGGACAGGAAGAAATATTTCGTGAATCTCACATCGATACAAATACGACTTCTCTAGATAAATTATTAGCAGGGCAGAATTTGTTAATTGTGCCTACCGATCTCAAAGAATATATCCAGTATCAGCTGACTCATAACGAATATTTAGATATCCAACTACCTTTTGCTTGGTATACCGATGAGAAAAGAGAAATTGCTTACCTATTACGTGATGAAGCTATAGCTTTAAGAAAATCAAGTATTTTTACTCAAGGTGCCGGCAAAGAATACGCCAGAGCGGCTATTGACCTATTCGTTCAAGCAGCGGAAGAAATCTTGGAGAAAGGTGGTTCCCTGGAAGAATTTGAAATGTTACAACATGAAATCTTGAAGCAAATTAAGGTCAAGGATGTAGCAAATATTATAGTTGAATATAACGACTATCGTATTTGGCACTCGACACTACCAAGCAAATCTAAAGCTATTGAATACGCTTTTAACACAGCACTGCTTTATATCAGTCAAATTAACTAAGTACTGACAATATAAAAATATTGGCATCGATTTTGACTACAGGTGCGTAATCATAGGGTTACGTACCTGTAATGCTTTATGTTTTAAGCATTTCAAATAAAGCGTCATCTAAATCGTAGCCTAACAACTGGGCCATTGATTTCAAGCGAGACGAGCTTGGAATGCTATATGTTTGTAGCCAGTCACTCAAAATAAAGATTTTTTGCATTAAAAAGATTTCTAACGCTTCAGGATTATACTGAATACCTTCTTTTGAATTAAATTGGTGAGGAACGAGCATCGCTGCATAACGAACAAATTCTCCAGATTGCCAATCAAGAAACCAAGGTAGCCAAGGGTAGCAAGCATCAAGGCGGACAAACCAAAGACGAATCTCTGGGATCTCCGATATTTCTCGCGGATCACCCGGTTCCAAAGGATATTCAATCTTAAAACTTAACTGTTGTTCTAGGGATTGTATTGCTTCTTTAGCGATTGCTTCATCCCCATGTTGCTTTAAGATTGGATCGATGATCTTTTTTGCGGGTGAAAGGTCTAAGGAGTTAATGGATTGAGAGTTAATTAAAATACTTGTCATTGAGTCAAGTCTAAAAATAGTATTTGGAGTAGCCTTGACATCTCATACTAAGCTAATATGCCTCTCTCTGAACATCAAGTTGATAACAATCAATATAGTATGTATATATAGTTACTTAGAATGCGAGCATTTAGTAAGTTCTTAGACTTCTGGAGAAACTTGAAAAATTTGTGAAACAAGCTGTATA
>JGI1201J43222_100125_pt1 | contig 28383 bp, 22 predicted proteins | sample MastesBC008_FD_43222 | JGI IMG/M metagenome (IMG submission 43222) | reverse complement strand
GCGCAAGCGTACCGTAAGGTATTGCGGGGCGCGTAGAAGCGCGTAAGCGTACCGGATCCGTAGGTAGCGCAGCTAGAGGCTATGACTAACGTCACGTTCCGAGCTGCCGTCGCCGCAGGCTCTAGGTATTGCGCACAGTAATGAGTAATGAGAGTATCTTCCTATTATTTTGATGACGCTTGGTAACTGAACACTTTATTGATTTAAATTATTAATATCTCAAATTTTCCTCAGTAATTAATTGATAAGCCTATAGCATATTCTGACCAGTTAAAAGGCGACACTTTTAGATGCGTAGTTCTCAGTGCTAGTCGCTAACATCACTCATTACTCCTTACTTATTACTTGTTACTTATTACTTATTACTCATTACTTCCCAAACTAGCCGCTAAAGCGATCGCCTGCGGTAAAATTCTGTGTTCTTCGAACTGAATTCTGGTATGAAGTGTTTCCGAAGTATCCCCGGATAATATGGGGACTGCAGCTTGCATCAAAATTGGTCCGCTGTCCATCTCTAATGCGACCAAATGAACAGTGCAGCCGGTAATTGTCACCCCTGAATTCAGAGCTTGTTCGACAGCTTTAAGACCCTTAAAACTTGGTAGTAAACTGGGATGGACGTTAATTATTTGGTTGGGAAAAGCCTCAATTAATACCGGCGTAACTAACCGCATCCAACCAGCCATGATTACCCACTCTACATCCCATTGGCGTAGTTGTTGCACGATTTTAGTGTCAAAATCTTCGCGGTTTTTATAGTTGCGATGATTTATTAACACCGTAGGTACAGAGCATTTTTCTGCCCTTGTTGCAACATAAGCTCCCGGATTGTTGTAGATCAAAACCTGGATTTGGGCATTTATTTGCTGATTCTGTATTGCTTGGCTAACTGCCTCAAAATTGCTACCGTTACCAGATGCCATAATTCCTAATTTTAAAGTTTGACCAGAAGTGGGCAAATTAATATTAGGAGATATTAAGCTGGGGGTAATCGATTGGATGCTCATTTAATTTCAGTTTCTGTCTAGAATCGAAGCAAGGAAAAAATAATACGAAATATTCAATAAATACAATAAATTGAGATCATTCTTGACCTTGCTTGGTTGGAGATGTTTCTCAGTTTTTGCTCAAATTATTTTTTCGGTTTGTTATTACCTGAATTATTTTGGGGCTCATTAGTTGCAGGCTGATTTTGAGGTGCCGTAATGGTGTTATTGTTGGGGCGTCCGGGGTCAATTACTTTGGTATCCTTTGGTAAACTAGTAGACTTGGAAACTTTTTCGAACAGTGGTGTATTTTCAGGAAAAGTTTTTGGTCGAGATTTTCCAGGATTAGATTCATACAATTCTATTTTTAGTTTATCATCGTCCGTAAACTCAAAAATTGTCTGGACTGTTTTATTTTCAGGCAAGGTCACATCTAAATGCATTGGTTTCGGGTCGGAATTAATTTTATAGCCAGTTTCATAAACTAAAGGTTTTTGAGAAACTCCCGAAGACATTACGATTAAAAGTTTACCTACCGGTGTAAAGATAAATTTTAAATTTCCTGATGTTGAAGGGGTTTGAAGATTTTTTGCTTCCCAAGTACCCAGTAATTTCTGGGTAATAGAATTATTAGCAGAATTTTGAGTTGTTTGTGGTTCTGTAGGTGATTTTATGGGGCGCGTTTGTGCAAGCGCTTGATTTGTAGATATTGTCAGCAAGCTGATTATTAAGCTATTAATCAGAGTTCGAACAGAGTTTTGTCTAATGCAGGTAAAAACTGTTTTATGCATTTGCCTAACTGCCAACTAATTAACTAGAATCTTAAACGATTCTCAAATGAGTTTATATACTCTTAATCGCTACAAAGGTTTTTGGACAGAATATAGAAAAATTTTTGAATTTATAAATTTGAATTTGTAAACTTGAAAAACTCGAAAGAATTCATTAAATCATTATAAAATTTATTACGAGTACTAGATTATTAATGGCCAACTGTTAGGGGAAACAAAACTCTTGTGGCTAGAGGCTTAGAACGCTTCAAAGGTATAAGTCAGCCTCTTGCTGAGCATCACTGCAGCTTCTGTTTTCAGGCTTGATGCTGATACTGTAACTCTAATATGGGCAATAGCGCATTAAATAATCATTTAATCAACAGTAAAATAGCTCTGCAACTATATCAAAGTAACTGCAGGCTGGGATAAATGACTCCACCAAGCTTTTCCGAAAAAAAACTCTTAGATAACGATGCAGTAGCCGCATGGGTTTTTCTTGCACCAGCATTAGTAATTCTTAGTATTTTTGTGCTGTTTCCCATTTTTTACTTGCTATACCTTAGTTTTACTGGCGGTAGTTTTACTTCTACTGGCACCTACTGGGTAGGTTTAAAAAATTATAGGCGTTTATTTTTAAGTCCTGATTTTTGGCAAGTTATCGGCAATACAATTTATTTTACCCTTGCTACAGTTATGCCCAGTTTAATTATTCCTTTGGGGTTAGCTGTGTTGTTGAATAGGTCTTTATTGGGGCGTGGACTGCTACGAAGTGCTTATTTCTTACCTTCTATTGTTTCTTTAGTTGCTGCGGGATTGGGTTTTCGGTGGTTATTTCAAACGGATGGTCCGGTTAATTCGCTTTTAGAAGCATTAGGTTTAGGAACAATTCCTTGGTTAGGTAGTACCCTTTGGGCAATGCCAGTACTGATAATCTTGAGCATTTGGAAACAACTTGGTTTTAACATGGTTGTTTTTTTGGCTGGTCTGCAAACAATTCCCCCTAGCCGTTATGAAGCCGCTCAACTTGATGGAGCAAATAATTGGCAACAATTTTGGTATATTACTTTGCCTGGATTACAACCTACTCTGATATTTGCAATTGTCACAACTGCAATCTTCACTTTACGCAGTTTTGAGCAAGTTTATGTCATTACTGGTGGTGGTCCTTTAAATTCTACGAACTTACTAGTTTATTACATTTATGAGGAAGCTTTTGGCTTGTTTGATTTTGGCTATGCTGCTGCCGCTGCCACAGTTTTATTAGGAGTAACTCTTATTCTTGTATACCTACAATTGAGAACTTGGAGTGATTAAATAATAAATGATTGAAAATTCACTTAATATTGCTAATTCTGTTACTTAATACTAACTGATTATATGTTAGGCTATCCTGACACAATTAGTATATTAATCCATAGGCAAAAAATCACAATTTAAGACTATTTATATCCCCAATATTAATTTAGTGCTGTTAACTATATTTTCATCAAAATTTTTATCGAAAATATATATTATCAATAGCTTATAAATTTTGTTTATAAGCTATGGAGATATTCATGGATTAAAATGTCACGTTAATTCAGAGATTGATGACAATAAAATAGAAGTTTTATGTTTTTCTCACCTGAATATAATTATCAAAAAATTATGACTTTAATCAAGATGTTTTGACATGCTTTATTAATTACATAGTGTGTTCTTGCTGTGTAAATAAAAATTCACTGATTTTTGATTTTTTTTTGAAATTTTATCGTTTTTTTTTACCTCTAAGGTGTACTCTCAATATACGGTAATTGATAAAAAATATCTTAAAGCATGGATATCTAGAGGCAAGCATCATGAATAACTATGCACAGAAACAGAATTTTTTTCTTAGTCAGATTACAGATAAATCGAATGATAAAAGGGATTTTAGCGGATACGACTTAAGTGGAATCGATCTTAGGGGGGTAGATTTAAGTGGAATTAATTTGATGGATGCTGATTTGCAAGGTGCAAACCTAGCTCAAGCGAATTTAGCTGGTGCAAATCTTGATCGTGCAAATTTGATGCATGCTTCTTTAAGGGAAGTTAACTTATCTGAAACCTTTTTGTGCTACGCAAATTTAGTTGGTACGGATTTAGCATACGCGAACTTGTGTAATGCTGTGTTAAAGGGTGCCAAATTAAATCAAAGTAATTTATGGGGTGCTTCTTTATGTAACGTAGATTTAAGTGAAGCAGACCTGAGAGATGCAAGATTAATTGAAGCTTCTCTAATCGAAGCCAAGTTGATCGATTCTAATTTAAGTAATGCAAAATTGTGTGGTGCAATTCTTATGGAAGCAAACTTAAACCAAGCAAATTTAACTGGTGCAGATTTGACTTGGGCTAACTTAATGGAAGCTAATTTAATTGAAGCTGACGTGACGGAGGCAAATTTAGCTAACGCAAAATTATTAGGTACTATTATGCCTGATGGAATCATTGATTATAGAGCTTTTTATGCCAGTGAAATCAATCACCCTTGCGTTAATACTAGTCAATAATTTATCGATTGACACTTGCAAATAATAAATTACTGCAATTCACTCACAAATACTCATCGTTCGATACTTGTAAACTTACACATCTGTGAATTTATATAGCAATCTTAAGTAATTGATGGAAATGAATTTGGTAGTCATATCTCGTTGGAGTTTCTACAAAATTTATTTACTTGAAAAATATGGTTGCTATATAAGGTTAAATCTGATCGCCTTTAGAACTTAATTTATTACTTTTCTTACTTAAATTTATTTAGTAAATAACGTATAGAGATAAATTTTAAATATTAATGAATGCTAAGGGCTAATTTATAGGCATAAATATATTACAAAATCATATTACAAAACCCAACTGTAAATATAGTCAATTATATGTTTATATTTTCTTTTCTACTCTTTCAATTTCATCTGTTCTTTGAATATTAAAATTCTCGCTGGGAAAAAATTAAGATAGTAAGTGCTAAAATCATGATGCAGTAGAGTAAGCTATAACCTGCATCAAATAATAGTCCTTGAGGTTGAGGTAATGCATTTAAACCGTATAATACATCATCCTTGAAATCTAAACGTGATAAATCTGGAACAACTAAATACAAAGCCTGAGTTAATCGTTCTATACTTAGGCTCCGACTTGTACGACCAAGCTCTAATATATCTTGGGAGATATTACCCATTAGATAGACAGCAAAGGTAAGTGCTGTAGCAAGTAATTGATTAGTAAATATACTCAAAGCTAAAGCTACAGCAGTAATTAAAGACAGTTGTAATAATAAAAAAACTACGAAAATAAAAATACTAGCGAGCGAATAATCAATATTCTCGTAGTGCAAAAAACTCAGAAAAATAGCTGTCATAACTGCAATTAGTACAGTAAGAACCACTATTAAACCCAAGTATTTACCAATCACAAATTCAGTACGACTCACAGGTTTAGCAATTAGCATTAATATCGTACGTTTCTCTATTTCCTTGTTAACGATTCCAGTACCAACAAAAACAGCAACAATTAAACCTAGGATGCTCATTGCTGCTAAACCAAAATCGGGAAACATTTTATGTTCTGTTGCTGCAGCTAATTCCGGTAATAAAGATGCAAGTGCCAGCAAAATTATCCCGTAAAAACCTATGATGTAGAAAATGCGCTCGCGTACTACTTCCTTAAATACGTTACTCGCTAATACAAAAATCCTGCCGGCACTCATAAAAATACACTATTTGGTAATTGTAGGTTCGATGGTTTTAGATTTACTGGTTGCAGGTCAAATATCCAATATAACTTGCATAGAATATGTTGCAAAATTGTTTTTGGGAAATATAAAACTACTAAAAATAAATTAGATAATAATATTTGATAATGCAATATTGTAAATTAAACTATAATCTTCAAAGAGATAATATAGATTCAACAGAGAAATCATATTATCTATCAATGAGTTAAAGCTAAGCTTTTTGGGCTTATTCCTTAAATTTTGCTTGCTCAGTCAATTTAAACAAAGCCAAATAAATCATTTATAGGTCGTAAATTTTACTGTATTTGCCGGCTAGTGTGAAAGTATTTACACTTGAAAATACTGGTGTGTGAATATGTCATACATTTTTCTTGTAGAGATATTAATTATTAATATCCCTACAGGTTTTATGGAAGCTACGGGTTTTATGGAATAAAATTCCACCCGAAATTGATACAGAAGGTATTCATCCCACAATCCTAGCAAAATAAACCCGACCAAATACACCCGTGTATATTTAAAAGTCTCAGATGCAAATTATTACTTGGTGTATGAAATATTTCGCTACCAATCAAAGGAATAAATAGCTTTGAAAATCAGCTTTGAAAATCAATCAATTTTTCGCTGGGGGTTTTTTGGGAATGAATGAGACATTAGATTGACATTCAATCTCTGCCACATTAACTGTCGCATTCTCATCCGCATCATCTTTCAATTGCTTGGCAAATGGGGTAATTTCACAAGATTTCTGTAGATAGTACTTATCAGACATAAAACTTGGGGCATTCCAAATTGCAAGTAAGTCCAGTTTATATCCTGTCTTCGTGTTAGATACCCTAGGCTCAATAGACCAAAATCCTTTTTCCGGAGATAGTTTTAATACTTCTTGTTTTACTTGTTGGGCTAACCTTCCTATTGGTTTATCTTCCTTACCTTTATTCACGGAATCAAGCAGCCATCTTTCAACCTCTCCCCATGGTCGTTCGTTTAATTGTTGTCTAACTTTAGGCGAAAGTTTATTCAGAAGCTCAGCGCCATTTTTTGGCAGAATGAACTGTATTTTTCTTTGTTCTCCATCTTGAATATTTAATAATGGCGTTTCTCCTCTGTGGAGTATGAGTTTACTACCTCCAAAATTTTCTACTTCTGCTTTTACAGTTGGATATTTATCGAACCAATCATCGATAACGTAATAAAATTGTATCCAACAACTAATCATCATGCATACGCTGAGTAAAACAAGAATTTGCTGGCGGACAAGTAATTTAGGAAGTTGGCGTTTTACATCCGTACCACTACCTTCAAAAAATTCTGGAATTGCTGTAATTACTGCTGCAAGTGTGGGCCAAACCACTACAGATACTGGCTGAATGATGTCCGAATTCCCATTAAAAAATCGGGAAAATAGAAATACACTAACAAAAGCACTGGTTATTAATGCTCCAATGGGCATATTAGTTGCAGGTATTGTTACTGGTTTGTCTGTTGTAGACCAAGCCGTACCAGCGATTAAAAAGAACCAACCAAAATACTCTATTAAGTACCGTATTGTACCGATCGCAAAGTATGAAGTGATGAAAGAAAAAATACTCAAATAAATTAATGTTTGCCAAGCGTAAGCTTTCTTGGGGACTAATAAATCAATAATTGGTTTGAAAAGTTCCTCAAAAAAACCAAATATACTTTTCAATAAAATCATATTTTCCTCTGCTAACTTATTGCTTTCATAGATAAATTTTTAATAACTGTAACTAAGACTGTGGAAAAATTATAAATAGAAGTACAAGAATTGCACTGTAGCTTAATGCATTGGCAATTAGTACGGTGAGCACCAGATTTGTATTTAGTATTTTTTTCCTACTATTGCGTCGAGAGTATCTAGCGATTGGCGGTAGTTGAGTTTTAAGTGTTAGAGTAATCTCTTCTCGCAGGGAGAAAATCAAAAACTTTAAAAGTACTAGTTTCATTAAAAATGTGAAAAAGAAAGCTACTGAAGCAAAAACAACTACAGAACCGAGCACTTCGCCAGATGAGGACAACCGGTTGAAAAAGACAAAATTAATTAGTTCTAGTCTCCAAGAATCGGGTAAAAATGGTTCGATTTGAAAACATATAAACCAGCCGATAGCGCTGGAAAAGAAGTTAATGCAAACCGCATAAAAAGTGCTACTTTTTTTATCAAAGTTGAGCCGGATATTTAAGATATAAGCCTCAATGGGAATTGCGACTAGCAAGAATAGTATGTCGAACAAAATTATTCCGAGTGGAAAAACTTCCGGAATTTGGAAAGCTTCAAACATAAGTTAGTGTTTGGGTAAGGTGTAACTCGAGAAGATTTAGCTGAGTTGACTAAACGCTGGTAGCTACTTCACCCTCATAGAATAAGGGTTTTAGTAAAAACTTGGTAGTTATTTACCAGCAAAATTAAACAGCGAGTACAAGGTATTTGTTACAGATTACACAATAAGCTGCAGATCGTAGAAATCGATCTATCAAACTGGATAAACATTACGTTGTTATTTGCCAATTGGATTTTAGTTATAAAACTGGCACAGCATAGCATACGGATAAAGAAAATTATCGCATTTTGCTTATATTGCAGAACATTCAATCAAATCAAAACTATCTGGCGGAAGGAATTTATCTTAAGGAGTAATAATTTTTATTGTCCTTGGATTAATTTTTATTTTTTCTTTATTCTTTTTATCTGCTGACTGTTGGATGATCGCTTCTAAATTCTGTTTTCGAAGATTTGTATGATTTGTCGCAAACGGGAAAGCTTAATTTATATAATGCTTTCTGATAGTACTAGACCTTCGGTATTATGTAAGACTGCCACATTACAGCTTTTGGACAGATGATAAGGAATGGCATAGGTATCAAGACTGCACAAGTACGCCCCTCAAGGCTTACTGGTCAAATACACGTCTACGATGGTGCAGGAAAAGGTAAATCCCAGGCTGCTTTGGGCGTAGTTTTGCGTTCAATTGGTTTGGGAATTAATTCCCAAGGTAATTTTGAACGAGTGTTGTTAGTGCGGTTTTTAAAAGGTCCAGAAAGAAGTTACGACGAAGATGGAGCTATTGCTGCATTACAAAGTGGCTTTCCTCACTTAATTGACCAAGTCCGTACTGGTAGAGCAGAATTTTTTGGTCCAGATGAAATTACTCTATTCGACCGGGTTGAAGCTGCACGGGGCTGGGATGTAGCTAAAGGTGCGATCGCATCCCATTTATATTCAGTTGTAGTTTTAGATGAAATTAACCCCATTATGGATTTGGGTTTGCTGGATGTGGATGAAGTTATCAAAACCCTCAAATCTAAACCCCAGGAATTAGAAATTATTACTACCGGACGAGCAGCACCACAAAAGTTATTGGATATTGCTGATTTACATTCAGAAATGAAACCATTGGATCATCCAATAGCTGAAGCCCAAGGAATTCAGGGAATTGAAATTTATACAGGCTCCGGTAAAGGTAAATCTACCAGTGCTTTGGGTAAAGCTTTACAAGCTATTGGACGGGGAATTAATCATCCCGGTTCGACTCGGGTATTAATTATGCAATGGCTTAAAGGTGGTAGTGGCTATACAGAAGACGCAGCAATTTCGGCATTACAGCAATCATACCCAGAAGTTGTAGACCATCAACGTTGTGGACGAGATGCGATTGTTTGGCGTAACTGTCGTCAAGAATTGGATTATGTAGAAGCAGAAAGGGGTTGGGAAATAGCTAAAACAGCTATCGCTTCGGGATTATATAAAACAATTATTTTGGACGAACTCAATCCCACGGTTGACTTGGAATTATTACCCGTCGAACCAATTGTCCACGCTTTGCTCCGTAAACCCAAGGATACAGAAATCATCATTACTGGGCGCTGTCAAAATCAACCAGCTTACTTTGATTTAGCTAGCATTCACTCCGAAGTTTACTGTCATAAACATTATGCCAACCAGGGAGTAGAACTTAAACAGGGGGTAGATTTTTAGAATGTTGAGAGATCTAGATAGAAAGAGAAAAGTAGCAACTATAAGCAAATAAGGATAATCTTCGTGGAAAACATTAATAATCTTGATTTAGTTACAGGGGGAGTTGCTGTTGCAATCCTACTTGGTGGTTTTCTGATGATGTTTACAACTGTATTTACTACTAAAAATAAATAGTGCAGTAGTAATGGAGGATTTATTTAGATTCTTTCCTGGATCGGGAAAATGATGGAGGAAATGAGAATATCAGCGGAACTAACGGTTAGGTGTTTAACAACTCCCATCTAATGCCTTATGCAGTTATTAGCTATCATTTACGTGGATTTTAAATAATTAAAAAAAGGGGAAGTGAAACTTCCCCTTTTTTCTGTGTTCGAATTAACAAGTGAAAATACTTGATTTTAATTAATTTTAAAGATTATTTTTACTATTCCTCCCACAACTATGAAGTGAGAAAATAGAAAACACTAGTGTCTATAAAATCGACCTTTTTTTTGATTTCTGGTCTTTTCAAACTAATTTCACATATAGTAATGACTTCCAATTAGTGCAAAAAAAAATACCATCCTTGTCATTATTTAAAAAAGCTCATATTTATTAAAAACTGCATTTAGGTATAATCAATAAAACACTAAATCAAGATTTGTTCCGACTTGTTTCCTATTATACGATTTATTGTTTTTTGATTTTTATACTTGTGGCTAGAGATTAAGCGCCTAAATTATCTCCTAAGGAGACTTAAGAGTAAAAAAATATGTCTGTTTTATAGCAATTTTGCTACTTAGTATAATTTACTATGGTAGTATAACCGGTTTGCATCAATTGAAAAAAATTTGATATAGATATTAAATAAACTATGCCTAGGATTTATCTGAGGTGTTTTTGCGATGATGTAAACAATCAAAATTCTGTCTAGAAAGCGTGTAACTCACGTACAAATATTTTTGCAATCCTGGTAAGTAAAAGTGTTATTTATACACAAGCAGTTCTAAAGAAATGATGAATTATGGGAACACATTCATTTATTTTCGATTTAGGGTGCTTTACTAAAAATAGATTTTAAAACAAGCGTTTAGGGTTTCAATCTCTCTTAACAGTATTAAGTTGCAAAATACCGATGAAAACGCGGATTTAGTATCATTAATCCGCTAAAATCACTTTTAGGCAGTGTGGATTTTTTATAAAACTAGACAGATTTTCTTTACTTTTATATTTTACTAAAACTCGTCTGCCTGTAAATTTTCTTTTGTGTTCCCAAGATAGTTATGCAAAATAATCCAAAAATGTCTAACAGAGGTCAAGAAATTTCTCGTCCAGAGCGACATATCTCTGACTATTTATCCGATGATATTACTAAAGCAATCATTGAAGACGTGCATCAAGAAGTATTTACTTACGAGCAAAATCTTGAAATAGATTGGACAGAGTATTTTACTGATGCGGTTAGACTGATTCGGGCTTCTTTAAAAGAAGAAGATATTCTCGGGACCACTGTGGAAGAAGTGCGTCGAGTACTCGATTCCGATCGGGTAGTAGTTTATGGACTCAGTTCAAAGTCTAAAGGAACGATAATTGCAGAATCAACTGCTCCAGGTATTTCAAGAGCTTTAGGAAGAACAATTGAGGACCCCTGCTTTGATGCAGAATATATCCATAAGTATGAGAACGGTCGGATCAGGGCTACCGATAACATTTATGAAGCAGGTTTAAATCCGTGTTACATCAACCAACTTGAAACACTACAAGTAAAGTCGAATCTAGTAGCACCGATTATCAACCAGGGAAAGCTATTGGGTTTGTTAGTAGCACATCAATGTTCTCAACCACGCCAATGGCAACAGCATGAAATCAGGTGGATATCCCAGATTGCAATGCAGGTGGGATTTGCTCTGGATAATGCCAAACTTTTAGCAGAAGCAGAACACTTTCGCCAGCAAGCAGAACTTGAGAAGAAATGGACGCAGTATTTCAATGACACTGTTAAAGTTATTCATGCTTCCGTCAACAAAGAAGATATTCTCAAAACCAGCGTAGAAGAAGTACGTCGAATAATAGAATGCGAGCGTGTGGTGGTTTATGGACCGAACCCAAATTCTGATGAAGTCGTTCTTGCTGAGTCAGTAGCTCCAGGATGGCCAAAATCCGCAGAAATTACTACTAACGATCCCTGCTTTGAAGCGAAATATGTCGATCAATACGAAAATGGTCGTGTTGTATCGATGGATAATATTTACGAACAGAACTTGAGTTCTTGTCATATTCAGCAACTAGAAAAACTTTCAGTTAAGGCGAACTTGGTCGCGCCAATTATAAAACAGGGCAAGCTTATGGGTTTACTGATTGCCCATCAATGTTCTGATACGCGTAATTGGCAAGAACATGAGATAAATTGGTTTTCGCAAGTCGCGATGCAAATAGGTTTTGCCATTGAAAACGCTAAACTGAATGCAAAAACTTCAGATCTGCGCCACGAAAAAGATATTGAAACTGAATGGACCAAGTATTTTACCCAGACAGTCAGACTTATTCGGGCTTCTTTAAAGGAAGAAGATATTCTCAGAACCACTGTTGAAGAAGTTCGTCGAGTACTAGAATGCGATAGCGTTTTGGTCTACGGACTAAGACCAGAAGCTGAGGGCGTGGTAATTGCCGAATCAGTTGCTCCTCGATGGACTAAAGCTTTGGGAATGACAATGAAAGACCCTTGCTTGGAAGTACAGTACATCGAGAAGTACCGCAATGGTCGCGTTAGGGTTACAGATAATATCTACGAAGCCGGCTTTAGTGCTTGTTATATTCGCCAACTTGAGAAAATCGATATCAAGGCAAATATTATCACGCCAATAATCTATGAAGATAAACTGCTGGGTTTATTAGTTGCAAATCAGTGCTCTGGACCCCGTCAATGGTTATCTTATGAGGTTAGATGGTTATCTCAGATTGCGATGCAGGTAGGTTTTGCAATTGATAATGCCAAACTTATTGCCACAACTTCTGATATTTGTCAGCAAACAGATATTGAAACTGAATGGACTAGTTACTTCACTCAAACAGTAAAACTGATTCGGGATTCTTTAAATAAAGAAGATATTCTCAAAACAAGTGTCGAAGAAGTACGCCGAGTTATGGGATGCGATCGAGTGGTTATCTATGGTCTGGATTCGGAATCCATGGGAATAGTCACTGCAGAATCAGTGGCTCCAAGGTGGAGTAAATCCTTGGGAGCGATGATTGAAGACCCCTGTTTTGCAAGTAGGTATATTGAAAAATACCGGAATGGTCGTGTTATCGCAATTGGTAATGTTTATGAAGCTAGTCTTACCCCCTGTTATATCGAGCAACTAGAAAGATTTGAAGTTAAGGCAAATTTAGTTGCGCCAATTATTCACGAAGGTAAGCTTATGGGTTTGTTAATAGCCCATGAGTGTTCCCAAGCCCGTGAATGGTTACCCCATGAAGTTAGGTGGTTTTCCCAGATCGCGACACAAGTAGGTTTTGCTCTGGAAAATGCCGCACTTTCGGCAAAAACTTCACTTCTTCGCCAAGAGAAAAATGTTGAAGATGAGTGGACAAAGTATTTTACACAGACTGTGAGACTGATTCGTTCTTCCCTAAAGGAAGAAGATATCCTCAAAACTACTGTAGAAGAAGTACGCCGAGTTATTGAATGTGACAGCGTTTTGGTCTATGGGCTCAAACCAGAAGCTCAAGGAGTGGTAATTGCAGAGTCAGTAGGTCGTCGATGGACTAGGGCTTTGGGGATGACTATGAAAGACCCTTGCTTAGAAGCAAAGTATATTGAAAAATACCGTAATGGTCGCGTTAGGGTTGTTGACAATATCTATGAAGCTGGTTTTACTGCTTGTTACATTGAGCAACTTGAGAAAATTGACATTAAGGCAAATATAATCACGCCAATTATTCATGAAGATAAGTTGCTGGGTTTATTAGTTGCAAGTCAGTGTTCCGGACCCCGTGAGTGGCTTTCTCATGAAGTGAGATGGTTATCTCAGATTGCAATGCAAGTGGGTTTCGCTATTGAAAATGCTCAAGTCTCAGAAAGTAGAATTCAAACTTACCAGGTGTTCAAAAAAGATGCACCCGTACAACATTCTCAACAAGAAGACTTCCAAGAATTGATTGCTGAATTGCTCAAGGATAATGAAAATAGTTTTAAAGCATTTTCTACTAAAGCTTTGAACCTATCAGAATTTGTTACTGTGGCTTTGAAGCAAATTCAAGGGGTTAGTGATGGGGCTAAAGGTGTAGCAACTACAGCTAGACAAGCAGAACATCAAGTGAAGCGAAATCATCAGTCCTTACAAGAAGCGCAGAAAAACGTAAAAAGTATACTGCAAAGTATTTCTGCTCATCATGAGGCGGTAGTATATGGCGCGCAGAAAGTCAAGCAAGTAAGTGAGGACTGTCAAAGGCTTTCTGTTCTAATAGATGAAGTTTCGACCAAGCTAAATAAGCAAATAAATAGTCAAAATATAAATGCAGCGATCGCCAAAAGCGAGTTGGAAAATAGCGAACAAGAATTGTTAGTTTCCAACGCAGAAGAAACAGAAACTACGGAGAAGGAACTAATTAATACAGTTGCACAAACCCAATCCCTACTGACTACTGTTACCAAAGAAATCAATCATATATCTGGAACCATGGAAACCGGTAGCCAGCAAACATCAACTTGGACAAAATCGTTGAAAAATAATGAGTTACAGATATATCACATCTCTACCATAAATACTCGGGCAGGTAGATTAGTAGAGAAAATAACCCAAGCTGCAACGAATCAGATACGTTCTTCTGATGAAGCAAGACAACATATACTTTCGGCTAGTACTGTTGCTCGTAAAATATCTGAACAATCACAGGCTTTAACGAAATGGTTTACTCAACTTTCTACGTTTGCTCAAGACAATATCCAAAAAGCTGAGTTTTGGGAGAATATTAAACGCTTTTTGCATTCTTCCCATACCTTGGTAACAGGTTTGACAGAGAAGAAGTAAGTTGATTGATTTGTCTGAAATTTAGATTTTTGTCTAAAAATTTCTGTCTATAAAATTCTGTCAGTTGATTGCATAGTGTTTAATTGAGTAATAATTGGAACATTTAAAAAATACAGTGTGCCTGCTACTTCACTCTTATTTCCCATTTTTGGGGAGTAGGAGTGATTTGTATTCTGAGTTCGCTAATATTAAATCTGATAGTCGGCAGTAATAGCACAATATTCGTTTACTAGACATACAGAATTTTCAACTTATACAGGTCAGCCATTCCAATTCATTTTCATCCCTGGAGTTCTTTCTCTAATACTTCCATTGATGCATGCTAATACGTAAAAACTTAGACCTGTTAGTTACTTCTATGACGTCGTTGAGTTTGAAGCCAAATGATAATTCCTGTAATTGCGAGTGTCAAAAGACCAAAAGCATTGAGAAAAGGATAAATTATCTCAAAATTAATCCGACCGAATTTTCCCCTATGTAATTCTAGTAACCAGAGAAATTCTTCTCCTTTACCGGTTATTACTGCTACTTGAAATAAAGACCCTGTAATCAAGCTGAGTATTATAGGGAACAACATTATTGGAGCAAAGTAATAGTGAAGTTGACGGATATGAATTTTTTTTATTTCCATATTGAATGTGTATTAGTTACTCGTAGCGAAGAGAATCAAGATAAAACAAACTAAAAATATTTACCTGTATATCCATCGCTTGATCGAAAATAGTGAAATAGGTACAGCGAACAACAGAAGGAAAATTAATTCTTCTGGTTGTGGGAGAAAATTTATGTTGTTGATTTCTGACCTTATCACTGAATTAAAATTTTTTTCTTTCTGAGTTATATTAATTTTTGTCTGAGATGAAGACAGGGGTTTTTCCTGTATTTTTAATTTTGGTATAACTTCTTGAGGAATATCCTCTGTTGATTTGTCTTCTATTTTTGCCTTACTTGGTTTATTCCGTATGTGAAGGCGTTTGTCGTGAGCCAATAAAGGTCTACTTTCTGTTAGTATTATTACGCCAACTATTGCACTAATAAATTTTTTTTTACTGATGTTCGACTTCATATATTTCATTGAAAACACTTACATTAAAAGTCCAGAAAACTATTTTTTGTTTCAACAGAAGCTAGATACAGTGTGATAATTATTTTTACAAATAATTCGTAATATTTACTATCGTTTAGCAATCATTTATTCTCGAAAAAACTAAACTTTTCCAGGCAAATTTACCGTCATAATTTTCTTCCTGAAGTGAGTTAGCCGGTATGTAATATCATCGACAAGGGAATAAACTGCGGGAACGACGATTAAGGTAAGTAAAGTAGAGATAAGTAAACCACCTAAAATTACTGTCGCAATCGGTGAGTAAGCATCCATTCCAGTTTCTGGGAAAAAAGCAAGTCGAACAATTACAATAATTGTCGTTAAGGTTGTCATCACAATCGCCTTGAGTCGAACAGGTCCGGCTTCGCGGATTGCTACATCCCTAGGTACTCCCTCTTGACGTTTGGTTAAAATTAACTCTAATAAAAGAATTGCGGCGGAAACAGATAAACCAGATAAAATAACTATTCCGAGAATAGAAACCGTAGAAAGAGTTTGTCCTGCAAGTAAAAGTGCTCCAAAAACTCCTACTAACTGTAAGGGAATTGACAGCATCATGACTAAAGGTTGAATAAATGAGCCAAACTGAATCACTAAGATTAGATAAATCAGTACTAGCGATATAACCAAACCCTGCAAAAGTCGCTCGAACTCAATCATCATATCCGTCATATCCCCCATTGAGTCGATACCATAACCGGGGGGAAAGTTTAATTCAGTACCCGCGCGCATAGTGATCGCCATTGACAAATCCATTGAAGCAGGACCGTGTTTGCGGTAATACCCATTAACGTAAACTACCCGTCGCCCGTTAACCCGTTCGATTAAGGTGGGTCCTTTTTCTGGTTCTAAAGTAGCCACACTAGTTAGGGGTACCTGTTGACCATCTGGAGTGGTAATGTAAGTTGCAGATAAGTCTTGCAGGGTTCCTCTGTCTTGTTCGTTGTAGCGGACTAGGATATTATTCTGTCTTAAATTAGGACGATTGTAGAATCTACGGGTGTAACCTCCATTTAAAGCATAACGAGCTTGTTCGGCTACTTGTTGGACGCTTAATCCTAGTTCTTCTGCTCGACGGCGATCAATTTTTAACTGATATTCTGGCTGAGACATTGTCGAACTAGTATGGGGCATAATTAAATCTGGTGTTTTTTCGGCAATACCCAAAACTCCATTAGCGAGACGGTGTAGTACATCTAAATCTTCACCGTAAACTGCTAGTTGTATGGGAGCAGCAGAAGTAGCCATGACGTCCACTCCCATTTCTTTCATGGCGATCCGGCGCAAGCCAGGAATTGAACTATTTGCTTTGGCTTTGACTGTATCGATAATTTCCCAAATATCTCGTTCTCGCTCACCAAGTTCTTTGAGGGTAACAATCGCGGAAGCACTATTAACACCACCCATATTATAGCCACTAAAGTAAGTACTATTGCGCGTCAATTCAAAGCCGATTTGTGAGGAAACTTTTTCTACTTCCGGCTGCTCTAGGAGAATTTGCTCAAACTTTTGGGTGACTCGGTCAGTTTTGCTAAATGAGCTTCCCGGTTCTAACTCAATGGTAGCCATAATTTGACCGGAATCTCCCAAAGGCATCATTTCTTGTCCAATTAAGGGATATAAGCTAAATGCTAGGACAATTGAGGCTCCTGCGATCGCTAGGGTAATTTCCCGGTTGCGCATACAAAGATTCAGTAACCATCCGTAACTCCGTTCTAATTGGTAAAAGCTATAACGTGCAGGAGTCAGCAATCTTTGCAACCAAGTTTTGGGTTTTCCTTTTTGGTGTAGAGGTTTGAGAAAAAACGCTGCGAGCAACGGAATTAACGTAATCGAGACCAATAGGGAGGCGACAAAAGCAAAAACCATCGGATAAACAATACCAACAAACATTAACCCAGTGAGTCCGCCTGCAAGTATTGTTGGTAACAGTGCCGCAATCATTACGCAGCTTGCTGCCGCACTAGCAAGAAAAACCTCTCCCGTACCCTTAATTGCTGCTTCACGGGGTTTCATCCCTGCTTGTAATTTCCGGTCAATTGAATCAATAATAATAATTGAGTCATCTACCAATTTTCCAATCGCCATCATCATCCCAATTAAAGTTGAAGAATTAAGGGACATGCCGATGGGGATGAATGGTAACATTGATAGGGCGAGGGATGTGGGAATAGAAATCATCACAATCGCCGTCGCCCGGAAATTTTCCAAGAAAACTAAGATTACCAAACCCGCTAGAACAACACTTATCAATAATTCTCCAGTGGTACTGTCTTTAATCAAATTGACTAGGTAAGAATTATCGTAAGCTTCTTGAAACTCTAAACCAGGATATTGTGCTTGAATTTTCTTTAATTCGGCGCGTACCCGTTTGATGACTTGAGGCGAACTCGAATCTGGTTTCTGAATTATATTAACGGCTAGTGCTGCTTCGCCGTTATAACGGTAACTGCTACGGCGTTCTTCATAAGTATCTTTGACATTGGCGACATCTCTGACATATACAACTCGTCCTTCCTTCTCGAAAATGGGGTAATCCATTACCACTCGAGCATTTAGGGCTCGTTGATCGCTACGTACCAAAATTTCGCGATCGCCATTCGTTAAAACCCCTGCACCTTGACTAATATTATTGGCGTCGATAGCATCTCGTACTTGCAAAATAGATAAACCATAAGCCGCCAACTTTTGCCGATCTACAATTACCTGTAATTGTCGCCGATACCCGCCGAAAATCGACACAGCTTGTACGTCACGCACCTGAGTTAGCCGGTCGACTAAGGTATTATCTGCAAACTCTCGCAATTTTACCGGATCCCATTTTTCACCCCGTAAAGCTAGAGTTAATACCGGACGGTTGAGGGGGTCGATAGGTAAAACCCAGTAAGAGCGCGTATTAATGCCATCAAGTGCTAAATCCCCTTCAGCAGATGTCATCACACTTTGCACTTCTTGCACCGCTCGATCTATTTTCCCACCCCATTCAAACTGCACTGTTACTAATGACATATCTTGCTGGGAACTGGAGCGAATAAAGCGCACTCCATCCAAGACAGTTAAACGTTGTTCAATGGGCTTACTAATATAAGTTTCTACCTCAGATGGTGACGAACCAGGAGCCATAGTTACAATTGCAACCAATGGACTTTGAACATAAGGCATCATCCGTACTGGAAGCAGGAAAAGGGTTAAGACTGCGAGGACAAGAATGCCGATGTACAAAGCAGTAAGCACCACCGGATTCTTAATTGACCAGCGGGTAAGAAAATATTTCATATTAATAAGATTTAAGAGTTATAAGTTTAGGGCTTACGCCCTCTTGGATGGGATGATAAATCATCTACCCAACGCCCAATCCCCAATCCCTACTGAACATTAAAGCTATAACTAACTTGACCTTGGTGTTGGGGGTCTTTAACTTGGGCGACCACATCCCACTTTCCTTGCATACCGAAATTGGTTTTAACTTTGTATCGACCTGGCTGTGAGTCTGGTTCAACTTTTGCCATTGAGGTCATGGGCTCGTCACCTTCCATCGCCATAGAAACTTTGACATCTAGGTCCTTGACTGCTACTGGTTTTTGGGTTTGGGAGTCGAGAACTTCTACAACCAATTGAGTATTACCCATTTTGACTGTTTCTTGAGAACTAGGACTGACTAAATTGATTTTGACATTTCCTTCTTGGGGTTGTTGTTGGGATGAGTTGGTAATTGTTGGTGACGTTGCTTCTGTTTGATTTTCAGGAGTATTGCAAGCAATAGTTAAAAAGCTCAGGCTTAGGAGGAAGGGTAAAAGTTTTATCATTGTTCTGTCTCAAAATACAAGTTCAAAAATTGAATAAGCTTTTAGAGATAAAGGAGAGGACTTACGCACTCGTAATGAGAAATTAGGTATTTGGGATTGCAACATGACGTCGTAATGACCGTAATTACGTTGTTCATACGTAAGTCCTAAAAGGAAAAAAAGTAAAGAGGTAATTATTGAACGTTAAGATTAAAGTTGTTTTGACCTTGATGTTTTGGGTCTTTAACTTTGACTTTGATTTCCCATTTCCCTTTCATCCCAAAGTGGGTATCGACCTTGAAGCGTCCCGCTTGAGAATCGGGTTGAACTTCGACCATTGAAGTCATCGGTGGCATATTTTTCATTGGCATAGTAACGTTTACATCAAGGTTTTTTACTGCTAAGGGCTGATTAGTTTTAATGTCTTGAACTTCGAGAATTAGTTGGGCGCTACCCTTTTTGACTGAATCTTGAGGGCTGACTAATCGCACCCGCGCACCACCTGCAACAGGATTACTATCTAAAACAACTGACCTTCCTGCTTCATCAACTACTGCTACGGGTGAATTCTCAATCAATTTTGAGTTTCCGGAGGTAATTACCGCATCACCCGGTTTGAGACCGCTTTTAATCTCTACTTGCTCTCCACTTATTAAGCCAGTGGTAACAATTTTCCGTTGCGCTGTTTCCCCATCAACAACCCAAACTGCAGTCTTACCTTTAAACTGCGTCAGGGCTGAGCGTGGAACAGACAAAGCATTCTTGTAACGAGCAGTAATGATTTCCATTTCCAGAAACTGTCCAGACAACAATTGTCCTCTGGGGTTATTGACAACAGCTTCGATAGTTACGGTGCGGGTATTACTGTTCGTTTGGGGAAAAATACTAGTAATTCTACCTGTAATTTCCTTAACATTAGTTCCAGGAACCTTTGCCACGATGGGAGTACCAACTTTAATAGTTACTACATCTTGTTGAGCAACATTGGCACGTAGGCGTATTTGCTGGTAATCTCCAATCTTGAGAACCCCCATTCCTGGCTGTACCACTACCCCAGGGTCTACCATGCGTTCTTGGACAATACCTGCAATGGGAGAGCGCAATTTAGTATACCCTTTCATAATCGCGGCGGTATCAGTTTTTGCCCTTGCTTCCTTAAGTTGGGAACGAGCGCTTTGAGCTTGAGCTTTTAAGCGGATCAACTTCACTCGCGCTCTCTTCAAAGCTGCTCGTGCAGTTTGAGCTTGGGTATCTTCGACATCGTATTGGTCTTGAGAAATAGCCCCCTCCTTAACCAACAAAGCATAGCGATCGCGTTTCTTTTCTTGATAGGAAAGTTCTGCAGCTAACCTTTCAATCTCTCGTTGTTGTTCGCTTAACTCGATTTGAGCAGCCTCTAAACTAGTTTCCATTGAGTCTGCTCGTGCTACAGCTTCCGCCACTTCAGTTAAACGTTCGCTAGCATCAAGTGTGGCTAAAATTTGTTCCTTTCCTACACGATCGCCAGGGTAAACTGAGTAATTGGTTAATTGTCCGGCGATTCGGGGGTAAACAGTTATTTCTTGATAAGGATGAATGGAGCCAGTATATTTAACGCTAGCCGTGAGTAAACTAGGTTTAACAATTTTAACCGTTACAGGAGTCGGGTTAAATGACCCATCCACTTGCATCATGTCATCATGGGACATATTACCGTGGGACATATCATGTCCTTCCATCCCCGTCATTGATGAAACAGGTTTAAAATGATTGGTAACTGTCAAAATTCCACCTGTAAGTAGGACAAAAACAGCAATTCCCAAGACAGTTTTGCCAGGGTTTAATGAACTTTGCACGGGTTTATCCTCTTGATCGCGCAGATTGTCAAAGATGTAAGATGTAGCACTCCTCAGAAATTGAATAAAATTACTTTTAGAATCAGGTATTATATTTAACCTTTCAGTTTAATTCTGCAACACATTATAGGAATGTACCTTGGATTCTCGCATCAAAACAATGATGGCAGGAAAAAATGAAATTGTCATGAAATTGTCTATAATTCCTGAAGGATTGGTCTAGCTGATTTATTTATTTAAAGGCTTAGTACTACCATATACTGCCTCATAAATTTACACTTATTTTGTAGTAAGGCATGGGAAATTTTCCGATTTATAAGTGCCCACCCAATACGGTAGGAAAAAAGTGCAACAAATAAATGTAAAATTTAGCTAGCTTCACATGTAGTGTAATTGTGTCAGTAGCATTCATGAATACGCCGTACACACACCTGCCTTTAATCTCTCCTCTGTATCGAACTATTCGTCGTGGATACCGACGACTAAAATATGCAGGAGATAAAGTTAATTGTCCTTTATGCGGTAAGAAGTTTACTTCCTGGGTTAACCACTTGGAAAATGGCTCCTGTCCAGAGTGTGATAGTGCAACCCGACACAGATTATTATGGTTATTCCTAGAGAAATATGCTGATATATTGCGTCAAGGTGGCAAATTACTGCATTTTGCACCAGAAAGATGTCTAAAAAAGCGGTTTCGAGCTTTATCCCACATCGATTATACAACAGTCGATATTTCTGCTCCAGGGGTAGATTATCACACAGATATTACAGATTTAGTCTTCCAAGATAATACATTTGACGCGATCATATGTTCTCACGTATTAGAGCATATTCCTAATGACATAGTTGCGATGCAGGAACTATATCGAGTGCTCCTTCCCAATGGTATAGCCTATATCCAAGTTCCTTATAGACGCCACAGGCAGACAGATGAAGATCTAAGTGTAACCGATCCTACAGAACGCGAAAAAAGGTTTGGGCAATTCGACCATGTTAGGGTTTACGGAACCGATTTTCAAGAACGCTTGGAAGGAGTTGGTTTTCAAGTTAGTGTGGAGTATTTTGCACAAGAATTGCCAACAGAAGTTTGGAAATGCTATGGACTTTGGGACGATGTTATATTCTGCTGTCGGAAATCACCCTGATGAAGTAAAATTCCTGGAAACTTCGCCTTTTGAGAACATAGTTAAAAGGCGAAGTTCAATACTAAATCTTAGGGATTTTTCAAAATTGGGACGCTTCCAGTAAATACTATTCTCTAAATATTAATTTCAATAAAATATTATGTAAATTACTTTCTTTTTTATTCCATGACTGATATAAATTATCGGCTTTAATTGATTATATAAACCAAGATTTAAATAACATAGGAATATGAAATTGGGATGAAATATACTCGCATCAATAGTTAGAATTAGGACTATTTCTTCCGTTAGATGAAATTGTGCTTCGTAAACCAATAATGTAAAAATAGCAGGTAATTAGACCTGGTTGAATTTACGAGTTTACAAGAAAAAATTATGACATTTACTCAAACTCAATCATCTAATTTAGACTCTTGTATCCAAGCTTGTTTAGATTGTTTACGAAACTGTGAAAACTGTGCTACTGCTTGTTTGAGCAGTGACATGGTACAAATGATGTCTGAATGTATAAAGTTATGTCGTGACTGTTCCGATACCTGCGCTCTGTGCTCTCGTCTAATGATGCGTCAATCAGGGATTCATACTCAAATGTGTGGTGTCTGTGCTGAAGCTTGCGACCGATGTGCTAATGAGTGCAGCAAACATGATAGCGAGCATTGTCAACATTGTGCTGAGTCTTGTCGTCGTTGTGCGGAGTCTTGTCGGCAAATGACAGCAGTATAGGTCTTAATAACTATTGGTTTTTAGAATAAAAGTATCTCTGAGCTAATAGCTATAGGCTTTCGTGAAAGATTGAAATATCTGAAAAATTTTTGCAAGTATGCTTGACTCTCTAGATGACTAGAGAGTTTACCCTAAATTTACAGCAAATAAAACTATTTAAAATCATGGCTGATACTATAACCGCACAAAAAGTTAGAGTGTATCGAATGTCTACTCCCCAACATGAATGTCCTTGGGGGTTAAAAGCAATTAATCTACTCGAGGAAAAAATGAAATAAGTAAGTCATCAGAAGCACCATCTCTTCTTCGTGCTTTTCTATAATATTTTAGGGATTCTCATTGCTGCGGGAATTTTATTTCCCTCTTTTAGTTGGTTACTAAACCCAATTATTGCAGGTGCTGTAATGACTTTTAGTTCCCTTTATGTGGTTACTAACGCTTTACGTTTGCGAAAATTTAACCACATTGAGAAAAACCACATTGGGAAATAATTAGTAATGAGTAATGAGTTATTTATATCTGTTCGCTAGCTCAAAAAACGTTTGATTAATTTTGAATTTTGCTCAGGTACTTAACTGATAACTGATAAATGAAAAAAGATGCGAATCTTATTAGTAGAAGACGAACAAGACTTAGGAGCAGCCATTAAGCGAACTCTTAATCAAGAAAATTATATAGTTGATTGGGTACAAGATGGCACAGAGGCTTGGGAACTTTTAGCAGATAATTGGAAGGAGTATACCGTTGCTATTTTTGATTGGTTGTTACCAGAAATCTCAGGAATAGAATTATTACAAAAATTACGTCAGCAAAATAGTTTCTTACCAGTCTTGATGCTAACAGCGAAAGATACCCAAGCAGATAAAGTCACAGGTTTGGATGCTGGGGCTGACGATTATTTAGTAAAACCTTTTGGTATTAATGAATTGCTTGCAAGACTGCGAGCCTTACAGCGACGTTCTCCCGAACTAAAACCACAACAATTAAAGCTGGGAAATCTCTGCTTAGATTATGCTAACCATAAGGTTTTCTTGAGGCAACAAGTTGGGGAAAATCAAGAAATACCTCTTACAGCAAAAGAATTTCAACTTTTAGAATACTTTATGAGGCACCCCAATCAGATTATTACTCGAGATCGACTTTTAGATCGACTTTGGGAAGTGAGTGCAGAACCTATGAGTAATGTAGTTGCAGCTCAAATGCGGCTGTTACGACGTAAATTAGCTCAATATAATTGTGATTCTCTAATTGAAACCATTTATGGTTTAGGATATCGCTTGAATATTTCTTGAAAATAAGTTAACAGTTAACAGTTAACAGTTATCAAAGGTTGGTTATTAGTTATTGATTATTAATTACTAATTGCAAATGCAATCCCCTGTTTATTTTAAAGGAAATAAATTATTTCTCCAAACTCGCTGGCGATTGGCAAGTTGGTACGCTGGGGTAATGGGATTAATTTTAACGTTGTGTGGATGGAGTGTTTATGAAGCGATCGCTCATGCTCATTGGGTAACACTGGAAAGAGAACTCAATTCTGTTTCCGCTACAATTCATAACAGTCTCGAGTTTGTTTTGGAAAAGCCAGGATATTTAACAATTGAACAAGTTCGTTTTTTACCTAGTATTTGTCTGGTAGGAGATTCCTCTTGCTCTAACCAAAAAAATGAATCTCACCATACTTTAACTAATGCAATCCAACAAGATGATTATTACATCCGTTTGGTGGATATTTCTGGTAAACCTTTGGCTTTAGCTGGAGAATTTCCCCAAAAACTTCCCCTCACCACACCTCAAGTAAAATGGCATACTTTTAAACTGAGAAAAAGTAATAGTCTTGGAGAAGATAGTAAAAGATATCATCAAATCACTCTGCTTTTACATACTAGAGATAATCATGATTGGGGATATCTACAAGTAGGACGTTCAATTAAAGATTTTGATAGTTATCTAGGGGCGATAAGATTAATTATGTTTGTGGGTTTACCTTTAGCTATGCTGCTTGTAGGTGTTGCTAGTTGGTGGCTGGCTAAATTCGCAATGCAACCCGTATACCAATCCTATCAACAAATACAGCAATTTACTTCTGATGCCGCCCATGAACTTCGAACCCCTCTTGCTGCTGCTAGAGCAACTGTTGAGTCAGTTCTAAGACTATCCAATATTAGCGAACAAGAAGCGCGGGAAAGCTTGGAGGTAATCAAGAGACAAAATTACCGTTTATCAAAACTTGTTGATAGCTTACTATTACTTTCTCGCTTTGACCAACAGGGTGTCCCAAAGCAAAATAATCTTCAACTAGAACAGGTATCTCTCAATGATTTAGTGAATGATGTTGCAGAGGAATTAGCACCTTTAGCAGTTGCTGTTGACATCGAACTAAAAACAGATGTTCGGATTAATCAAACACTGGAAATACCTGCAAGGGAAGAACAGTTATATCGGATGTTAACTAATTTGGTTACAAATGCTATTAACTACACCCCTGAAGGAGGAAAAGTCAAAATAATTCTAGATATTAATTCCTCACAAGCACTAATTAAAGTACAAGATACTGGAATTGGAATTGCAACAGAAAAACAAAAGCAGATTTTTGAACGCTTTTATCGCGTCGGTAGCGATCGCTCTCGTAAAAGTGGAGGATTTGGTTTAGGGTTACCTATTGCAGTTGCAATTGCTCGGGTTCATCAAGGAGATATCGAGTTAGACAGTAAACTAGGTCAAGGTAGTACATTTACTGTTCGTTTACCTATTAAGAAATTTAACTATTGTTGAGTTAACAGGGTAACAAGTACCCCAAAAGCTTTACTAAAGCATGGCTGAGAATTCCGAAATAGCAGAACTTGCTTTATCATTTACCTATGAGGCGAAGGTATTTAGCTGTTACCCAATTCACAAAGTCTAATTTTGCGACACTTAATTTGTGAACGGTTTGAAAAGTAGAGTCGCGACATTAATTTGGGAAAAAACGACAACAATTTGTGAAATGCGACATTAATTTGGGAACAGCGACATATAATTTGTGAATGTACAAATGTACAAAAGGGCGTATTTTTAAAATAAAGCCAGCAGTCGGATTTGAACCGACGACCGCTCGATTACAAGTCGAGTGCTCTACCACTGAGCCATGCTGGCGAAATCAATCTTAGTTGCGTAAGTAAATCAATCTACATGAACACAAATGCTATCTCGTTTACCCGCAACGAGTACATATCATATCACAATTAGATAAATTGTAAACCCCAAAACCAAAAATATAAACCCCAAAAATAACTCAATCGAGCTCCTATCCCTAATCTCCAATTCCCAACATCAAAAAAATAGTTTTCTGTTAATAAGCTAAATGTAGAATATTAAATACCGATGGCAAGGGATAATTATATGGTTATTTTTTATAGATAGGGCATATGACAGCTTTGATTGGACGGGATTTATTAAGTTTAGCGGACCTTAGTCCAACGGAAGTTAAACTTATTTTGGATCGGGCAAGCAAGCTAAAATCACAGAAATTACAACTACGATGCAATAAGGTTTTAGGCTTGTTATTCTCCAAGGCTTCAACCCGTACAAGGGTTAGCATGACAGTAGCAATGTATCAACTTGGCGGACAGGTGATTGACCTAAATCCTAATGTCACCCAAGTAAGTCGAGGAGAGCCAGTTCAGGATACTGCACGTGTACTAGACAGATATTTGAATATTATCGCGATTCGTACTTTTGCCCCTCAAGAGTTGGAAACCTTTGCCAAATATGCCAAAATACCAGTAATTAATGCTTTAACCGATTTAGAGCATCCCTGTCAGGTATTAGCAGACCTAATGACTATTCGAGAGTGTTTTGGCAGTATTGAAGGACTTACCTTAACTTATGTGGGTGATGGAAATAATGTTGCTAATTCTTTGATGTTGGGCTGCGCACTGGTGGGAATGAATGTTAGAGTGGCGACACCTGTAGGTTATGAACCCAACGCCGCAATTACGGAGAAAGCACGAGCAATTGCAGGTGGTAAAACAGAAGTTGTCCTAACCCAAGATGCAGAAACTGCAACCAAAAATGCTCACGTATTGTACACCGATGTTTGGGCAAGTATGGGGCAAGAATCAAAAGCAAGCGACCGCATTCCCATTTTCCAACCCTACCAAATCAACGAAGATTTATTAAATCTTGCCGATCCCCAAGCAATTGTTTTACACTGTTTACCAGCACATCGAGGCGAAGAAATTACGAATGAGGTAATTGAAGGTTCTCAATCGCGAGTTTGGGAGCAAGCAGAAAATCGGATGCATGCTCAAAAATCCTTACTTGCAAGTATACTCGGCGCAAAAGAAATTTAATTTTTAGAGCTATCGATTAATATCGAGATCGCCTCCAATTTCTAGATTTTCAGTTCCCATTCTTAATTGCTCATTCTTAAAAAAACTATAAAACTAGCAAATATCTTTGCCGTAGGATGTTCTTTTGTAGTACTAATGTCCTATGGACATTTGTATTTACATCCCTATGAATTTATGGAAAAACTAACAGAAGCTCAAAATGAACTTTATGAGTGGTTGGTGGAATATATCAAATCGCGCCAACATTCTCCTTCAATTCGGCAGATGATGCAAGCAATGAATTTAAAATCGCCTGCACCAATTCAAAGCCGTTTAGAACATTTGCGTAACAAAGGTTATATCGAATGGAGTGAGGGTAAAGCTAGAACAATCAGAATTATTCACCCTGATCGTAAAGGTATACCAATTCTCGGTGCTATTGCTGCAGGTGGTTTAATTGAACCCTTCACTGATGCTGTAGAACACATAGACCTTTCTAATTTATCATTACCTGCAAAGACCTATGCTTTGCGGGTAACCGGTGACAGCATGGTTGAAGATTCTATCGTAGAAGGTGACTTAGTATTTCTACGTCCGGTGATGGAACCAGATAATTTAAAGAATGGTACCATTGTTGCCGCCAGAGTAGAGGGATATGGAACAACTTTAAAGCGGTTTTATCGTCAAGGCGATCGCGTAACTCTCAAACCAGCCAATTCTAGTTATGCTCCTATTGAAGTTAATGCAGCACAATTGGATGTCCAGGGTTCTTTAGTTGCTATTTGGAGAAGTTACAACTGATAAGTTACAACTAGCGATCGCTGAGAATATTTGTAGCTACTGGCTAATTGCAAAAGATAAAGGAGGTATTCGCTGTGCAAGCAATTAGCCACTAGCAACTAATGGGGTAATGAGTAATGGGTAATTGGTAATGGGTAATTGGTAATTGGTAATTGGTAAT
>JGI1201J43222_100124_pt1 | contig 28525 bp, 13 predicted proteins | sample MastesBC008_FD_43222 | JGI IMG/M metagenome (IMG submission 43222) | reverse complement strand
CTTCTTTTTTATCGTCATCTCCTTGTTTCTCATCATCTTCTGGTTTTTCGTCTTCTGTTTCTTTTTTGGGTTGGGTTGGATTTGGTTCCGGAGTTGGTGTTGGGTCTGGAGTTGGTGTCGGGTCTGGAGTTGGAGAAGAAGGTGTGTCAGTATCAGCAAAAATTGTTTGAACTCCCTCGCTAGAGTTGAACATTTCGGTACTGCTGTGTCCAACTCCAGGTACAGTTACCTTTGAATGGTTTTCTGTAATACCCGCGCCGTAGAAATATTGAAGGTAATTATAGTAGGTAGTTCCTCGCTCGAAACGATGTTTTCCCTGGAGCATTGCAGGACATTTTTTGTCGAGTGATGAACTATTTGGATTGTTATCCTCTTCACCAAGCAAGTAAACTACTTCTCTTTGAGCATATTGCTTCTTGGCTTTATCTTCGCCAACTGCTTCTAAATAGCTGTTTATGTCTTCAAAACCATATTTGTACTCGTTATAATCCCGACAATTAGATATTTCTCGATCGCTTGGAATCTGGAACTGGTCTAGGCTACCTTTTACTCGACGCTTTTTATCAAGGTAGAGATAGGAAGAAGGATTTGCAACAATGTAACGAGTTGGAATACCTGTTTCTTTGCTACCAAAAGCAACACGATGAACATATTGTCCACCTGCAGAATGTCCAGCTAGCGTAATGCTTTTCAGGTTGGGATAAACATTTTTATCTGCTAACCGCGACATAATATAATTGGCTACTACGAAAGAACTAGTTCTTTCATTTGAACTCCGCGATTTATCACCACGCTTCCAGCCTCCGTTTGTCCAATGTAAAAAATCTTCCCCAAAATTAAATTCATCTTTATCTTCCTGAAGAAGAAATTGTGGAGAAATGATAATAGTTTCCTCTAATTTCCCAGCTTTGATTGCAGCATTACGCATCCGGTCGAAATAGTCATCAGCATTTCTGTTAGTACCGTGAACTACAATGACCGCACGCTTAACCATTGCATCTGTCTCACCTAAACGCTTGTTTGCGCAATAGGGTACTTTTAGATTGCTGGAATTATTAACATTTAATCTATTTTTGCAAACTGTATCTACTGGGTCCCTCGCCAAAACAGGAGAAATATCTATATCGAGGGTAAATAAACTTGTTCCTAACAAACTTAAAGTTGTCAATGCTAACTTTTTTAGCCCAGTTGTCTTCTTTATTCTAAACATCTTCTTTTTCTCCTCATCATCCAGATTTAACAAAGAAGCTAGTCAGGGTATATTTTTCCCCTTTACAAAAAGCGAGGTATATTTATTTTTTGCTTTGAGATATAAAAGCTCAACTTTTTACGTTTATCTTGGAATTTTTTGTAGGCTCACAATATCAAGCGCATTAAAATTTAATCAGCAAAAAGTAACAAGTTGATGACAAAATTGTGTAAATAATAGGATCTGAATAATAGAATTGATAAAATATCCCATGATTCAGAAGGGAGGAGTAGAATAGCTTTTGAATATGAATTTTAGAATATAAATTTTAGCCTTTTGCCCAAACTCGCAAACTGTGTCTGACAAGGAACATCCAGTTCATTTACATCTTCTGGAAAGCTTTAATGCTGGATGGAGTGGCTTACAGCTCATTCATGAAATAGAACCTGCTGATGAAATTCCCCAAACTTATTTAGGTCAGCATTTTATTGCGATCGCATTGGGTGATTTTCGTGCTAGTTATATGCTCGGGGGAACTTGGCATCACGTGGATTACACTAAAGGTGATATTGCCATTATTCCAGCGAATCAACCTTTCCCTAGAACACAAGTAGATCGAAAAGTAGAGTTATTAGAATTATTTCTTAGTCCCATAGCTTTTGAGCGTATTAACTGCGAGTTACTGGATATAGATCGCATTGAATTAGTACCGCAGTGGTATTTACGCGATCCACTAATTGAGCATATGGGTTTGGCGCTCAAAACAGAACTGGAATTGGGAGGTGCAGATAGTCGATTTTACGCTGATTCTATGACTAATGCGCTCTCAGTACATTTGCTATCACGATATTCAACGCGAACACAAGAAATAAAAAGCTACACAGGTGGTTTACCCAAAGCTCAATTACGGAAAATAATTGATTATATAGAAGAGAATTTAGACCAAAATTTGACGTTGACTAGTTTGAGTAAACTCATTCATATAACTCCAAACTATTTTGCCAGCTTATTTAAAGAATCAACGGGAATTACTGTTCATCAATACGTGATGGGATGTCGGATTGAAAAAGCAAAAAAACTATTGCGAAGACGGGATTTGAATTTAAAAATAATTGAAATTTGTCAGCAAGTTGGATTCCAAAACCAGAGTCACTTTACCAGAGTATTTCGTCAATATACGGCAACAACACCAAAAGTATATAGAAACAATTTTCATTAAATTACATTTATATTTTAGATTTTATATTTTAGATTCAAAGCTTGGAATTCGGAATATTAGAACATTATTTGGAGTAATAGATAAGACATAGAGCAAAAATTTTTTATAAGCTTTTAGCAATCAGGTATTTCTCTTGATTGCCAGCATCTTATCATCATGTTTTTTATTCTTAAAATTAACGAAAATATTATTCCCATCTCAACTTTGTTTATTGGAATCAATGGTTTTATTGCTTTCGCACTTTCTTATATTGTGGCGTTAGAACGAACAAAAATAAGAGTTTGGCATGGAGAATCAAAAAAAGACGTAAATTTGCAAGTAGATTATTTAGAACAACCTAATGCTTGGGCAGCTTTTTTCGAGAAAATAACCCAAAAGCTAGTAGTCACAAAAACCGAAGATGATGGAGTTTTACAACGTAAAGTTCGCGCTTACGGTAATTTTAGTGAGTATGTACCACTGGGGTTACTTTTTATTCTCGCTTTAGAGTTGATGAATTCACCAACTTGGTTAGTGTGGTTCCTCGGAACTGCTTTGACCTTGGCCAGAATTAGTCATGCATGGGGTTTAATTACTACATATGGTCCCTCCCTTGCACGAGCATTTGGTTTCTTTATTACCTGGCTTGTATATTTGATTGGTGCAAGTGCCTGTGTATATTACGGAGTAGTTTTTATGCTTTAACCGCTACTCTTTACACTTGGGGTATATTTTTGTTTGATTCTATTGCAATCTAAGCTGCTTTTCTACACACAATATAGTACGTGAGTAAAATCATCGTTTTTCACTTAAGTGTCAAATAAAAGTATCAGTTCACATTTTATATATGTGAGTATTTCTCGTAAATACTCTTATATATAAAATTATTTTCTGAAAAATTAATGGTTATGAATATTTACTGATACCGATATAAATACTATTATTAGCGATACAGAGTGAATAAGTTGATATTATGAAAGATGATAAATTTAACAGCGAATGGAGAGAACAGTTAATTTAAAATAACAATTATTTAAGGAAATCTTTGAAAAATCGTTTGAAAGATAAAAAAAAATCATCGGAAATTTCACGAAACAGTAAACGTTATTACTATATTCGTCAACGACCCCCGACTAAAGTCGGAGGCTTCCAGCCTTGAGTTGACCAGACTCAGTGAAACTTCAACCTAGATACCTCATCAGGCAATACGTTTAAATAACTAAAGTCAGTGCCTGTACCTATATAGATATGAATAAAGTCAATCAAAGGCCAAAAATAAATGTGATTTCTATGAACCTTGATTGTCTACTTGAAATTGTTGACAGCAAACTAATTGAAAACCAAGACCGTCCCCTTAACCCCACAGAAATTCTTATCATGCGGGGTATTTGGAAATATTGGACTTACAGTCAAATGGCTGTAGAAGCAGGTTATAGCACCGGCTATTTTACTAATGTAGCCGCACCTGAGTTATTTGGGCGACTATCTAAAGTCATAGGTCAGCGTGTGACAAAGAAAAACTGTCGAATGTTGTTGGAATCTTATGTTATCGCTCAAGATGCTTTGGAAACAACACCTTTGGGGACAAATTTGCCAGAGTCAACATCTGAAGTCAACCAATCTGAAGTTAAGCAAAAGGATAACTCCCCTCGCTATCCTAGTGGTTCAGTGCCCCTTGACTCAAAATTTTATATTGAACGCTCACCTTTGGAAGAGCAAGTTTATCAAGAAATTAGCAAGCCAGGAGCTTTAATTAGAGTTAAAGCTCCTCGGGAAATGGGTAAAACTTCCCTGCTCTTGAGAATTATCGATCACGCAAATCTCCTAGGTTATCGTACTATTAGCTTGAATCTAGAGCAGGTAGAATGGGGAATTTTAAATAATTTGAATCAATTTTTGCGTTGGTTATGTGCTAACAGCGCTCGTTTGCTTCAGCTTCAACCCAACTTAGATGATTATTGGGATGAAGATTTAGGAAGTAAAATAAGTTCTACTCTATATTTCCAAGACTATTTACTAGAGTCTACTGATACTCCTTTAGTATTAGCACTGGATGAAGTTAATCAAATTTTTGAGCATCCCCAAGTAGCTAAAGATTTTTTACCTTTATTACGTTCTTGGTACGAGGAAGCAAAAAGGTTACCGATTTGGCAAAAACTGCGATTGCTTGTGGTTCACTCAACAGAAATTTACGTTCCTCTCGATCTCAATCAATCTCCTTTCAATGTGGGTCTTCCAATTCAGTTAGATAGTTTCAGTGAAGAGAAAGTGCAACAGTTAGCCCAACGCTATGGACTTAAATGGGAGGATGGCGAAGAAATCAGACAACTGATGGCAATGATTGGAGGTCATCCGGCGTTGGTACATCTAGCACTTTATCACCTAAGTTTAGGTAGTATTAGTTTATCGGAATTATTAGAAAATATTCCTAATAGTAGTGGAATTTATCATAATCATTTACAGCGTCATTGGGCTGCATTGAAAAAACAGCCTGAATTAGCACAAGCTCTGGATATAATTCTAAATACTAATGAACCTGTTCCCTTAGATCCTATACTTAGTCATAAATTAAGTAGTATGGGTCTAATTAAAAAATCAGGAAGTAAGGTAGTGGCTGGATGTGAATTGTATCGGCAGTATTTTTTGTCAGTTTTCAATAATAAAGGAGTCAAATAGTAAGATTAACTCACAAATAAATAATCAAAAAATATTGCTGACGAACAGGTACTTTTCTGAAAAAAAATTATAATTTCTATTATAATAGTTAGCATATTATGGATATCACTAACATTTTATTCTAAATTTTGATCTGAAATCTTTTTAATTTATTAAGTAAAATCATAATTAGACAGGATTATAGTTAGATCAGTTGATTGTCATTATACTGCGATGAGTTAGTGTAATAAGTTATTTTCATAGTATTATTTCAATAAAATTGATACCAATAAATTCATCGCATCATAACTTCTTATCTAGAATTTTTATCATCTTTTCCAGTGTGTTTCACTAAAGTATAAATTTTTTTATCGCTGCTAGTTTTTCATCACTACTAGTTTTTCATCACTGCTAATTTCTCATAACCACTAAAATTTTGTCACTACTAAAAAAATAGAGCTATAACTGCATAAGTTCATTTTACGTATACCTATTGATTAAAAAAAGTAAGCCTAGGAAAACTTAGCAAGTAGAATCAAATTTTTACCACTACCTAAGTTCTATAAATTTTAGGAGTAATTTTTATGTCACTTGATGTCAATAAGTTACGAGGTTCTAGCAAATTAGCTAATTTATCTGAATATGTAGAAATTTCAGAAGGGACATGGCCAGAAAATTTATCTGGTCATGTCTTTATTGTTGCTCCTTTTAATCGTGAAAGCGATACACACTTATTTACTGGTGAAGGTGTAATTGTTAGGTGGGACCTTAAATCTGAAAATGGAAAAGTCAAGGTTAACAGCAAAAAATTAAAAACTTGGGACAGTTTATGGTATTCATCACTGTTACCAATTATCAAACTTTTCCCGAAGAAATTCTTCCCCGCGCGAACCGGTTTTTGGGGAATTTCAGAAATAGCTAACACAGCTATTGTCAATATGGGTGGAAGGCTAATCCTCACAGCAGATGCGGGACGTTACTGGGAAGCAGATCCAAACACCCTGGAGACTCTTACGCCAATTGGACGATTCGACGAACATATAGTTTCTGTTCCCTTATCATTTTTCCCGATGGTGGCTAATACTGCTCACCCTTTTTATGACGAGGAAGTTGAAGAACTTATCACCTGCGAACTAAAAACTACACCCCGTAAGGAAAACTTCGTTGTTGATATGACTAGCGCTCCCTACATTACTCGTTGGGATGGTGAAGGGACCCTAAAACACTGGGAACTAGCTGGAACAGTTCTTGATGGAACTCCCCACACAGCCATTGTGACAGAGAAATTAATTATGATTCCGGATATGCCCTTCCAAACTGGGATTGCGATGTTATTAGGGCTAAAAATTCCACCTCGCAAAGCTTATCCGAAAACACAAATGTACATAGTCAAGCGCGAGGACTTGAAAACAAATAAGGAAACTGTTCCATCCCGCTTAGTAACTTTTGGGGGTGATAGTTACCACTTTGTATGTAACTACCGTCATATTGATAACGAAATTCGTTTTGTTACAGTGCAGCAAGGAACGATTAGCTTAACCGAAGCAATAGAACCGGGTGATGTTAAACACTTTAGCGGCGAGAGCTACCCTAAAGAATGCTACGGCTTACCTTGGATGTTTGCTTTCGACCCTGGGGTTCTACGTAAAGTAGTCATCAACGAAGATGCTCAGTTGATTAGCGAAGAAGTATTCATACATCCAGGTTGGTATACAACTGTTCTCTACACAGCAGACCCGCGAGAACTTAAGGAAAAAACTGGTTATTCTGCAATTTACCAAGTTTATGGAGGATTCCATCAAGATTTGGTTTGTCGCCGCCAATATATGAGTTTCCGCGACCACGGAACTAGATTTTTTACAGACGAGCAGCTTCCCGAAGAAGATCTTCCTTGTGTTTTAGCCAAATTACCTACAGATCTAAATTGGGAAGAACTTACCGAGAAACTCAAGATAGAACAACAAGCAAATCCTGATACCCATTTATCTGAATTGGGTAGAGAATTGCTTGATTTTTACGTTTGTCCTAAAGGACATCTTTTAGACAGTATTCAATTCATTCCCCAAGAAAAAGGATACATTTTTATCAGTGTTGTAACTCCAACAGGTTCGGAAATTTGGCTGTTTGCTGCCGATTGTCTAAAGCAAGGACCAATCGCTAAAATCAATTTATCCAAAAAAATTGACTTTGGTTTTACCTTGCATTCAGAATATTTCGAGCGCCTTTCTGAGCGGAAATCAACCTATAAAGTTAATAGATTAGCTTCTGCTTTGGGTAGTTTAACCAAGGTTCCTTATGAATTTTTCCTCAATCCACGTAGTGATATCGTTAATAGAAAGGTAAGGTAGGGAATTTTCAGCTAAAGATTTCCAACTAAAAAATATACCGTTTGTCAGGGTGCACGTCGGTGCGCCCTTATAACCAACAAATATCAAATTAGAGGCTTTCTCTTGACTTAGCCTCTGCTGTGGAGAGTTTCCACCATTTTACAGTGCCACGCGCGGGTCAAAAGTTTACTAATTATAGGTTCCAGAATATTCTAGATATAGACGCAGTCTATTTTGATTTGCGTGCAGCAGTATATTTACATTTTTTGAAAAAAGCTATTTTATTTTTGCATATCTTATTAATATGAAACTTATTATTACAACTTCTATTGTCTGAATTTAAACTGCTCGGTCTGAGCAGTATTATTTTTGTGAAATATTTCAAATAAATATTTATCTGAAATAAACTTTCATCAGCTTAAAATTTCAACAGGCTTATCATGGTGACTCTGGCTGGCTACCAAATTCTGACCCAAATCTACGAAAGTTTTAACTCAGAAGTATATCAAGCGATTCGCTCTTCAGATAATCGTTCTGTAATCCTTAAGGTACTCAAGCAGGAATATCCCACTGCGCAAGAACTCACCCGCTACAAACAAGAATATAAAACTATCCGTAGCCTTAACTTTGATGGAGCGATAGAAGCCTACGGTTTAGAACCTTATCAAAGAACATTAATCCTTATTTTAGAAGATTTTGGAGCTATATCTCTGAGAAAATGGATTGAGGAAAAACCTTTATCGTTAGAAGATTTTTTCTCCCTTGCTATTCAGATAGTTGAAAATTTAGGTAAAATTCATGCAGCGAACATTATTCACAAAGATATCAATCCTGCCAATATTGTCCTAAACACCACAACCAGGCAAATCAAAATTATTGATTTTGGTATCGCTACTATCCTTAGAAGGGAAAATCCTAGCCTGAAAAGTCCCAACGTTCTTGAAGGAACTTTGGCTTATATCTCCCCAGAACAAACAGGACGGATGAATCGCAGTTTAGATTATCGTACTGATTTCTATTCCCTTGGAGTTACATTTTACGAACTACTTACCGGATTATTGCCTTTTGATGTTAGTGATCCCTTGGAATTAGTTCACTGTCATCTCGCAAAACAACCTTTACCACCTCATCAAGTTAATCCCGATATTCCTCTGGTTTTATCTCGGATGGTAATGAAATTAATGTCAAAAATAGCCGAGGAACGATATCGCAGCACCTATGGGATTAAAGCTGATTTAGAAGAGTGTTTGAGACAGCTAGAAACCACGGGACAGATAGAAGATTTTGCGATCGCAACTCAAGATCTGGCAGATAAATTCCAAATTCCTCAAAAACTATACGGTAGAGAAGAAGAAGTTTCCACATTGCTTGAAGCCTTTGAAAGAGTTTCAGGAGCGCGATCAAATTCATCCCAAACGGAAATCATGTTAGTGAGTGGGTATTCTGGTACGGGTAAGACAACGCTCGTTCAGGAAATCCATAAATCCATTACCGAAAAACGAGGATATTTTATATCTGGAAAGTTCGACCAGTTTCAGCGTAATACACCTTACTCTGCAATTGTTAATGCTTTTACTAGTTTAGTAAAGCAATTATTGGGTGAAAGTAAATTAAGGCTGAATCGATGGCGTAAAAAGCTTTTAACTACATTGGGAGTAAATGGTCAGGTAATTATTGATGTTATTCCTGAAGTCGAGTTAATTATTGGTAAGCAAGCAAAATTACCAGAATTAGGAGCAACAGAAAAGCAAAACCGCTTCAATTTAGCATTCAAAAATTTTATTCGCGTTTTTTGTTCTTCCGAACATCCTTTAGTTCTATTTCTTGATGATTTGCAGTGGGCTGATTCTGCAAGTATGAAGTTAATAGAATCAATTATGTTGGATGTAGATATTAAATATTTATTCTCGATTTGGTCTTATCGAGATAATGAGATTAGCCCGACTCATTTGTTAAGTATTACTCTGGAAAATTTACTTCGAGAAGGAGCAATAGTTAATCAAATATTTTTAAAGTCTTTAGCACTCAATCATGTTAATCAGTTAATTGCAGATACACTCAACAGTACAGAAAAAGATGTATATCCACTCGCCGAATTAGTTTGGCAAAAAACCTATGGAAATCCTTTCTTTGTGAGTGAATTTCTTAAAACTATATATTCTGATAATTTATTAGTATTTAAGCATTTCCATAACAATAGAACTCAGGTCAAAAAATCCCAAGGATATTGGCAATGGAATTTAACAAAGATTAAAAGGATTGCAAGCACAGATAATCTCCTGCAGTTTACGATCGGCAAAATGCAGAAATTGCCTATATCGACTCAGGATATTTTAAGTTTGGCTGCATGTATTGGTGCAGAATTTGATTTAAATATGATTTCAATTATCTGTGAAAAAACAACTGCCGAACTTTTTCAAGATTTAACTCCAGCAATTAATACGGGTCTAATTATTACTTTATCGGAATTAGATGAAGAGCTATTAATCCAAGATTATAAATTTGGGCACGATCGCATCCAACAAGCTGCTTATACTCTAATCAAAGAAACAGAAAAACCGCTGACTCATTTAAAAATTGGTCGTTTACTTTGGGAAAATACTCAACCAGATGATTTATCAGACAAAATATTTAAAATAGTTGATCATCTAAATTTGGGTTACGAATTAATTATCGATAGATCGGAAAAAGATGAAATTGCTAAATTAAATTTGTTGGCTGGAGAAAAAGCAAAATTTGCTAACGCTTATGAAGCAGCGTTAAAATATTTGAAAATAGGTCAAAATTTATTAGCAGAAAATAGCTGGAAAACGAACTATAAATTCACGTTAAATCTTTACTCAGAGATAGTAGAAGTTGCTTATTTAAGTGGCAATTTTGAAGAAATGGAAAGTTTTTCTTCACTGGTACTGCAAAAATCTCAAACCTTGTTGGATAAAGTCAAAGTTTATGAAGTTAAAATAGATGCTTATCATTCGCAAAATAAAGAATTAGAATCGATTCAAATTGCCCTTCCCATCTTACAAAAATTAGATTGTATTTTTCCTGAATCACCTCAATTACTAGATATTAAACAGGAACTAAGAAAACCTCAAATAAGCTTAGCGGGTAAGCAAATAGAGGATTTAATTAATTTACCTCCAATGACTGACCCAGAAAAATTAGCGGCGATGAAGATAACAAGTTCTATATTTTCTTCTGTTTTTATTGCTGCTCCTGAAATGTTACCGCTATTGGTATATAAACAGGTTAATTTATCTGTCGAATATGGGAATACTTCTCTATCTGCTTTTGCTTATGTTAATTATGGACTAATTCTATGTGGTTTGTTAGAGGAATTTGAGCAAGGCTATCAATTTGGATGTCTGGCTGTAAATCTCGCTGATAAATTTCACGCCAAAGAACTTATTCCTAGAATAACTGCAGTATTTATAACATCAATCAGTATCTGGAAAAAACCTCTCAAAAACTCGTTAGCATCGCTTCAATCTGCTTATCATGTTGGTTTGGAGGTAGGAGATTTATATTATGGAACTACCTGTGCTTATCTTTATTTGTTTCATTCAGCTTTTGTTGGCAAAGACCTTGCTGAATTATCATCAGAAGTCGGAGCATACGAATTAGCTTTTAGTAAACTTAAACAAAAAAATACCCTCAACTATCTGAAAATATACGGTCAGGGTGTCTTAAATTTAATGGGTCGCTCGGACAATCCGTGCGATTTGATTGGGGAAATTTACCACGAACAAATGATGATTCCCCTCCATCTAAGAGCAAACGATCGCTATGCACTTGCTGCTTTATACGTGAATAAATTACACCTTTGCTACCTGTTTGGGGAGTATCAGCAAGCTGTTGAAAATGCTATAAATGCTCAACAATATTTAGATGGAGCAACTTCAACTTTATTAATTCCCCTATTCCGTTTTTATGATTCTCTAGCTCAACTTGCTATTTATAGTTTTGTTTTTGGTTCTCAAGATTCTAATTCTCAAGATTCTAATTCTCAAGATTCTAGCTCCCAACAACAGCAAATTTTAGCAAGAGTTGCAGTAAATCAAGAAAAAATGCAGAAATGGGCGGATAGCGCACCGACTAATTATCTGCACAAATTTTACTTAGTAGAAGCAGAAAAACATCGAGTTCAAAACTCCTATGTTAATGCAATGGATTTCTATGATCGCGCGATCGCCGCAGCAGAAAAAAATGAATACATAAATGAAGAAGCCTTAGCTAACGAACTAGCAGCAAAATTCTATCTGGATTGGGGCAAAGAAAAAATTGCTAAAACCTATATCAATGAAGCATATTACCTTTATTCTTTATGGGGAGCCACAGCAAAAGTTAAGGATTTAGAGGCTAAATATCCGCACTTGTTAGCAAAATCCTCGGTTTCTACTTCCATAGCAGATATGCTGACAACGATGACCAAAACCACCAGTGGAACCCGTTCGGGAGAAATCTTAGATTTTGCTACGATCATGAAAGCATCCCAAGCGATTTCCAGCGAAATAGTTTTAGATAAGCTATTGGCGACCCTGATGAAAATTCTGATCGAAAATGCTGGGGCGCAGTTTGGTTACCTAATACTAGAAACAGAAGGAAAACTCTTCATTGAAGCCTCTGGTTCTATTGATGAAGATGATGTTACTGTTTTAAAGTCAATTTCAATTGATAATTATTTACCTACATCAATTATTAATTATGTTGCTCGTACGCGAGAAACAGTTCTCAAAAATGATGCAGTTAATCAGGGCAATTTTACTAACGACCCTTATATTAAATCTCACCAAACCAAATCTCTCTTATGTACTCCACTACTCGACCAAGGAAACCTGAGGGGAATTGTCTATTTAGAAAATAATTTGACCGTGGGAGCTTTTACCCAGGATCGGTTGAAAATTCTCCAGCTTTTATCTAGTCAAGCAGCGATCGCTATCACTAATGCTAAACTCTATACAGAGTTGCAGGAAAATCAAAATAGACTTCATCAGTTTTTGGAAGCTATGCCAGTGGGCGTATCTGTTTGTGATTCCACAGGTGAGATTTACTACTCCAATCAGATATCCGACAAGTTAGCACAGCAAAGTAATACTTCTTCAAAAATCAATATTGAGGAATTACCCGAAGCCTACCAAGTATATAAATCGGGAACAAAAGAATTATACCCCGCACAGCAATTGCCAATTGCACGAGCACTTTCTGGGGAGACTGTTAAGAAAGAAGATTTAGAACTTCATTTACCACATAAAGTTATCCCTCTGGAAGTTTCCGCAAAACCAGTTTTTGATGAAAAGGGGAACATTGTTTATGCGATCGCTGCTTTCACTGACATCACAGAACGAAAACAAGCAGAAGCTGAGCGAATCCAGTTTACTCGCGAACTGGAATTCAAGAATGCTGCTATGCAGCAAGCAAAAGATGAATTAGCTGAGTCCAACCGGACTTTGGAACAAAAAGTCTCAGAACGCACCCAAGAATTATCACAAATTCTCGAAGTTCTCAAAGCAACCCAAGCAGAACTACTGTTTGAAAATGAGTTACTCAGAAACGCTGAACAACCCTCAAACTTTGATTATCAGGTCGGGGGAAGTTTACCTATGGATGCTCCAACTTACGTAGTACGTGCTGCAGATCGTTATTTATATAAAGCATTAAAGCGTGGGGACTTTTGTTATATTCTCAATCCCCGACAGATGGGTAAATCAAGCTTGATGGTGCGAATGATGCATCAACTCCAACAGGAGGGTTTTAAATGTGGGGCGATCGATTTAACTCGCATCGGTTGTGAAAATACTACGCCCGAACAATGGTACAAAGGATTCGCTGTAGAACTGTGGCGAAGTTTTGGTTTACTCAGGAAAGTGAAACTCAAAAACTGGTGGAACGAACGAAATGATGTTTCTCCGGTTCAGCGATTAGGTCAATTTATTGAAGAAGTATTACTAACCGAAGTCACTCAACGAGATGATGCTTCGCCAAAAAAACTAGTTATTCTTATTGATGAAATTGACTGTGTCTTAGGGCTGAATTTTCCTGTTAATGACTTTTTTGCTTTGATTAGATCCTGCTATAATCAGCGTAGTATAAATCAAGAATATAAATGCTTAACATTTGCTTTTTTTGGGGTTGCTACACCGAACGACTTAATGAGTGACATTCAAACCACCCCATTTAATATTGGTCAAGCAATTCAGTTAGAGGGATTTAAAGAACATGAAGCCCAGCCACTATTACAAGGCTTAGCGGAGAAAGTGAGCAATCCTCAAACAGTTCTCAAAGAGGTGTTGTCTTGGACAAACGGTCAACCTTTTTTAACCCAAAAAATCTGTAAACTCATCCGCAGTTCTTCATCATCTATTCCTACGAATCAAGAAGCAGAATGGATTGAAAATCTGGTACGGACAAATATTATCGAGAATTGGGAGTCACAGGATGAACCAGAACATTTGAGAACTATTCGCGACCGACTACTTAAAAGTGAACAATCGGCGCATTTACAAGAAATCTATCGACAAATTCTGGAAAAAGGAGAGATTGCTGCGGTTGATAGCTCAGAGGAAAGGGAATTGCTTTTGTCGGGTCTGGTTGTTAAGCAACAAGGAACTTTAAGAGTTCAAAATAAAATTTATAGATCGATTTTTGTTTAACCTTGTTTTTGCTTGATTGTGATAAGGTATTAAGGAGTTTAAGAATCTGTATTTTAAGAATTATGGATTGTAAAGAGCAGGAAATGAGAAATTACAGAAAAATATTCTAGTAATTATGGTGGTTCCTGGCTTTTATTGTTATATTTGTATAACTTAAATCATTTTTCGCTACAAAACTTCGAATCTAAAGTGATATTTCTGCATGCATGAAAGTAATCCTTGCAAATGCATAGAAGCAATAGTAGATAAGGTTTTGAAGGGATAATATATTTAGAATATGTTTGGGTATGGGTATGAAGGCCAAAAAAAACTCATACATACCTCATAATAAAACTCATATCTTCATAGCAAATATTTTATGAAATTTATATGAGTTTTATGAGTTCAAAATCTTGGAAGAATCAATTATTGTATTAAAAGAATTAAATTTAATTGCTAAAGATTGTCTACATAAAAGTTAAATTCTAATTAAAACTTGCAAATATTTGATTCAAATAAGCTTTATGTGAACAAGTCTGCCACATCACAGGTGACTGTGTTTATTCTTAAGTTACAGGATCAAACATAAAACCCACATCTTTATTAGAAAGGAGTGCAAAAGATTTTATGCAAAAGTATTAAAAGGAAAGTTTTAATTTAAGTTTGCAGTAAGTGCTAAAAACCCTGAGAAAAATGGGAACCGTCACTTATTACATACACAAAAATGTACTCGAAACACCATAAAATATAGTTGACTCCGTAAGGGTAAGCTTTTTATTGTATGAATTAAATTAGTGGAGAACTGAAAATATTTTACATTTGAATTTGTCTAGCATTTTAAGTGTTCTCCATGCTTATTACTGCCCTATATTATTTTATGCAATATATATATACGTGTATTTTTTGTAAGTGATTGAAGTACAGAATAGGGTAAAGATAACTGTGAAATTCTAAGTTTGTTTGATTCCATACCATTTAATTATGATAACTAGGATTATCTAGCTGCGCAAATTTCATAGATAAGGTCTCAAATGGCATCTAAATTCTTGAACAATATTTTGTAGCCCAACATTTACATGTAGAAAATTTTATTTAGTTTTGGTGTTTTTTGATACTAAAGTTTATATTCACTATTGAACTAACATTTGCAAGTATGAAATAAAACTGAAATATGTAGTGATAAATAGGGGGCTTACTTTTATACCAATCAAAACTAATTTAACGTCTATCAAATGCTATCAATTAACACCAAGTAAGAGCAGAATTAGCAATGACTAAGTTAGTTGTTATTAATCTGGGGGAAGGTAGCTTAAATCAAGGATTTCCAAGAGTTACAGTTCAGCTTTGGGAGACTAATAATTCTCGCCCAACACAATTCCATGGCGGTTTACCCTCAGCGCCAGAAATTTACGAACTATATAAACGCTTTAAATCAATATATAGCGCACTTTATCTATCTTTGAGAAAACGTGCTCCCTTAACATTAGTTAAAAAATCTAAACTTGAAACCAGCACTGAATTTGCAAATAATATTAAACTGGATGTTGAGGCTGAGATTGTATCTAATTCCAAGGTTATTGAATTAGATAATACGGAATTAGAAGATTTAGAATCAGAAGATTTAGAATCAGAAGATTTAGAATCAGAAGATTTAGAATCAGAAGACTTAGAATCAGAAGATTTAGAAATAGATACAGAGGGTTTAACAAATGTTAGTGAGTCAGACTTTAATGAAGTTTGTGATTTGTTATGCGAACAAATTAACACTTGGCTAAGCTCCACTTCATTTCGCCCTATTGATCGAAATTTAAGATCGCGATTATCTTTAGACGAAGATTTTCAGGTCATTGTTGAGAGTAATGACTATACTATACGACGACTTCCCTGGCATTTGTGGGATTTCTTTGAGGATTATCAAAAAGCAGAGGTGGGTTTAAGCAGACTTAATTACGAGCAAGTTCAAAAAAATTCCCAAAAAAATGTCAAAAAGGTAAGAATATTAGCTATTTTGGGTAATAGTCAAGGAATTGATGTTCAACAAGACCGAATTTTGTTGGAGCAATTACCTGATGCATCAATGAAGTTTTTGGTAGAACCTTCACGTCGAGAGTTAGATAAATGGCTCTGGGATAAACAGGGATGGGACATTCTCTTTTTTGCTGGACATAGCCACAGTAAAGAAGATACGGGAAAAATACATATCAACCGGAAAAACTGTTTAACAGTTTCTGAACTAAAAAATGCTCTCAAGTATGCGATCGCTAGGGGTTTGAAACTGGCTATTTTTAATTCCTGTGATGGTTTGGGTTTAGCAAAAGAATTAGGCGATCTGAATATTCCCCAGACTATTGTCATGCGGGAGAATGTACCAGATATTATCGCCCATGAGTTTTTGAAAAATTTTTTGACGTCATTTGCAGCAGGGGAGTCGCTACATTTAGCAGTGCGCTATGCACGCTTACAATTACAAGGTTTAGAGGATAATTTTCCCGGAGCTTCTTGGTTACCAGTAATTTGCCAAAATCCGGCGGAAATAACCCCGACTTGGGAAGAATTACGTGGTAGTAAAAAACGCGATATTTTCTCTAAATTTAATCGGGTAAACCTACAAACAGCATTAACTATCGGTGTTATGGTAACTGCTTGTCTGACAGGAATCCGAACCCTAGGATTGATGCAAAAATGGGAATTGTCAGCTTTTGATTCCATGACGCGGATGAAACCCGCAGAAGCTCCGGATAAACGCATTCTAGCGATCACACTCACGGAAGCAGATATTCAAAATCAACGGGAAAGACAAAAATCTTCCCTATCAGATCCAGTATTGCAACAATTATTGAAAAAATTAGAACCACATCAACCAAAAGCAATTGGTTTAGATATTTATCGTGATTTTCCCGTAGAAAAAGAATACCCTAATCTAGCAAATAGCTTGAGAAATAATGACAACTTCTTTGCAATTTGTAAAGCTAGCGGTCAAACCCAGCAATCACCCGGGATTGCATCTCCTCCAGAAATTCCCAAACAACGCATAGGCTTTAGTGATGTTGTTGAAGATAGTGATTTTGTTGTTCGTCGTCAGTTAATTTCTCTTACTCCAGAACCTGATTCTTCTTGTAAAACTCAATATTCCTTCAGCCTACAATTGGCAAAAAAATATTTGGAAAGTCAGGGTATTAACCTTCAATTTAACAACAAAGGTTATTTTCAATTTGGTGATGTTGTCTTTGAACCCATTGATGTTCCTACCGGTGGTTACCAAAAATTTGATGCAGCAGGTCATCAAGTATTACTAAATTATCGGGTTTCACCAACGGTTGGTCGACAAATTACCCTCGCACAAGCATTAGAGGGAGATTTCAATTCTGATTGGGTTAAAAACAGCATAGTTCTGATTGGGGTTGAAGCGGAAAGCGTTAGAGATACTTTTTTAACACCCCATGGAGAATTCTCTGGAGTTATGATTCACGCTCATATGGTGAGTCAAATTCTTAGTGCTGTTTTGGATGGACGCTCGTTGTTGTGGGTCTGGTCTGGAGTGGGAGAGGTTTTATGGATCTGTTTTTGGTCTTTGTTGGGAGGGGCGATCGCTTTATATAACGGCTCCCAATTACAAAAATCTATTTTTATCGGTAATGCACTTTTAACTCAGTTTTTAGTTTGTTTTCTTCTATTGCTACAAGGTGGTTGGATACCAATTGTGCCTTCAGTATTATCTTTGTTAATTACTGCCCTTCTAGTCAACACATACACTGAATTTTCCGTTCAAAAGACCCTATTAGGTTGCGCCCATCAACCTGTACGCTATTGATATAAAAATTGATTTGTAAGCATCACAAGAAGTTCAGTTGACCCTATTTTTATTGCAATTAATTTTTATTGCACTTTCTTTATTGCAATTAATTTTTGTTGCACTTTCTTTATTGCAATTAATTTATTGTACTTTTTTATTGCACTTTCTTTATTGCATTGTGTAATCCCTAATGACTAAAACTAGACTTTCTTTTTTACAGATGCTGCTTCCTTGCTTGCTCGCTGTGACAATTATTAATCTCACGCGAACGCCAGCATATTCTAATCAATCAAATAGCAGCAAAATCCGTTTTATTGAACCAACTTTAAACAAAAAACCAGCAAATAGAGGCGCACCAAAAGACCGCAAAGGAGCAGGGACTCGTAGTGAAGAATGTCCTGCAACTAAACTCGATTTTACAGCTTTAGCACCATTGATGCAGATCGGTAAAAAACCAGTTCCAGTTCCCAAAGAAATTGCAGATCCATCTTCAAAATCGGCTTTGGGATTAACTACTTTAGAATATCCAACTTTTTGGTTTTATGTTCCTTATACATCTAATCAAATCAACTCTCTAAAGTTCATGCTGTTGGATGAAGATGATAATCCTATGATAAAAGAACCAATTCGGGTTGATGTACCTCAAAAACCGGGGACTATTGGTATTGAGCTTTCCAAAAGTGCAAAACCTTTAGAAGTCGGAAAGTATTATCATTGGTATTTTTTAGTAGATTGCAATCCCCAAAGTATTTCTGAGGATATAGCTATTGAGGGTTTTGTTAAAAGGATCTCCCTACAACCAGATTTAAAACAAGAATTGGAAGGTGCTACACCACAGCAAAAAGCAAAAATTTATGCTCGAGAAGGTATTTGGCAAGATGCGATCACGATTTTAGCTAAACTTCGTCGTAATAAACCACAGGATACCCCAATATTGAATTATTGGAAAGATTTATTACAATCTGTTGACTTAGATGAGATTGCTAATGAACCAATTCAAGATTGTTGTAGCAATGCGAAACACATTACTAGGAATAAGTAACAAGTAAAAAGTAAGAAGTAATGAGTAATGAGTAAGGATTAATTGGTAACTGTTAACAGTTAACTGATAACTGTTAACTGTTAACTGATAACTGGTAACTGTTAACTGTTAACTGATAACTGATAACTGTCAAAACCAATTTCCTACCAAAACATATGGAGCCCAAAAATATGGGTGTTTCCTATGCTCTAGAAAAACTAATTTTTGGGCTTCACTTAAAGCTTCTGCTTTGCTGATGTTTGGATTTTTGGCTAATTGCCGGTAAAATTCTCCCATCAGTATAGAGGTCGATTCATCGTCAACTCGCCATAGGGAAGCAACTGTACTACGTGCTCCCGAACGTACTGCAATTCCCGCTAGCCCCAAAGCTGCTCGTTTATCTCCCGTTGCTGTCTCACAAGCACTGAGGACGAGCAGTTCAATTGGATTAAGTTTACGAAATCTTTTTCCTTGTGATTCCTCTCTAGTTTGCAGCACTTCTTTTAATTCTTTAGCATCAATTTTCCCATCCCAAGTAAGAATAAAGGTATCTTCAACTTGGGAACTGAATTTACCATGGGTTGCAAGATGAAAAATGGGATAGGAAACAGAAGTAACCTGTTTTTCGATGCTTTTATTGGTAAATGAATCGTTAAGAAGTTTTTGTGAGGGAATTTTAGATTGGATTTTCTCTAATTCTTTAGCGACATGAGGTAAAGCACGAAAACCTTGATGGGGTTCTGTAATTCCACCGGTTAAAGCTTGAAGTTTTTTGTTTTCCTGGGAAGGTGCTACCAATTGCAAACCAGGGGCTAAAGCAAGGCTATATTTTTCTATGAGATAGTGTTCTCCATCATACAAAGCCGCCATGGGGATATTACGCAATAAACCATCCAAGACAAATACTAAATTTTTAATCTGATTTTTTTGTAAGTCTTTTTCTATTGGTTCGATTAACCAGTTGTATACTTCTTGGGAAATTTGCTCGCGATCGCGAAAGGTATAGCGTTGTTGTAATTTTTGACGCAGTAAATTCAGGGTATATTCGACCTCTGTTTGTGGTTGGTTGGTTGTGTAATGGCGAAGTTCTTTAACACGGGATAATTTAACAATTATTTCGATGCGATCGGGCAAAATAATCGGGTAGATGACTGCTGTGGGGATTTTCCCATTATCTACGATTTGATCAATTCTTTTCGGTTCAGCAATGGAACAAGCATCCTGAAAAAAGTTATCAATTTGAGCTAATTGCAATGCTTCAATGACGTCGCGGGCTTGCTTTAAGTTTTTTTGACTGATTTCTTTGACCGAACTAATATCTTTTGAAGATGTAGAAGGTTGTAAAAGTAAGCTTACTAGCTGTCGATATACCGGTTCTACCTCATCCCGAAAATCAAACTGAGTATCCAGATTCAGGGCTATTAAATCGCTGCGTAAGGATTGGAGGGATTCTATCGCTAGGGTATAAGCTTTGATCGCTCCCTGTGAATCTCCTTGCTTCAAAAGTATCCTTCCTAATTGCCATTCCCACTGATATTTAATATCTGACGCATTGATACTCTGAGCAAAACTAAGGGCTGATTCTGTATATTCACGGGCAATTTCCCATTGTTTATTGTATTCATATACTCGAGCGATATTCCCTAAAGCGTAGGATATAGAACGAGCATCTCCAAGTTCCTTGGCTTGTTTCATTGCTTTTGTTAGCAATCGAGCAATATTTTCCAGATCTGGCTGAGTATTTTCCTGGTTGGGGTTTTCTTGCTCTGCAAAACATACTAGGCTTTGGGCAAAATTCACCTTAGCGTAAACTGCACTTGGGCTGGGGTTTAAACTATCAACTTCTGTTTGTAGCGATCGCAATTCTTCTGCTTTTGGTTGTTGCTGTAGCTCTAGTAAAGCCCTCAAATAATTTAATTTTGCCTGTACTTCGCTGAGTTTTGAAGTTGATTTACTGGCACTTTTTTGGTAAGACTTAGCTGACTTTCGATAATAATTTATAGCTTTAGAGTTTTTAGTTTGAGGCTTTTTGGTAATTCCGCCACAATTAAAGGGCGAAGGGTTATCTCCATTTACAGTATTTCTCAACTGACTCCTTCTTCCAAGAAAGAATTCTGTATTACCTAAACTCAATAAAGTTGCGCTTTCTTGTTCGGGGGATCCTAATTTTCGAGCTACTCCCAAACTTTGTTCTAATAGTTCTTGGGAGTCCTCTAAATCTCCATTTGCACGTTTAACATCACCTAAACTACGCAAACCTGCAATTTGAATTTCAGGTTTGTTTTGTTTTTTATGTAAATTTTGTTGGATTTGGTCGAATATTTTTTGCGATCGTCGATAAAAACCTAAGCTTTGTAATGCTGCTATTTCGTTGATTTGGCTCCTAATCTTACCGACTTCATCATTAACTTCACCGTAGATTTTAGCGGCTTGTTTCCAAGATTCAATCGCTTCTTCTGCATTTCCCTGATTTAATTGCAGATTTCCTTGGGTATTAAGAGTCAAAGCAGTCAAAGCTAATTTAATCTTTTTTGCGGGATCGGAATTAAGCTTTAAACCATTGAGCAAGTTAAAGCTATTTTTCACAATCTCAGTTGCTTGGGTTGAATTTCCCTGTTTTTGCTGGGTTAAGGAAAGATAGTTCAACGCCAAAACTTGATTTAAAATATCTCCTTGGGATTGATAGATATTTGCTGCTTGCGTTAATAATTTTGCAGCGAGGGGAAATTTTCCTGACTGATAGAAATTTTTTCCCTGTTGCAGTAATTGTTCTGGGTTTGCTGTTAATTCTGTTTGTTGTACGAGGTTTGTATGTTCGGAGGAAGAAGTTATTTGGGAATTTGCAGGTATCATGTCGATACCCAAACTAAAAAATAATCCCAATAAAACTAACAGAAAAGCTTTTAATCTAAAAGTCCAGGTTCTAACCATAGCGCTGAAGCGCAACTACGAACCATATTATGAGTTATCTGCTGAACACATATCAATTACGAACTACGTTCGTCCGTCAGGACGCGTCTCACTACGAATTACGAATTATTTACAAGACCCCGAACTCCCAAAAATTGGCGGTGTCCCTGCATCAGCAACAAGCACGACTTCTCCCGCTTCGTTGATTATCGCTCTCTGGGCTTGGACTATTTTATTAACGGGTTTATTAACGGTTTCACTAACAATAATATTATTTTCTGTTTTCTCTTCTTTAACCTTACGCTGCGAGGTTTCCCTGGGTACTGGGTTGAGTCGCCAATCTTCCCACAGGTTTTGACGATCTAACACGGTGTTAGGAGAAGGTGGTAAACCGCCCTTTCCAGTAATTGTGAAATTACTCTTACCTCTGAGAGCACAGAAATTCTGGTTAATTAATTGGCTTGCATCAACCACATCGACGTTTACTTTAAGTAGATTTTGGTCGGGTTCTGCATCGGAGTCTTCAATGGTGATGTTTCCACTTTCCTGCTCATTTGCTCCTGTTGCGGTGATATCGCTGGTATTTGAGTTCTCCTCATCTCGGGGTTCGATTCCAAATATACCTTGGGTGTTGAAGATTCTGATATTACCACCACGAAAATTTAGAGAGTCGGCTCTGATATCGCTATTTCCACTGCCAATGATAAAACCATTCTTAGCATTAATTGTGATGTTACCACCAGGGATATTTATTCCAGAAGCGTTGGTGGTAATGCTACTGTTATTACGTAGGATTGAAAGGAGTGAATTGAGGGTGATATTTCCTCCGCCTCCTATGGTGTTAGCGCTGATTTTTCCGTTGTCCAAAAGTATAGAGTCAGCGTCGACTATTAAGGAACCTGCTTCCCCAAAAGCTTCGATATCGCCTAAAATAACATTATCAGGATCTGGTGTTTGACTGTTCAAATTGATTTGAGCCCTATCTCTAACAATCAATTTTTTTGTTGCTATTATCAAGTTTCCAGCATTTCCAGAACCTCGAGTTGAAGTAAGCAAACTGCTAGGAAAAGAACTATATTTTGAGGTTCCAATTAACTCTACAGACTCTGAGGCGTTTATAGTTATGTTTCCTCCTTTACCTGTACCTTGTATACCTTGAGTAACAAAATCAGGTGTTGCTGTGCTGGAGTTTACTAAGATTGCTGAGCCTTCTTGGACACGCAAAATACCAGTATTTATGGTAATATTACCTGCATTTCCAGAACCAAAAGCTCCTGTACTCAGTGTACTGGGACTGATACTACCCCTTGAAGTTTTAAAGCTACCAATTATTTGTACAGACTCGGAAGCATTCACAGTTAAATTTCCCGCTTCGCCTTCTCCTTGAGTAGAAGCATTTGCTCCTGCGCCATTTCGAAGGATTAATTTATTAGCCTCAATTTTTAAGTGTCCACTATCTTTGGTACCAATTGTTATATTTCTTAAAAATACTTCATGACCAGCTATTTCCACTAAATTACCTTTTACCTGAATATTACCTCCACCTTCGCCACTGGTATCCACAATAGAACCAACCGAAGAATTATTAAGATTTCGCCGGATTAGTCGGATATCATGATAACCTTGCACAGTTCCATACCCTAAAACCCAACCTTGGTTTGTCGGATTTAGGTTTACAAAACTGTTTCCAGCGACCGCTCCTAGTTCAATTCTTCCTTCTGATGCTGTTAAGTTTCCGCCCTCTAGGACGATATCACCTCCTATAAGCGCTAAAGTTTTGCCTGTTGGTACCTGTAAGCCAGCGGCTTGACCAAAAGTATTAGTTGCGCCATTAAGACTAGCTTGGGATTGATGGTGGATAGGCGCAGCTGTAGCTCCAAATTGTAAACCAATGGGAACTTTTACTGTTAGCAAAGGTCTAATTTCAGGTTCTGTAGCGCTAAAATTTATATTATCAGCAAATTTAATACTACTGGCTGTACTTCCTACAAATGAACCACCAAGCTTTAAAGAAGCATTAGGACCAAAAACAATACCGTTGGGATTTATTAAAAATAAGTTAGCTGTGCCATTATTACGGATAATACCATCAATATTAGAAATAGACTTTCCTGTTACTCGAGTAATAATATTTTGAATATTTGCAGCATTTTGAAAGCTTGCTGTCACACCAGTAAGTACAGAAAATTCTTCAAAACTGTGGAATAGATTACTTCCAGAAATGGTTCCACCTTCAATAATTCTGTTATTACCTTGTGGTGTCACACGAGAATTATTGGGTAGACTAGTATCCGGGATAATTTGTGCAATTGCATCACTTGGAGAATAAGTGATTGCAGCAACTGTTATGATCCCTAATCCTTTAAACCAGAACCAAAGAGTATTCATCTCAAATATTATACCCTCGTAAGGAAAGTAGAATTAGCAAAACAATGAGGCTCTTCTAGACTGAACATAGTAAATTAGTAGTTTAAAAGAGCTTAAATCCTTAAATGGCAGAGGTTTCAATAAACTTGGGACTTACGCACAATGAACGTATTTCCTTCATTACGAGTGTTAGCTACGAATCTTACGAGATGCCATGATTGCTTCCCTACAATGCGTTACTGTCGAAATGAAAAACCTTCGTTGCATAAGCCCATTGTGTTAAAAAAACAAAACTCGATTTATACCATTAAAAACCTGTGTTTAATGATATAATTTAGATCGTTTGAGTGTATATATTAAACTATCTAAAACCATGGATTGCACTTGATGCACCCGTTAACTAAACAACAACCAAATAACTTAAGTTCTTCACCTATAACTGTCTGCAAACTATCTTTTAGTTCTGATTGATTTATTTCTCTTATTTTATCCAGGTTAAGTACTAACGGAAAACCTACTTCCTGGTCAGATAGTCCATATCTTTTAAAACATTCATTAAACTCAGGTTGGTTTAAGGCTTTTTCCATTAACTGTTGCATTTCTTTTTTGAACTCTTCTAAAACTGTAGAATCCATAATATTTGCTCCTTGAGTTGATTTGATTGGTAAACGTAAAATCGCACCAATTTATATAAAATTGGCTAATAGCAAAAAGGCAAAAATAAAACAATATCCAACTTAAAATAAACCTACTATTAACAAGTAGGATACTTTCTCAATGTAAATATGCGTAAAAGCAAATTACAACTTCAAATACTATTTGAATTAGTTGAATAGATAACCTATGAAAAATAGGTTTCAATTGTTTTTTGTCTCTTCAATAATTAATAGGTATGACCATAATTAACTTATGCACCAATAAGTCATACATTTATCTACCACGAGCAAATTTACTTTACTCGAGATGCATCCAGCCGTTAACCCGATATTCAATGTATTGCTCTTAGCTTTTATATACAAGAGTCCTAGACTACATTTGGTACTTCTAAATAACTGAAATCGCACGATTTAAATTCTGTCATGAAAGTTTGATAAAATCATTTTCACAGGGATTTTAGTACTAGTGTATTGTCACTATAAATTATCAGCTAAGTTTAGATTTAGTTATTGTTTTTAGTATTATCCGTCTGTGATAGAAAATATTAGTTTAAGAGAAAAAATAAGCCAGTGTGGGGGAAATAGTAATTAATATAGTGATATTTGGCGGAATATCATTTCAATAAATATTTATATGCAGGAATTTTTCGTGTACAGAGATGCGAAACTCACCCCGTCATGTCAGTGTGATGGGAAGGGAGTGAGGTTTTATGGGTTTTGGTTGATATAAAAAGTAGACCTTGAGAACGTAAAATAACTATTTGCCTAACAGGGTAGCCATTCAAGATCACCAGTCCTTGAATCAAGATAAATACAACAATCCCCTATTAGTGTTGAAGTATTATTTCCAACAGATGCTACACTACCTTGAATTTTATCTAGTCTAACTGCTACTGGGATTTCCACTACTCCATTTTCTAAATCATATTTTTTCAAAACAGTTGCTAAATCAGGGTTATTCAGCATCTTGCCAATAACTGGTCGGATTTCTTCTTTGAACTGCTCTAATTTTGCATCATCCATAATACTTCCCACCTCTGCTGTTATTTCTGAGGGAGTATCAGCATGAGAAGTATCATTTTGTAAGACTATAGCTGCAGCAACACTACCAGTAGCGACTGCGGTAGTAATAATAAAATCACGCCGTGTCTTGTTTTCTGCCATGATGCACCTTAATTTTTGATACAGAAAGCAAATCTTGAGAAGTTAAAATAATTAAGCATTCTGTTTGCTGTATGTCCTCAAGTTAACATGGCACCAGATTTATTTTGTGATAAAAAATTATTCTTTTTGTAAAGGGATGCAAAGGGAGTTTGCTTAACATCACATTTTGGCTCAATTTTTTTTACGCTTATCCTAGCTTTTCTCACCCTCAAGCCAAACTAGTTAATGTTTATATAGCAATCATATTTGATTTATGAATAGATAAATCCTGTAGAGACGTTGCATGCGACGTCTCTACAGACCCGAAATCATCACTAAAAAACCTTAACTGAACTGTATTGCACTGTAAGCCTTACCTAGTCTGCTTTAGCAGAGTTTGTCTATTAGCCTGGGAATTTATTCCAAGGCGGTTATTGAAACTATTGAAACTGGTGCAAGTTATTAGTAGGTGCTAAACCAAAATCTGTGAGATTGCTTCCCTACACTGCGTTCCGGTCGCAATGACAAAATATATCTTTCAATATTTGGGATCATCCCATCAGTTACAACCAAATTGCTGGGTGCTAAACCAAAATATCTGAGATTGCTTTCCTACACTGCGTTCCGGTCGCAATGACAAATCTTTATCACTTAATTCCTGATTCCTGTAGATAAGGGAAAAATAGATATCCATTGCATCCGTTACTAATCCGCATCCATTACTATCAAATTGCTGGGTGCTAAACCAAAATCTGTGAGATTGCTTTCCTACACTGCGTTCCGGTCGCAATGACAAATCTTTATCACTACTACCTAATCGCCGATCGCCAATCCCCATATGCCGCTTGCGGCGGCACGCAGTGCTATCGCTGATCGCCAATCAAAAATTCCGAAACAGTAATAAAGCAGTTTGCATCGATCCAACCACCAAACCTAAAATTCCCCCCAAAGTGACAATTGCTTGCAACTCATTTTTGACAATTCCCTCGATCGCATTTTCTAAATCAGCAGGAGAAGTTGATTTAACGCGATCGATAATCACTTGGTCTATGGATAAAATCGGAATTGTCTGGATCACAATTTTTTCTAAATCTCTTTCTAAATATCTTTCTAAAACTAAAGCTAACTCTTTGCTGACAACTTCTAAAGAAGAATTAACAACCTCCGAATTACTCAGACGCTTCACCAACAAAACTGCAATATGCTCCCAGTTAAGAGAATCGCTAAACCCCTTTAAAACATCGCTACCACGGGTTTGCAGGTATTGACGAACAGTATCGCGCGTTGTTTTCCGTAATTGACGAACCGTACCTACCGGTAAATTTTGTAAAGATAAATTTTGTAAAAATTCCTTCAGACGTCCTTTCACCTTTAGATCTGCTACTAATTCCTCAATCCGATTATTTGTAGCGTCCTTCTCATCCAAACAATAGGTACGCAAACGAGTCAAACTATTACGCAAACCAAATAAATTTGCAACTACCCAATAAGTACCACTGGTTTTTTCCCGAAAGCTGTCATCAATGGTTTGAATCGTGCGATCCGTCAAAAAATCAACGATCGCCACCCTAATAGTATTTGGAGGTAAAACAACATGAAGCAACCAATCAGCTAGGCGATCAGCTTGTTCCTCACTCAGGGTAAACTCTAACAGAACCTGGTCAAAAATCTGGTTAATTTGGGCTTCCAAAAAATCTTCACGTCGCGCCAAAACCTTTAACAGACGCGGTACAGACTCCCCCAACAAATCCCGTAAAATTCCCGCAACAATTCTGGCTGTTTTTTGTTCCTTATCTAATTGAACTTGATCCAGCGCCATTCTTAACAACCAAAGAATAGCAGCTTGTACCCGTTCCGTTTGTAATAATCGCCGCGCCAGATTTTGAATTTCATCCGGAGTCAGCAGGGAATTCATGATCGTGTTGGAAATATTTTTCGCCAACCGTTCTTGATTGCGGGGAATTAAACCGGGAGTAAAGGGAACCCTTCGACCACCGATATAAATCGCTCGGTAAGGGCGAAACAGCATTTTTATGGCTAAATCGTTAGTGAAATAACCAATAATCCCCCCAGCAACCGGGGGAGTTATATAGAGCCAGATGTTAGACCAATCCACAATATGTCAGGATCTTTTAGAAACGTAAGATGCGCTCAAAAAAAAAGCACAGGAACATACACTATTTTAGGAAAAGTTCTGACGTATCGCTGTAACAGAGTAAGGAGTAAGAAGTAAAAATTAAAAAGTAAAAAGTAAAAAGTAAAAAGTAACTGATAACTTGCTGTAATCCGGCGTGTGTTAAAACGCACTCTCAGCATACCGTGTCCACAAAATATAACTCTTTCCCAGTCTGATTTATCAGACTTATCTATGAGACTGGGAATTTATTCCTAGGTGGTTTATTGGGTCTGTTGAGAATAGTGCAAGCAATCGAGAGTAAGTGACTTATACCAATTCAATAAATGATTGCAACACATTCCTCGGTAGAGAAGTTCAATCGAACGTCTGTAAAAAAATTTATTTGTCGCATTATTTTTCTAAGTTGGTATTACAAAAAATAATTTATTACAGGTTAAAGATAAGGTAAGTTACGCGATCGCTACTCCTTACTCATTACTCATTACTCATTACTCATTACT
>JGI1201J43222_100123_pt1 | contig 28629 bp, 24 predicted proteins | sample MastesBC008_FD_43222 | JGI IMG/M metagenome (IMG submission 43222) | reverse complement strand
CCAATTACCAATTACCAATTACCAATTACCAATTACCAATTACCAATTACCAATTACCAATTACCAATTACCAATTACCAATTACCAATTACCAAAAATAAAAAAGTCAGGAGTAAGGATTAACACTAGTTAGGAGTTTAGGGTTTAATCGCTCCAGTCATCGAGGTTATCAATCTCGGACTATCCTTACTCATCACCATTAGAGCTTGAAAGGAGTCAGATTTGCGCTAAACAGAACGTTTTCAGCCAATGTGGGCCCCAAAAAGGGAGACGCAATAACTAAGATTGCTTATGCTAACCACAAAAGAAGAGCGTTCGTCAAATTGGAGAGAACGTTGAGGCAATGAGCATAAATTAATTTACTCAATTAATTATCTTCAAGTAAACTAAATAATTTAGAAAAGAAAAATAGGAAATCACTTATATTTAGCCTATTTACCTACTAAATTTGCACCTCAAACAAATTCAAACCTAGTTGCATTTTGGTAGTTGCTTACACCTCTGATTAAGCCCATTAAATACATTAATGCATACATTAACTGATCGTAAAAAAATGATGTTGCCAGTTTGGCAGTTTTTTTATGTTAATAAATGATGAAATTATTTTGTAATATATTTGACTATGGAGTTGACAAAAGTACACTCAATTATATTTGTAAAAGTGTTTTTTATTGCTCTACAAATAAATACTTCTCCCTAATTATTTTGAGATAACAATATATAAGAAAATTTAACGTGAAGGTTATACTATTGATTATCAAAAATCATAATTATCAAAAATCAGCTTCATAATTGGGAAGAAAAATTATAGGGGCGATGTTTCAAGAGTTTTTAGTTTTTAATTCTCAGTGAAAATATCTTGAAAATCACCCCAAATGTATCCTACAGATTAATTATTTTCCAATTTTGAGTGGGTAAACTAAACCCTTAATTAACTTGTATATCCAAATTTTTTACTAGGAAACCCCACTTATCTGCGGCTTCTGCAATAATTTTAGCCGTTGGTTTACCTGCACCATGTCCGGCTTTGGTCTCAATTCTAATTAATACTGGTGCATTCCCAGTATGTGCTGCTTGTAAAGCTGCTGCAAATTTAAAGCTGTGTGCTGGAACCACCCGGTCATCATGATCAGCAGTAGTAATTAAGGTTGGAGGATAAGAGGTACCAGCTTTGAGGTTATGTAGTGGCGAGTAGCTATATAATACTTTGAATTCCTCAGGGTTTTCCGGGGAACCGTACTCTGAAATCCACGCCCAACCGATAGTAAATTTATGGAAGCGCAACATATCCATCACCCCAACTGCTGGTAAAGCTGCACCAAATAAATCTGGACGTTGAGTTATGGAAGCACCTACTAGCAAACCACCATTACTACCACCAGCGATCGCTAATTTCTCAGATTTTGTATATTTATTCGTGATTAGCCATTCAGCAGCAGCAAAAAAGTCATCAAATACATTTTGTTTTTTCAACTTCATTCCTGCTTGATGCCATTCTTCACCGTATTCACCACCACCCCGTAAATTGGCGACTGCGTATACTCCTCCCATTTCCATCCACACTAAGTTACTGACGGAAAAAGTAGGGGTAATGGAAATATTGAAGCCACCGTAGGCATAAAGTAAGGTAGGATTATTGCCATCTAATGTAATACCTTTCTTATAGGTAATAAACATTGGAACTTGAGTTCCATCTTTGCTCTGATAAAAAACTTGTTTCGTTTCATAATTATCAGGATTGAAATCTACCTTTGGCTGACGAAATAAACTGCTTTTCCCAGTTACCATGTCGTAGCGGTAAACAGTTCCGGGTGTAGTAAAACTAGTAAAACTATAGAAAGTTGACCTATCTTCAGGTTTTCCATTAAAACCACCGACCGAACCAATTCCTGGAAGTTCTACTTCCCGAATAAACTTACCTTGCAAATCGAAAATCTTAACTTGACTGCGAGCATCTTTGAGATAATCAACAACAAACCAATGGTTAATAATTCCAGCGTCTTCCAGAGTTTCATCTGTTTGAGGGATTATTTCTCGCCATTGATTTCGATCTCCAGGATTTTCAGTATCAATTGCAATAATTCTTCCCCGTGGTGCATTTAAATCTGTACGCAAATAAAAGATGCGATCGCTATTATCAATAAAACTGTAATTAGCATGAAATTCGCTAATAAGTTCTATGACTTCACTATTTGGATCGGTTAAATCCTTATAAAAAAGTAGGTTTTTGGGATCGGTTCCCAACCAAACTGAAATAATTAGATATTTTCCATCATCGCTGACTCCACCACTAAAGCCCCATTCCTTTTGGTCCGGACGCTGATAAATTAATACATCTTCTGATTGTGGAGTTCCTAAGCGATGGTAATAAAGTTTTTGATAATAGTTAACATCTTCTAATTTAGTTTTTTGATTCGGTTCATCATAACGGCTGTAGAAGAAACCTTTGCTGTCAGGAGTCCAGGATGCACCGGAAAATTTAATCCATTGCAAGCGATCCGATAAATCTTGAACTGTTTCAATATCGCGGACTTTCCATTCTTGCCAATCAGAACCAGAACTGGATATACCGTATGCTAAAAATTTACCATCATCACTAATTGATAACCCAGAAAGCGCAACAGTCCCATCTTCTGAAAGTTTGTTGGGATCGAGTAAAACTTGGGGTTCGTCATCAAGATTCTTGAGGGTGTAAAGAACGCTTTGATTTTGCAGTCCGTTATTCTTAAAGTAAAAATAGCGATTTCCCTCTTTAAAAGGGACGCCATATTTTTCATAGTCCCACAGTGCGGTTAAACGCTGCTTAATCCTATCCCGTGCTGGGATTCCATTTAGATATTCAAATGTAACTTGATTTTGGGCTTCTACCCAAGCTTTAGTTTCTTCTGAATCTGGATCTTCAAGCCAACGGTAGGGATCTGCAATTTCGGTACCGTGGTAGTTATCAATTTGGTCTTCTTTACGAGTAGATGGATAATTCAAAGGTGTTATTGAAGACATATCATCAAGTTGGGAAGGTACTGTTACATGGTAAGGTAACTCTTTGTTTTGAGAAGTTGAAACCTCAGAATTTAAATTTGATGATGTATAAAAATAATTTTTAGAGGTTAGTTCAACTAAAGTTTTTTCAAAATTTGCATAGTTTGCCTGTGTTATAACAGCTAAAAATATAGCAAAAGCAAGTATATACATCCTAATAGCTTTAATTTTTATCAATATTTTGCCCCCTATTTCCCATTTCATATTCTTTATTCTTCATTTTTCATAGCCTTTTATCCGCAATAGTAAAAAAACTTCTGGGAGTTTTCCGAGATAAATTTTAGTTTTAGGAGTAAATTGTTATCTTAACTGATGCAAAAACTACAGGACTTTCTTTCCCGTTTATCTTGCAATTATCTTTCCCTTGAAATCAAAATACGACTGCAGGCTTAAGTGTTATTTGCTACTTATGGGCACTGTATATAAAAGTCGACTAATACAGCCTCCACGTTATGTTTGTCCTCCCGCCCCAAAAGCAATATTTTCATCCTTGTTGCTGGTTGGGAATCCTGACTATTGCATCTTTACCAAACATAAAACCTTCTTCCCTCTTCCTTCGCTGTGATCCCAGTTCAAGTTTGACAGCATTACCTTCCGATATAGTTGATCGCACTCAACAAATTGCTAGGGGATGTAGTGCAAATCAAGGAAATAGTTTTACGATTATAGGTAAAGGTGGTTTTCCTACAAATCCTGAAGATATAATTTCACAGGTGAATGTATGGGAAGATCTGCGCGATATTAATATTGTTGGTCGTACTCAAAAAACAAATATTCAAATAAAAAATAATTTTCCCGAACCAATTATCGAAGCTACTAATTTGGTAATCGATAAACACAGAAATTTTGAATTGATTGCTCGGTCTGGTAATCTAAACACTCAAAATAATTGGCGTAACATCCTTAATTGCAGCGGTTAAGTAACCGAATAATATCAAAAGGCAAATGATTTACTTTACCTTTTATGAAAGTCCAATTCAATCACTGCGACTCGTCTCCGATGGGCGATCGCTAACAGGACTTTATATGATGTCTGAGAAACATCATCTCATCCCCCAAGAAAATTGGTTAGAAGATGACTCTATTGCACCTTTTCCCGAAACGAAAGAACAACTGACAGCATATTTTGCAGGAACTTTAACCGAGTTTGATTTACCTTTAAAGATGGAAGGTACTGTCTTTCAGGAAATAGTTTGGGAATCTCTTAGAAATATCCCCTACGGTAAAACCATATCTTACGGGGAGCTAGCTGACCAAATTGGACGACCTAATGCATCTCGTGCTGTAGGTTTAGCCAATGGAAGAAACCCAATATCTATTATTGTTCCCTGTCATCGGGTAATTGGAGCTAATGGTAAATTGACAGGATATGGTGGTGGTGTTGAGCGCAAACAATGGTTGATAGAACACGAGCATAATATCTGCATGAAACAGCCGATGGTTCTTGAGGGTAAGTAGTGCGATAACAGTCAACACAGGAAATATGGAAGTAAAACGTAAAGGTGCACGTCGAATAATTGATATTCCCCCTGATATTCTTGAGCAAATAAATCGTGGAGAAATTGAAACTGTCAATCTCACCGAATGTCTGGCGCTCGATTTTGCAAAATTGATGAATTATGCTCTACCAGGTATTAACGACACTGCAATCGCACAAATGAAAGCTGCATCTGAGCTTGGTTGGATGAACAGAACTCGACTTGCACCCAAACTGATCTATGAGTGTTTTGGAGCATCGATTATTGATACGCTTTTAGCTCATACTTCTGATAACGTTCGCGGTTGGGCTTCTGGGGTTGTTGCTTTGATTCCTAATCTTTCCACTGAAGAACGACTCAACCGAATAAAACCCCTTGCTGACGACCCTAATTCTAGCACTCGGGAAACTGTATGGTTACTAATGCGCGAACATATTGCAGATAATATCGAACAAAGTATTCAAGTACTTATCCCTTGGACAGCCAGCAATCGCGAAAATATCCGCCGATTCGCCACAGAATCTACCCGTCCCCGTGGTGTCTGGTGCAGTCATATACCCAAGTTGAAAGAATCACCAGAGTTAGGTTTACCATTGTTGGAACCTTTGAAGTCAGATTCTGCAAGATATGTTCAGAACTCAGTAGCAAATTGGCTCAATGATGCAGCCAAGTCAAAGCCTGATTGGGTATTGAATCTAACAAACTGTTGGTTATATGAGTCTAACACCAAAGAAACCCATTACATTGTCAAACGGGGAAAACGTAGTCTTTAAGAAAATATACGATTAAAACTTAATTTTGACTGCTAATTGCTAGACTTTTAACCAAGTCGATAGCATATATACCCAAAATGATCGTATCAACTAAAAAACCTAAGTGGACAATTCCCGGACCAGACGCTTTACCCTTGATTGGTCGCACCCTTAATGTAATTAATTTTGGCAAAGATTGTATTGCTTATAGTAATCAACTGTTTAAAACCTATGGAAATGTAGTTTCTTTAGCTGCATCAGGAGGTACGAATATTTACTCACCGGATACTGGTTGTCCGGGGACAGTTTTAGCTCACGGTCCAGATATTATTCGTCAAGTTACTAATCAACATCATATTTACTATAAAAGCCCTTTATCAGGAACCCTGTATCGTCAAAAAGATAAATCAAAAAGAACCCAACCTTTAACTAATTTTGGGGTCGGATTGTTCGGCGTTAATGAGGAAGCGCATCTGCAACAACGTAAATTAATGATGCCTGCTTTCCACAAAAATAAAGTTGAATCATATCGTGATGATATGGTTGCTATGACCCAATTTGAAATTGACCAACTTTCAATAAATCAAGTTTGTGAAATTAGTCAATTGATGCAAAGATTAACCCTGCGAATAGCAACTAAAACTTTATTTGGCGAGGATATAAATACTGTAGATAGTACTGCAGGAGAAGTGCTTCAAGAGATTCTCAACTGCCAAAGATCCTCATCAATTAAGTTATTCCCTTTTGACATCCCTGGGCTAATCTTCCATCGTTATCTCGATCTCCTCGCTGAGTATGAAACAAAAATCAAAAAAATTATCGCTGACAAAAAAGCCAAAGGGGCTGATGATAACGATGTATTATCTATGCTGATCCAAGCTCGTTATGAAGAGAGTGGTCATTCATTAAGTGAAGACGAATTAATTGCCCATACAGGAGTGATTTTTCTTGCAGGTCATGAAACTACTGCAAACACCCTGACTTGGACAATGTTTTTTTTATCACAACATCCTCAAGTAACTTATGATTTGGTTAATGAACTTGATAGCGTGCTTCATGGAGAATCGCCCACAATTGAACAATTAGAACAACTTCCGTTACTAGATCGAGTTATTAAAGAGAGTATGCGAGTCTTAACCTCTGTTCCTTGGAATGGTAGGGTTACTTCTGAAGCTACTGAACTAGGAGGTTATGAGCTTCCCAAAGGGACTGAAGTACTTGTAAGTATCTACCACACCCATCATATGCCGGAACTTTATGAAGATCCTGAAGCATTTAAACCGGAGCGATGGGAAACAATCAATCCTTCCATTTATGAATATAATCCCTTTAGTTCGGGACCGCGTCTCTGTTTGGGTGCAGCTTTTGCCAAAATAGAAATTAAAATTATTCTAGCCATGTTACTGCAACGTTTTCGATGGGAATATATCAATAGCCAAAAAGTCGACCGTGCTGGTGTAATTTCCATTAAACCTAAATATGGGTTACCGATGATAGTTCGTCCTCAAGATCGTAATTTCAATCAAGGTGTTGGTAATGTAGAAGGTAACATTCGAGAAAGTATTAAGTTACCTTAACAGGAATTACGCAACTAGAGTTGGTCTATCAATTGAAAACTTTTGATTTTCCAGGAAAATATTAGTGCGAAAGCCCCGCGCATAGTCAAAGCCTGGCATTTTGTGTTCGCTTCGCGCGTTGCGATCGCCCAATTCATTAACATCAAAAATACCTGTAAAAACGCTTGACATACTGCTACCCGGTATATTATTACATCCGGGTTCCACCTCCAATTCAACATCGGAAACTTGATTTATATGCTCATCACTAAATACATAATTACTCTGAGAGAAAGTTTCAGATTTTAAAGAAGTATTAGTTGAGGAAGTAGTAATTGCATCTTTAAACAGATCTGCAAATAATTTTTGAGCTTGGGTAGTAAAATGAACTCCATCCCAAAAAAGAAATTCATCTGGGTTTTCTGGGTTAGTCTCTTCAATTAAAGGGTCGGAAATGTTCGAGAAACCAAATTCCTGGGGAGAAGATACGATCGCTTGGGTAAATCCAAATACATCAATTTCAATGATATCTAGTCCTAAATTGCTTTCTAAATTATCAATGGTGTCAGCCAAAGCATAATTTATCGCAAGTGTTGTGAGAGTTCCTTGTAAGGAAGCGCCACTTTCAATCGCTTTTGGTAATAAACCCAAATTAGATATGTTTGGTATCGCAATTTTTTCTGCACCCAAATTCGCTAATCGTGTGACTGCTGTGGAAATATTACTCACATATTGTGCGATTGCTACTTGAATTTCTGAAACATTATTTGAAGTTAGATTTGAATTTGAATTTAAATTTGAACTTGAATTTGAACTTGAACTTAAATTCGAATTTAAAAGTTGAAAATCATTACCATTCATCCAAACAAAGTATATGTCATTGGGGTCAGCACCATCTTGACCAATCCCATCAGCAAACTGGTCAACTTGATCGAGTAGTCCCGGTAATTCTGAAGTGAAGCCTGGTTCTTCTGCAATAATATTAGTACCTTCAGGAACAAAAACTTCACGACCACTTGTTGCACCTGCAAAAGCAAAGTTTTGAATATCACTTTCTTGCAAAGATAATTCAGAAGCTATTTTGTCAACCCAGATTGGACCATTTGACAAACGTCCTTCAAAATATGGTGGACTTGGAGGAAATGTATTATTTGATAGATGAAATGCATTTCCAGTGTCTGAATAACTGTCACCAAATATAACTAAATCGTCAAAGCTATTGTTGGATTTATCTTCTAAGTTATTTTCGTTGTGATGACAAAAAGGATTTTCATAACTTTTTAAATTATTAACTTTTAAACCATTAACCTTCCAATTTGGCTTCGTTATCAGATTTTGACCAGTTGAAGGATAATCTACTCGTAAGTTATTAGATTTATTATCATTGTAGCTTGTGATATCAAATAACTGTCTATTTTGAACGTTAAAATTTGCACCTCTTTGATGCATAGTTATTTCTATCCTTGTTTTTTTAGCAATCAAAATATCTTGATGAAGATACTTGTTTACTATTTATGATATTAATAATATTTAATTAATAATATTAAGTATTTGACTTTAAGTAATAATTACTTATTTTAGGACTTGTACATACCATTAAAAAATATAAACTAATAATTTTAAATCCATAGTTTCAAACTGTGAACAAGTAAGTTTTTTATTAATTGTATATGTTTCTAATAATATATTTATTTTTGGCAAAAAGTTATCCAATATTGTAAGTAAAAACCATAAAAGTTAACTAATTAACAAAAATAATAACGATTCTATTCCAGTTCAATAAAGGATTTCTAAACGATCATCTATTAACATAATTCTTAATAATGTTCGCTACTGTATACGATTGGGAATCATACATATAGTTATAAGTATTTTACTTATGCATGGGAACTATTCCTCATGATTCATAGTAAATACTGTGCCGTCTGACTATTGATTCAAAAGCCCCATGGTAGGTAAATCTTATGAACCTTCCTCAACCATTTCCCCGACAAAATCACCCCTATCTTTTAAGGATAAGAACATTGACAATCGCTGCGATGTCTATTTTTCTATTGGGGGGTTGTGGATTAGTACAGAAAGATAAATCGTCGACAGCAAATACCTCAATTGGCTTAAAAAAAATTGCTACTTTGCGAATTAGTCCGACACAAAGTAGAGTCGAACAAGAACGGATGATTAAACCTTTAAAACGACATCTGGAAAAAGTTCTCAGACAAAAAGTAGAGTTTTTAATTGCCAGTAGTTACAAAGATAATGTAGATATGCTGGTAGACGGTCGAGCAAATGCTGCATATACCGGGGCTGTATCTTACCTGGAAGCCCTAGAACGGGGAGCTAATGTAAAACCTATAGTTGCTCCCATAGATAAATTTACTAATCGTCCTTGGTATCGCTCTTGCATAATTGTACGGGCAAACAGTCGGATTAAAACCCTCCAAGACCTCAAAGGTGGTAAGCGCGTTGCTTTTGTGAGTCCATCTTCAACTTCTGGTTATTTAATGCCCAGTGCAGCACTTAAGGAATTGGAAATATATCCCCGAAGAGACTTTACTCGAGTAATATTTGGTGGAACCCATGCTAAGACTGAAGCACTTTTGGAAAACGGTGTAGTGGATGCAATTGCGACTAATATTCCTTCTTACATGAAACGCCAAAATCTGGGTAAACTCACTCCGGAGAACTCAAGGGTGTTATGGCAATCTTCTCCTGTTCCCCATTCTCCATTACTGGTGTCCCGGAGTTTACCACCGGAGTTAATTGAATCGATCAAAGAAGCTTTTCTGACAATCCCTAACGGAATTGAAGATATTGTTGAAACTCAGGCTGCTGGATACACCTTGGTCATTGACTCTGATTATGAACCAATTAAACAAATGCGAGTTCGATTACAGCAAGAAAATAAGGAGGTTTCATCGTGAAAATCTCGACGAAATTCCTTGGATTTTCTGTTGTTCTACCAAAAGTGAGTTTCTTGCCAATATGAATCACGAATTGAGAACCCCCCTCAACGGGATATTAGGCTACACTCAAATTCTTAAACGCGATCCTGAAACCACCGTCGGAATCTTTGAAAATTCTGTATGAAGCAGCTAAAGACGGTTTTATTGCAGACGTGCGCCACGAAGCCTATCGCCTCAAACAAATCGACTCTCAGTATATTCCCTTTGCAAATAAATTATTAGAGCTCAGTCAGAACTTTGATGATGAAGCCATTCTCAATATAGTTAAACCGTTAGTTTAGGAGGTTATGCAAATGTTAATGAATACAACTCGTCCAGAGGTTGCAAGTCAAGAGACTACTATTTTAGTTGTTGACGATACTAGTACAAACCTACAAGTACTATTTGATTTATTGAGTCAGCAGGGATACCGGGTTGCGATCGCTAAAAATGGAGAAGCAGCTTTGGAACGGCTACAATCCTATATTCCCCAACTGATTCTACTAGATGTAATGATGCCTGGAATAGATGGATTTGAAACTTGTAGACGGCTGAATGAAAATCCCATGACTTCCGATATCCCAGTTATTTTTATGACTGCTCTCTCTGATTCTGTGGATAAGGTCAAGGGATTGAATGTTGGTGCTGTTGACTATATTACGAAACCAATTCAGCACGAAGAAGTACTAGCACGCATCCGAATTCACCTGCAGTTACGAAATGTAAAAGCTTTGGAAGGTATGGTTTCTCAACGCACCACGGAGTTAACTCGAGCCTTAGATAACCTTAAACGTGCTCAAATTCAGCTGGTACAAAGTGAAAAAATGTCTTCCCTCGGTCAACTGGTTGCTGGAGTAGCCCATGAAATTAATAACCCAGTGAATTTCATCCATGGAAACCTTGTTCACGTTCAGGAATATACCCTGGGTTTACTAGATTTAGTGAAACTTTATCAACAGTATTATCCCGAACCTCCGGAAGAGATTCAAGATTATACTGAGGATTTGGAGTTAGATTTTTTGGAAGAAGATTTAGAAAAGATGCTCGCTTCGATGAAAATGGGTAGCGATCGCATCCGACAAATAGTTCTTTCCTTACGTAATTTCTCGCGATTAGATGAAGCAGAACAAAAACCTGTAGATTTGCACGGGGGAATCGAAAGCACTCTAATGATTCTACAATATCGCCTTAAAGCTCGACCCGATCATCCTGCCGTTGAGGTAATTAGAAACTATGGGGAAATACCTTTAGTAGAGTGTTATCCGAGTAAATTGAACCAAGTATTTATGAATATTTTGGCAAATGCAATTGATGCTGTGGAAGAATCCCATGGAAATATAAGTCGTAAACCCCAGATAGTTATTAGCACCGAGCAATTGCATAATAAATGGGTTAAAATTAGCATCGCTGATAATGGAAATGGAATTCCTGAAAAAATAATTTCTAAAATTTTCGAGCCTTTTCTCACTACTAAACCGATGGGTAAAGGTACTGGATTAGGTTTATCTATTAGTCATCAAATCATTACCGAGCAACACAGCGGTAAAATTGACTGTTATTCAACCCCAGGTCAGGGAACCGAGTTTGTAATTCAAATTCCGTTTAAACTCATATAGAAATCTATGGAGAAGATACATACATAAGACTACATTTCCTCGCTTGGAAATTTTCTAGTCCCTTTGAAGAAAGGGGATTTTAATCTACATGCTTATTGCCATATCATAATTTTAAGATATGCAAAACATTATCAAAAATATTAAATTTTTAATTCAGATATAACTGATATTTGTGTAAATAAATCTAACTTAAGAAAAATCGCTCGTATAAAAATATTTCTTATTAGATTTAATTGAGGATAAGTATGGATATAGATGGAGCCTGTCAACAACGACGAGTTTGGCGACCTCAGCATATTGAAAATATCGAAATTGCTTACCGCAAGTCTCCATCTTTAAATCTTCCCTCTCATTTGCATGAAGAACTTGAGATGACCATCATGCATAATAGTTCTTGGCAATTTTATTATCGAGGTACTCAATATACAGTGCCTCCGGGGAGTTTTACTTTAACTCAACCAGGAGAAGTGCATAAGGCTTTCTCAGAAACTCCTGTAAATTGTACCTTTAATGGACTACGCATCAATGCAACTTTTGTGCAAGATTTAGCAACAGAAATTATTGGACATTCCCAAGGATTGCCGTTTTTCTCAACTCCGATAGTCACCGATAGAGATTTAAATCAACTTATTTTTTCTTTTCATCAACTGATAGAAAATTCAAAAGAATCTGTTCTCAAACAAGAATCAATTTTACTAAAACTCTTAGAGACAATAATTTTACGATATGCAAAACATTGTCCAAAACTAAAAGCGATTGGAGATGAGTCTCAACTGGTTCAACAAGTTCGAGATTATTTAAATGATAACTTTGCCCAAAATGTATCACTTCAACAACTGGCAGATATTACTAATTTCAGTCGTTTTTATCTCAATCGCGCATTTCGTAAACAAGTTGGAATTCCCCCTCACGCGTATCAAATTCAGATCAGAATCGCTCGCGCTAAAAATCTGCTCAATAGTGGTTTATCAATTTCTCAAGTAGCGATCGCAACAGGTTTTGCTAATCAGAGTCATTTTGGCAAACACTTTAAGCGAGCAATCGGGGTTACACCTTGGCAGTATATCAAAGAAAGTAATTGCATACAGAAGAGGACAATAACTTGATAGACACGAATATACCAACCGGATAATCTAAAAAATGTAATGTAACGTTATTGTTGCATAAAACTGAATTGGAATTTACGCAAATTGGAGCTAGAAATATAAGATTTTTGGATTTGAATATTTTTGGATTTGAATATTTTTGGATTTGAATATTTTTGGACCCCTTAAAGCTTTCTCAATTTTTTGGAGAATTTGCGTGAGTTTTATAGATTGGCAATAAGCTATCCTCAAGATATCAAAAACATTTTTGCGAGATGAACAGCTTTCACCTTGGTGCGTGCTCAGCTACGACTTATGTCATACTCACGTGCTAGGCGATCGCCATCTAGTAAAATCAGACCTTAGCAAATCCTTTATCAACCTTCTTAGGACCTAACTATATTACAAATTAGCTATACCAGGGAGGTACAGTCAAGAGTTCTTTGCGGTTGAAAATTAAATTGGATGGAAATTTAAATAGATAAATGTCAAACCCTAATACTCAAAGATACCCTAGAATTTATCGAGACGAAGATCGCCTCACTAAAGATAATGCAACTCTTATACTTATTGACCATCAAACCGGTTTGCTTTCAGCTTGTCGGGATATTCCAACAGAAACTCTTTACTCAAATATTTTGGCACTCGCAAAAATTGGTAAAGTCTTTAATTTACCTATAATTTTGACCCAGGGAGGTCACGGTGGAAAGAATGCAGGAGGTCCACTGATTCGCGAATTAGTTGAAATGTTTCCTGATGTTCCCATTGTTGACCGTCACCACGTAAATGCCTATGACGATCCTAATTTTCGAGAGGAGATTCAAAAACACGGTCGTAAGAAATTAATTATGGCTGGATGTACCACTGATGTTTGTCTCGCTTTCCCTGCAATGAGTGCTGTTGCTGCTGGTTACGACGTTTATGCAGTGATAGATGCTTCGGGTAATTGGGATTTACTCACTACTCAAGCAGCCATGATTCGCATGAGTCAAGCCGGCGTAATTGTCACAAACTGGGTTGGTATCTGGGGCGAACTACTGCGCGACCACAATAACCCTGAAGACGAACCATCAATGCAGGTTGTTGGCGAACATATTTCAGCACTCGGCTTTGTAACCAATAACTTAATGTATGCAAAAGGAATGTATCCCGATATAAAAGAGCGTTTGAAGTAAGGAACGTAGGTTGCATTGCATTCGGAGCGATACGCCGAATTGCGTATCGCAAAGCTAATATTGCCAAATAATTCTAAAAAGAGGAAAGAAAAACGATTATGAGTCAAGATTTCAGCCGGATGCTTAATTCTAAAGACTCAGTATTTTTACTGATCGATCACCAAGCCGGGTTAATGTTATTTCCAGATGACATCGAACCTAGTAAATTACGAAGTAACTCAATCGCACTTGCTAAGACAGCCAAGCTTCATAAACGCGCATCAGGGTCGTTAACAATGAAAAGCAATGGAAAGCCCTAGCTCTACATGCTTGTCTCTATCCCTAGGAATAGTCAATAGTCAATAGTCAATAGTCAAAATATTAAGACAAGGATTTTTTGAAAGATGACAGATAAACTTACAGGACAAGTTGCAATTATTACAGGAGCATCAAAAGGAATTGGTAGGGCGATCGCCGAACGACTTGCTAGTGATGGTGCAGCAGTTGTAGTTAACTACGCCCATAGCAAAGAAAAGGCTGAGAGTGTGGTTAAGGCTATTGAATCCAATGGCGGTAAGGCAATAGCGATTAAGGCAGATATTAGCCAGCCAGGTGAAGTCAAACACCTGTTTGATGATGCTGAAAAACATTTGGGTGCACTCAATATTTTGGTTAATAATGCCGGAGCTATCGTTAGCAAACCGATTGTAGAGACTACCTTAGAAGACTTTGATAAGGTCGTTTCGATTAATGTTCGTGGGACATTTTTGGCACTCCAAGAAGGGGCGCGACGAATACAAAATCAAGGACGCATTATTAATATCGCAACCACATCGACTCTTTTGAGTTCGCCAGGACAGTCGGTTTACGCAGCAAGTAAAGCTGCTGTCGAACAGTTTTCTCGCGTTGCTGCAAAAGAACTCGGAGAGCGTAAAATTACGGTCAATTCGGTTTCTCCGGGTGCAACTGATACTGACATGATGCTAAATGATATCCGCGAAATGGTTTTGCAGCAAACCCCCTTGAACCGAATTGGACAACCAGAAGATATTGCAGACGTGGTGGCATTTCTTGCTAGCGATGATGCTCGTTGGATTACAGGACAAACCATTTATGCGAATGGTGGAATGCTTTAATTAAAACAGGGAGATAACGAAGTAGCCAAAATGCCTAGAATTAACAAAAATAACAGTGTTATTACCCCTATAGTTATCTTTTCTGTCGAACCCGAACGACAGCAAAACTTAATCGATATCATTATAGATTTTTTGCCAGATGTCGAGAAACAAGCCGGCTTTGTCTCTGCTAGCTTGCACAAAAGTATGGATGGTGAAAAAGTAGTTAATTACGCTCAATGGCAGAGCATAAAAGATTACGAAGGGTTTCTTGAAAATCCAAATCTGCAATCGGGAAGAACTAAACTTTCAGAATTTAATCGCCCTGATAGTCATATTTATGAAATTGCGATCTCTGAATCAAAAGTTGGTATTCCTAGCATTTCTAAGGGTGGACTTACCCACATTGCTGAATTCAGAATGCAGCCAGAAAATCAAGCACGCTTAGTAGAGTTAGAGCAAGAAAACGTTACGATTGCCATGGAGCATCCAGACTTACTTTCTGCTACATTTCATCGCTCCCTTGACGGTACTCGCACAATTAATTACGGACAGTGGCGTAGTCTTGACAACTTTGACTTATTACTCAAAGAACCTAAATATGAATCGGTGCGCGAATACTGGAAAGAACTGGCAGAAAACGAGTTTCATCTCTATCAAGTTGTACATACTGTTGGTAATTGATTAGTTGTTTTTCAAGACTTGGCAATCAAACGTAAAGCATTGCTTTATTATTATTTATGCCTAGACAAACTCCTGACTCTTGGCTGATTAAATTAACTTTGTTGCTGGCAAGTACCTTGACAGTTATGTCTGGTGCAACTATTGCGCCGTCCTTACCTGCTATGCAAGAACACTTTTCCGATGTCACAAACGTTGAATTTTGGGTTCGACTCGTACTAACTATCCCAGCTTTATTTATCGTTATTGGTTCGCCAATTGCAGGACAAATGGTAGATAGTATTGGGCGTAAACCCCTACTAATTGGTTCTGCTGTTTTGTACGGATTTGCAGGGGGTTCAGGCTTTCTCCTTAATTCCCTATTTGCAATTTTGGGTGGACGGGCGCTGTTGGGACTAGCTGTGGCAGGTATCATGGTTAGTGCCACAACTCTAATTGCAGATTACTACACTGGCGATAAACGGGCTAACTTCATGGGACTGCAAGCTGCTTTTATGGGCTTAGGTGGCGTGCTATTTCTCTCTGTAGGCGGATTCATTGCCGATCTCAACTGGCGCTTACCGTTTTTGATTTACTCAATGTCGTGGTTGTTGTTACCAACGATGATTTTATTTTTGTTTGAGCCGCAACGGGATAAAACAAGTATTTCGAATGGGAATCAAGCCGGGGAAACAACTGCATCGGGCTTACCTGTAAAGCTATTAGTGTTGATTTATGCTTCGGCACTACTGATGCAGATTGTCTTCTATCTAATTCCGGTACAAATGCCGTTCTATTTGGGACAGATAGCTAACGCCGATGCGACTCAAAGCGGTTTAGCGATCGCTTTTGCGACTTTGTTTAGCGCGATCGCTTCGATGAATTACGGTAGAGTTAAGCAAAAATTCAATTTCATCAGCATTTTGGCGATCGCCTTTGGTCTGATGGGTTTGGGTTATGTCGGTATTGGTTTAGTGAGTACTTACTGGCTAATACTACTGGTATTAATTCCCACTGGATTAGGGCTGGGTTTGTTGATGCCGAATTTGAACGTATGGACATCTACAGAAGTATCTGACGAGTTACGGGGACGAGTATTAGGGGGGTTAACAACTTTCTTCTTCCTCGGACAATTTCTTTCCCCGATTGTGTCTCAACCTATAAGTCAGGGGGTTGGATTGACTGCTACCTATGCTTTAGCCGGGGTTTTGCTGCTGGTACTAGGTGCTGTGTTATGGACATCCAGAAAGCAAATTTGTCGATTAATTGGGAGCACAGCAGGACAGTCTTAATTCACCGAAGTCAGAAATATAAAGTCAGAAGGGGGCAGTAATTCAGATTTCAAGTATTAGATTTCAGATATTAGATTGCAAATATTAGATTTCAAATAGAGGAAAAATTATGAGATCACTTGCAAGCAAAGTTGCAATTATCACAGGCTCATCTCGTGGAATTGGTCGCGCTATAGCCCAGAGACTAGGGCGTGACGGTGCAACGGTTGTTGTTACTTATCACAATAGTCAGGATAAAGCGCAAGAGGTTGTAGAAAAAATTAAAGCGAATGGTAGTAATGCGATAGCACTTCAAGTCAATGTTAAAGAAATTGATAGCGTGCGTGGTTTATTCGAGCAAACATTGGAACACTTTGGCAAAATTGACATTTTAGTTAATAATGCAGCCAGTAAAAACATCTTCCAACCTACGGCGAAAATGACGCTAGAAGAATACGACAGTATGTTTGATATTACGCGGGGAGTATATTTTGCCCTTCAGGAAGCCGCAAAACATATGGCAGATGGGGGACGTATTGTCAGTATTTCTACTAGTGGCACGGTAATGCCGATTCCTGCAGGCGGAGCATATTCCGGATGTAAATCTGCAATTGAACAGTTTAGTGCTTGTTTGGCGAAAGAGTTAGGAGAAAGGGGTATTACAGTTAATACTGTTTCACCAGGGGTTACAGATACCGATGGTTTGGTTTTAGGTGAAGAACAAGTGAATCAACTGATTGCTCAAACACCGTTGAATCGTTTGGGTGAACCTGAAGATGTAGCAAATGCTGTTGCAATGTTGGTATCGGATGATGCTCACTGGATTACAGGACAAAGTATTCGAGCGAATGGTGGAATTGTTTAATACTTGATTTTAAAGGAAAACAAGATGGTAAAACTAGAAGGAAAAATTGCGTTTATTGCCGGTGGTGCTGGTAATGTAGGTGAAGGAATTGTGCGTTCTTTTCTTAAAGCAGGTGCAACAGTAATTACGACCTCTCGCAAGCAAGAAAAACTCGATGCATTACGCGATCGCTTAGGAGAAATAACAGACAATAAATTTATTCCCATCGTTGGGAGTTTGGGAGATATTGATAGCGCCGAAAAGCTTCGCGATCAAATCCTCCAAAAGTCAGATCGTCTCGATGCTGTGGTTGCTTCCATTGGTGGAACTTGGAAAGATGGGGTTCCCATGATCCAGGTATCGATGGAGGATTGGGAGAAATATATATTGACAAATTTAACTACCCATTTCGTCTGCGCTCGTACTTTTTTACCCGTACTAACTAAAACTAAAAGTAGTAGTTACACTTTCTTGGGTGGCTCTGCTGCCGAGAATACCATTCCCAACTACAGTTTAGTGGCAATTCCAGCAGCAGGACAACTAATGATGGCGAAGGTACTAATGGAAGAAATGAAAGATAGCGGAGTTCGTATTAACGAAGTAATGATTAATAGCTTGGTAAACACCCGCGCAACAAAAGAAGCAAAACCGGAATGGATTACCGCAGATGAAATTGGCGATTATGTGGCTTGGTTAGCTTCAGATGAAGCCCATATGGTACGTAGCAGCGTACCTTATTTACAAGAACAAAGCCGGTAAAATGCTTTGCAATACTTTTTATTTGTTTATTTTTAACACATCTACCTTACTGCTACTGGCTCCGGTGATGAGTAATGAGAAAAACCCATTACCCATTACCAATTACCAGTAATTAAGCAAAAACAAAACTGCTATCACTCAAGCCAGTGACGCCGTTAATTTCTGCTAGCTTCTGGTTATTAAAGAAGATATCGGTATTACCATCAATCTCTTTAAGTTCTAAGGTGTCTGTAGATATTCCCAAACTTTCACTACCTAAGATACCAATTACATCAGTTCCAACTTCAAAATCGAGAACTGTATTTGCATCTTTGGGTAATTCACCACTGACGATCCAAAATTGGTCTGCACCTTCACCACCAGCGATGAGATTATCACCACCGGATTGAACAAAGAATTTATCTAGATCGTTACCACCTAAAGCGCGGTCTTTTTTACCCAGAAAGAAGATATCATCACCTTTCCCACCGGACATCCGGTTACCACCCATTGCATCGGTTGCATCGAAAACGTCGTTTCCTGCACCACCAAAGACCCGATCGCCTTTACTCACAGAAATGATATCGTCTCCACTACCCAAATCGATACGATTATTACCAATATTTGCTGAGTTACCTGCTTGGAGATCTACTTCGTCATTACCCGCACCAGTAAATAATGTATCGTCTTTACCATCAAATTCGCCTTTGAGTCCGGGAATTACTAAATCGTCTCCAGGAGTACCCCCAACTAAATTACCCCCATCTCCCTGAGCTACTTCTTCTGGAGCAACTCCAAACAAAGTCCGGTACATTAACCGATACATATCTGTATTATCGGCTGTGGAAGGCAGTAAATCTGCGTTTAAACCGTGGGCTTTTGTGACGATACTACCTGCAACATCGGGGGTACCGGTATAACCAACGCCAAATGGGAATTCTTCACCCTCTGCATTGGGTGCAGAAATAAAAGGTTCAGTATTACGACCATTTTGACCGTCGAGGGGTACTTCAATTGCATCGCTGCGGTCTGCTTCGGTAGGGTTAACTGAGATAGTTCCAACTTTTTCGGGGTCGGTATCATCTACCTCTAAACCACCTCCATCGCTATCAGCTGCGGTTAACAACAAAGTATTGGGGTCATTTTTCTCGATGTAGTCCATTGCTACACCAATAGCTTCATCCGCCCGCAAAACTGCCTCTATTGTCCCTCTAGCGTTATTATTATTGGGGAAATTATCACTACCTTCTTCTTCCAAAACTACAAAGAAGCCATCTTTATCTTGAGAAACTATTGGTAAAGCAACCTCCAGCATTTCTGCTACTGTGGGCGGATTTTCGTTTCCAGGTTGACCGTAGTTATCAAGTCCCTCAGCAGCATTGGCTTCTTCGGTAGTATCGTTGTAAGTATCTTCCGCTGCGAAAATACCTAAAACTTTACTACTACCCTTGGGTAGACTTTGCAATTCTTCCCGAGTAAAGACAACTGTATAACCTAATTCTTTTGCTTCTTCAATTAAGTTACGTCCATCGGTGCGAATACCTTCTTCACCAAACTTTCCAACAGTTCCTTCTGGTAAATAATGAATTTCTCCACCACCGAGGATGACATTAGCACCAGAAAAAAGAATTTCTTCAGTAATTTCAGCAACATTACTGCGGTCTTCTGTATCGGATAAAAAGACACCAGTACCAGGTTCAGCAATAAAACCAGAGTTGATGACTGCAACCGCTTTTCCTGCGTCTATAGCTTCCTCCATGATGGTCTTTCCCTCTTTCCCGGAAAGGGAAGTCACGGGGTTACCTTCTTCATCCAAGCCATAGGAGTTTGCTTGAGGTTTGACACCAAAAGCGTGAACTACTGCTCCTGCATTAGAAGTAGAAACTAATCTATCTTTAATATGTCCCAGATATACCCCAGCATCAGACATCTTATCCCAATTTAAACGTCCGTCTGGACCTTCCTTAGCAAAGCGTCCAGCAGCATAATGGGAAGGACTGGTTCCGTCTGGATGGATAAAAATTACATTTCCAGTATCTTTAGTTGCTTCCGGCGCTCTTTCGGGTAACGGTGCTGGAACTGCTTGGGGTAATTCCTCCTCAAATAAAGTTTGGTACATCAATCGGTAAATATCGGTGTTATCCAAAGTACTGGGTAACTCTTCAGAATTTAAACCGTAGGTTTTTGCGACAATACTACCTGCAAAATCAGGGGTACCGACATAACTCACACCAAAAGGTAATTCTTTCCCAAAAGCGTTGGATGCAGAAACAAAAGGCTCGGTGTTACGACCACTTTGACCGTCGCGGGGTACTTCAATGGCGTCGCTGCGGTCATCTTGGGTGGGGTTAACTCCCACAGTTCCGACTAGATCGGGTTCGGTATCATCAACTTCCAAACCACCCGCATCGCTATCAGCTGCAGTAATTAATAAAGTATTAGGATCTGTCTTATCAATGAAATCTTGAGCAACACCAATAGCCTCATCCGCCCGTAAAACTGCTTCGATCGCACCCCGAGCATTATTATTGTTAGGGAAATTATCGCTACCTTCTTCTTCCAAAACTACATAAAAACCATCTGGATCTTGATCCAGAATCGGTAAAGCAGCTTCTAACATTTCCCCTACTGTAGGGGGATTTTCGTTTCCTGGTTGACCGTAGTTTTCTAGTCCCTGGGCTGCGTTTGCTTCTTCAGTGGTGTCATTATAGGTATCTTCTGCTGCAAAAATACCCAATACTTTACTAGTACCTTGGGGTAAATTTTGCAGTTCTTCCCGAGTAAAGACGACTGTATAACCTAACTCTTTGGCTTCCTCAATTAAATTGCGTCCGTCGGTACGGATACCCTCTTCACCAAACTGTCCAACAGTTCCTTCCGGTAAATAATGGATTTCCCCACCACCGAGAATAATATTTACTCCCGACTCAACAATTTCAGCCGTAATTTCCGCCACATCATTGCGACTTTCTGCATCGGCGAGAAATACCCCAGTACCTGGTTCGGCGATAAACCCAGAGTTAATTACAGCAGTTGCTTTACCTGCAGCGATCGCTTCTTCCATAATGGTCAAACCACTTTCATCAGCCGCTCCCGACTTAAAAGAAAGTGACTCTACCGGATTACCATTTTCATCCAAACCATAGGAACCAGCAAAAGGTTTTGTTCCATAAGCATGAACTACCGCTCCTGCATTCGAAGTAGAAACAAGACGGTCTTTGATATGTCCCAGATAGACTCCAGCCTCAGTCATCTTATCCCAGTTAAGGCGTCCATCTGGCCCTTCTTTGACAAAACGTCCTGCAGCAAAATGAGAAGGACTGGTACCATCCGGATGGATAAAAATTACATTATTTTTTGCCATGAATCTTCCCTGAATTTAATTTCGATGCAAGACACGTAAGTTTAGGAATTTTTGCACTTCACAGCTTCTCCACTAGCATCTAGATAGAAAACCAGAAGCAAGGGAGGAAGGAAAATTGTTCGATTGATAGTTGTAAAAGTTAGCTCTATGGGGTATTTACTAAGAAATCAATTGTAAATTTGTTGAGAATTTATACTTAGTTTTAGCCTCTGAGAAAAATTAGGTTCTGAAGATCATTATGCGAACTAGGTGTCAATTTTTGGGTTAAGGGAATACTATGTTTCAATTAAAGTCAATATAAATTTTCAGTAAATATCAATATCAATAAATATAAATATCAATAAATATAAATAGATTTATATACGGGATAATTTTCTCATATCAAAACCTTTTACCTGTTGCTAGAACTTTTAAGCCCTCCAAATCTAACAGTTGAATTTCAGAACCATGGATGGCAATTAAACCCTCAGAACTTAATTTATAAAATACTCGTGATAATGTTTCTGGGATAGTTCCCAACAAAGCTGCTAGCTGACTTTTAGAGATATCTAATTGGATCATGCCAATATTACCATGACTTTCTCTTAAATCTAGCAAGTAAACAGCTAACCTGGCTGGGACTTCTTTGAGGGATAAATCTTCAACTAAACGGGCAAATCGTCTGAGATGACGGGCAAAAGTAGCTAACATATTAATTGCTAAAGTTGGATATTTCTCCAGAAGCGTGAGAAAATCAGAGCGGGGAAAAAATAATAATTCTGTTTTCGTTATAGCAATAGCTGAAGCCGGGAAACATTTACCGTCAAAAGCAGATACTTCAGCAAAATGTCCTCCTGTTTCAAAGATATGTAAAATCTGTTCTTTTCCCAAGCTAGACATCTGAAATATTTTAACTTTTCCCTTTTTGATTAAATAAAATCCATCGCAAGGTTCTCCTTCCCAAAAAATATTTTCTCCCTTGGAAAAAGTCTTATAAACTACAATTTGATTAACTACTTCAATCTCTTGTGGAGAAATTCCTTGAAATAATTGGGTCTGAGATAAAAATTGCTGCCAATCTTGATGCTCTTGTACCATCTGAACTAACTAAAAGATTTATCGAAGAACAAAGATGTATAGCGCTACGTGTAAGTCGTTAGCATAGCGTGTCCGTAGGACATAAGTCATCCGCACCTAGCGTAAGCGTACCGGATCCGTAGGTAGCGCAGCTATAGGTTATGACGCTGTAGACACTGAAGTGTCTGTGCTTACGCCCCGCCTTGCTAACACTTTATGAACGCGTCACACTGCGTTAATGCGTGTCCGTAGGACATAAGTCAAAATAGCTTTGCTAACAAAACAGAACGCGCCCGTAGGGCGACCAAAAGGATACTACTCATAGCTTTAAGTATTAATAAATACCTTAAACTAATTACGTAATGCTATATCTAATTTTATTATCTGCCAGAAGTTTAACAAGATTTGACTTAAGTCAAGGAAATTTATATCGATATCTTCCACAGTTAAAGATAGATCTACCAATAACCTATCAATGTAGGAGAGGGGAGAGATGTTTTGCGAACAATGTGAACAAACAGCTAGTGGTAACGGTTGTCATCAATGGGGTGCTTGCGGTAAAAGTCCCCAAGTGAACGCAGTTCAAGATTTATTAATTCATTGTTTACAAGGTTTAGCCCAAGTTGCATTACGCGCTCGTGAATTGGGAATCAAAACTCAAGTCGCAGATTTATTTACCTGTGAAGCGCTTTTTGCGACGATGACAAATGTTAACTTTCAACAACAACGTTTTACCGAATATATCAAACGAGCGATCGCAATTAAGGAAAAACTCAAAGCGCAAATTCAGCAAGTTTCTAATACATTGGAAAATTGGTCGGAATTAGCTTGTTTTGAACCCGATTGTAATTCTAGTTTAGTAGAACAAGGTCAAGATATCAGCCTCAAGTTTATTAGTCAATCAGGAACTGATATAGATATTTTTTCTCTTAAACTTACTGTTTTGTATGGGATTAAAGGTGTCGCTTCCTACGCTTTCCACGCTCAAGAATTAGGACAAGCTGATGAAGCAGTTTATCAATTTTGCTATCAAGCACTTGTCAATCTTCAATGTCAAGACCTTAGTTTAAATGATTGGGTCAATCTTGCTCTGGAAGTTGGGAAGATTAATCTGCGTACAATGGAATTACTTGATGCTGGACACACCAAAACTTATGGTCATCCTATACCTACCCCGGTACCTCTCAATACCAAAAAGGGTAAAGCTATTCTAGTTTCAGGACACGATCTAAAACAACTCAAAGCCTTATTAGAACAAACTGTTAATACTGGTATTACTGTTTATACTCACGGTGAATTACTTCCTGCCCATGGTTACCCTCTATTAAAACAAACCTATCCCCATCTCTACGGACATTATGGTACAGCATGGCAGAATCAAACCAGGGAGTTTGCGAAATTCCCGGGTGCAATTGTCCTCACAACTAACTGTCTAATGCCTCCCCATGAAGAATATCAGGATAAATTATTTACATTAGGTCCAGTAGGCTATGCTGGTTTAAGTTATCTTCCTGGGAATTCTGAAGGTACGCCAGATTTTACGCCTGTAATTCAAAGAGCTTTAGAATTACCTGGATTTAGGGAAGATGAACCTCCACGTCAAGTAATGACAGGATTTGCTCGCAATGCTGTTTTAGGAGTAGCGGATCAAGTTCTAGCGGCAATTGGTTCGGGTAAGATTCGTCACTTATTCCTAATTGGTGGTTGTGATGGAGCAAAGCCAGACCGCAATTATTATACTGAAATAGTTGAAAAAGTTCCTCAAGATTGCCTAGTTTTAACCCTTGCTTGTGGTAAATTCCGTTTCTTCAACAAAAATTTAGGCGAAATAGCTGGTTTACCTCGACTCATGGATGTTGGTCAATGCAATGATGCTTATTCTGCAATTCAGATTGCTTTGGGATTAGCTAAAGCATTAAACACCACCGTTAATGAGTTACCTTTATCTCTAATTCTTTCCTGGTACGAACAAAAAGCGATCGCTGTCCTCTTAACTTTGTTATATCTAGGGATTAAAGATATTCGTTTGGGTCCAACTGTCCCTGCATTCTTTTCTCCTAATGTCCTTAAACTGTTAGCGGAGAATTATAACCTTAAACCAATTACTACTCCTGACCAAGATTTAGCTGCTTGTCTCGGTTAATCTATTTTCTCAAATAAAAACCTGCTTTTTTGAAGTCGCTACAGATATTTTACCTATATCTGATTTTGCTAAAGGTTTTCAGTTAATTCTAGGATAATTATTTGGTTGTTTGTTGGATTAATATCATATCCAGTAAAACACTTGTAATAAAGTTCGTAGTAGCGCTTTAGCGCAATAGACAAACATTGGCGCTAAAGCGCTACTACAAATATATTTCTTCATAAGTAATTAAGTGGCATCATATAACACTCCCACGCCTTAAATATAGTTGATTGATTTTTGCATCAACTTTTAACTAGCACATTGTCAAAGCCTTATATCGCAAAACAAGGAGTCGTGTTACAGGTTAAAAAGCATAGATTCACCTTCATTACTAATTAGTAAAAATTCATACACTCTTCATGCATAAATTATGAATGTTTACTTGATTACACTCATAAATGTTTGCTTAATAGTAAGAGTAAGGTCAAAAAAGTAACATTATTTTTTTGTATCCTTGGTAATTGAGAATGGTGTCCTATGAAACTTGTTCGTGGTTTATCGAGTATTGTCCTTATCTCTTTTCTGAGTACTACTCCATGTTTTGCTTTAAACCCTCTGTCTAGTAATTTACCTAATCAGTCCTTATCTAATCAGCCAAGGGCTACAAAGTTAGCTGGATTCTTTGATTCAGCAGATAAATTGCTGAATACAGTGGAGCGTGAGAGGAGGCGTCAAGAGCGGCGAAAAGCCAGAGAAATGGCAAGACGAAAACGTGAAGAGCAGCGAAAAGCCAGAGAAAGAGCAAGACAGGAACGTCTTGAAGCGGCTAGAAAACGGCGAGAGAAGTATGAAGCAGCTAGAAGAGCAGCTACGGAACGACAACGCTTAGAAGCTGAACGTCGCCGTCAATATTTTGAAAGTCTTTCTCCAGAGGAGAAAAAAGCTTACTTAGCTCAGCAATACGCCAGACAAGAAGCTGCCGCAAAATTACTTATTCTTATGCTGGGGGCATCAATGAGTGACTCAGGTTCAGGAATGTCATCTGGAGATTCACACACAGGTATAATAATGCGAGATAGGGATCGAACTTATAGACCAGCTCCTCAGCCAGTTCCCCGACCTGTTAAGCCAATTTCTCCTTTCTATGGAAATGGTCCAAAATACTAAGGATATTTGCCAAAAGTAAACATTGGGTGATTATCTAGTAACCACAGCTGTTCTTCCCTAGTCCAGCGCTCGCTGTGGGGGTTGGATAACTAGTTCGTCTTTGTAGTACGTTACGCTTTCCAGTCTCCACAATGCTTCTGGTTTGATGTTGGGGTATTCTTCAAAATCTTCAATCTTTACACTTATCGCTCGCCCCAGATACATTACAGTCGATGACTTCTTGATATGATGACAGATAAAAATCAAAAACTAAAAATTAAAAACACTTCATTATAAAAATATTATCAATAGAGTTAACCGTACCAATATTTTTGCAGTTAACCGTATCTTTTATTTACTCTATCTTTTACGCCGGTTTCCATCAATAATTAAGTGATGAAAACCGAATTTACACTAATTTTAATTGTTACTAATATAGAAATCAAAGGAACAAATTAAACCTGAACAAATTAAACAAAAAGTTAGGAGTTAAAATAATATGACTATTGTACGTTATAGTCCTTGGAAGACGCGTGGCCTGGCATCACAAAGGGCAGAAATTACTTCACTACAACGTCAACTTGACCGTATGTTTGAAGATGTTAAAGCACCAGTATTTAGAACTCCAGCAGCTGAGTTGACTGAAACTGATGATGCATTACATCTCAAATTAGAACTTCCTGGGATGGAAGCAAAGGATATAGATGTTGAAGTTACTGAAAAGGCTGTAAAAGTCCTAGCTGAGCGTAAATCGGAAACTCAAACTGAGGGTAAAGGTAATACCAGAAGTGAATTTTATTACGGCAAATATCAGCGTGTAATTCCTCTTAAAGCAAGAATCCAAAATACTAATGTTACTGCTGAATATAAAGACGGTATTTTGAATTTAAAACTACCTAAAACTGTTGAGGAAAAGAACAAGGTAGTTAGGATTAATTTGGAACAAAATTAAGGTTTTCTCTTTGCATTTGTGGAAGGGATATTGGTTGTAAAGAACTATTTTGGTTTTCCGTTTATGTAATGTGTTGATTTAGGTATAAGCCTGGTTGTGTGAGAGCAGCTGGGCTTTTTTATTTGTGGTGGAATTGAGAAAATCATATATAAGTTTCAGTAGATAGAGATTTCTTAACCTTCTGACCTCTAGAAAAGATTATGATTCATATTGTTGTTATTCAACAGCAGCAAAAACATGCAAGGAAAATTAATTGTCTTTGAAGGAGTAGAGGGTTGTGGAAAAAGCACCCAGATGCAGATTTGTTGTGAGTGGTTGCAAAGTTTGGGTATTCCCGTATTAGTCACCCGCGAACCAGGGGGAACAGTTTTAGGTGCAGATATCCGCAGATTGTTATTAGAGAAAGCAGAAGATAAACCAATTACATCTACCACTGAGTTACTGTTATATGCAGCAGATAGATCGCAGCATGTAGAACAGGAACTTAAACCCAATTTAGCTGCAAGAAAAATTATTTTGTGCGATCGCTATACTTATTCAACTGTTGCTTATCAAGGTTACGGTCGCGCTTTGGATATGAATTTAATTAACCAACTAAATGCGATCGCCACAGGAGGATTAGAACCTGATCTAGGTTTATGGCTAGATTTGGATGTTGAGGTGGGTTTTGCGCGTAAGCGGGGAAGTGGGGATATTGCTGACCGCATCGAGCAAGAAAAAATCGATTTTCACCGTCGGGTGCAGTTGGGATATAGTAAATTGGCTGCTTCTAAACCGGGAATTATATTTAGAGTTGATGGTAGTTTGACCAGAGAAGCAGTAACACAACAAATTCAAGAAATTTTGAATCCAAAGTTGGAAGCATGGGGATATCAAAATCCTGTAGAGACTTAGCATGCTACGTCTCCCCCGTGAACTGTATTCGTGAGTTGTCAAAAACTTTCGCCTAGAATAAAGATAATACTTGTAAGTGCAAGAACTTCCATCTTTCAAGCAATACCTCGTTCAAATTCGTTAACCGCTTCGATTTGATCTGCAATTAAAGTGCATTTTTCCAGTAAACAAATATCTAACTCTGGAAGTAATTCACTTGCTTGAATTTGTTTATAGCCGTAGATGTATTGGGAAACTAATTGTGATTCTTCCTGTAAATCATAAAGTTTAAGAAAGTTATTTTCCCAAAACCAAACTTCTCTCACTCCAAGTCGGCGATAGGTTTCTAGTTTTTTAATGTTCCCACTAGTAAAAACTACTTCTATCGCTAAATCTGGAATATCTTTTTCTTCTTCAATACAGTAACATTCGTCTGGTTCTGCACCAGCTTTTTGTAATCGATTTTTTAAGGTGGTACTCCCCATTGGAGTATGTTTGATTTGTTTTTTAAAAAGATAAAATTCTATAAGAAAAGCTAAACGAGTTTTTATTTTTTCGTGTCTTTTCGACGGCGACACTATTTGCAATACTCCATCTAAATAAGTGACGCGGTAGTGGGAATTATCTTCTAATTTCACTAGTAACGCTTCATAATTTTCCCAGTTTATGTCACTACTAACAAATATTTCTTCTGGGTCGGAAGCATTATTTAATTCAGGTTCGTAAATTAGTTCTTTTAGGCTGTTGACCACGATTAAATCTCTTGAATTATTTTCACCGAGCGAGATTTATTAGATTTTTATCCCGTGACTGGGATTTGTCTTTTTTCAAGTTTAACAGTTTCAATCCCACAAGCGGGATTC
>JGI1201J43222_100121_pt1 | contig 28808 bp, 28 predicted proteins | sample MastesBC008_FD_43222 | JGI IMG/M metagenome (IMG submission 43222) | reverse complement strand
CTACAAAATCTATCTGTCTCATTATTTTTCCAAATTGGTATAAGTAAGCAATTTCCAGTGAGATGGCTTCTCAGAAGAAGAGAATTTTACAAGTAGAGAAAAGGACGTTCTTCACGCCCTTTGCGAACAAACGGATATAAACAAATACTATTCGCCAGCACAGGATAAACTTTATCCTTCGTTAGTACAGCAACTCAAAGCGCGATCGTGACTTTGTCCTGCATCGTTGTCAAGCACAACAAAGACCTCCCACTTGTTCCCATCAGGGTCTTTCACCCACATTTTGTCCTGTACCGCATAGCAACAAGTTGTCTGTTTTTCTACCTTAGTCTCTAATCCAATTCGATCGAAACGGCGAATAGCTTCATCTACTGCTGCTTTTGATTTTACTTGAATCCCAAAATGCTCAACAGCAAGTCGTTCTTGGGAAATATTTTTGACCCTGTTCAATGTCAGATTAACTGATGGTTCTGAAGGTTCAAATTTCACATAATTGGAACGTATTTTGCTGGGATTGACACCTAAAAGAGTTTGGTAAAAAAGCTGGGACCGTTCAAGGTCGGTAACAGCAATACCAATATGAATGCGACGCTCACCTAAAAAGTTAACAGCAGATTGATTATTCATCATTTGGCTCCATTGGTTGATGTTTTTTTATTTCAACCCTATGGACGGAGAGTTTATTGAAAAGACGCAAACAAGAAAATCAAAACATACCATTGAATCAACAACTGGAGCAATTAGCCGACTTAGATTCGAAATCAACTAGATTACCTCGAACATCGAGTTGATAATGGCAACATTCTTGAAATAGTTCTCTGAGCATATGTCGAGCGCGTTGTACTCGTGATTTGATCGCTGAATGAGATAATTGCAGTTCAACAGCTAGTGCTTTTTGAGACATACCTTGTAAATCAACAGCTTCTATTGCATCTCGATACTTGGGAGGAAGCTGTTGGAGAAAAGGATGAATACACTTAGTCAATTCCCTTCTGACTTGTTCATACTGCTCTGATTCTTCATCCGTAAATATAGCTTTTTCTACAATTTCCTGATGTGAAGTATCTCTATGGGACTTGCGATAGTAATCAGTTAATGTGTTACGTGCTATTTGAAATAGCCATGCTGAAAATTTGTCTGCTTCTTTTAAAGTATTTAGCTTTTGATAAGTTTTAATTAAAATTTCTTGAAGTAAATCATCTACATCAGAAGGATTCTTTACTTTCGAAAGTAAGAAATTACGCAGCTGATGGCGGTATTCTTGCCAAAGTTGTTTAAATTCCATAACCGCTACTAAAAATCAAATCTATTTCAGATATTTCTTCCCTTAATTTTATTTACCTAAATTTTCTAGTCGATCGCCAAATATTCAACGTACTACCGGGCTAGCATGGTGATGCACCAAATACCACTTACCACCGAGTAGTTCAAATACATTGGTTGCTAGTGATTTAGCTTCCATTTTTTTTCCATTTACTACCTGCATAACATTCTCAGTGAGAACAATATAAGCAATGTTTTCTCGAACTTCTGTTGAATGAATATCCGTATTTATCTCAATATATGCAGTATTTTGAAATATTTTCTCCCAAGATTTACTAATATCCTTCCATCCTCGCAACACATTCCAACCTGGATGAACACAAATACTCCCAGTACCCTGGGACCAAACCGAACTCATGGTCTTAATATCTTTTTTCTCAAATGCTCGATAAAAAGCTGTATTTGTAGCGAACAATTCAGAATGGTCGGTCATAATTTTTGATGGGGATTGGGGATAGCACTGCGTGCCGCCGCAAGCGGCATATGGGGACTGGGTAATAATTATCCAAAACTGATAACTGTTAACTGTTAACTGTTAACTGTTAACTGTTAACTGATAACTAACCCATTTTCACGTTACCAATAGTTTGCAACAATTGTTTAGCGGTGTAAGGTTTGGCAAGAAAAGCTTGGACGCCGATATCAGTTACAGCATTGAGTTTTTCGGTTGTAGCCAGTCCGCTAACAGCAATGATTTTGACCGTGGGATTAATTTTTTGCAAAGTACGAATAGTTGTAATTCCATCCATTGACGGCATAATCATATCAGTAAGAACAATTGAAATTTCATCGCGATGTTCTGCATACAACGCAATAGCTTCAATTCCATCTTTAGCAGTAATGGCTTTATAGTTGTGAGTTTCCAAAGATGTTTTGGTCACATTACGAATTGAATCTTCATCATCAACAACTAAAATTAACTCGCCATTACCATGGGGAAATTCCAAGTCTGCTTCTTCCTGATACTCCTTAATTTGCTGCGCTGGTAAATATATTTTAAATTGACTCCCGCGACCAACCTCACTAAATACTTGGATAAAACCTCCATGGCTTTTGACTATACCAAGTACAGTAGAAAGTCCAAGCCCCGTACCTTTACCCAATTCTTTTGTAGTGAAAAATGGTTCAAATATGCGATCGAGAATTTCTGAACGAATACCTACTCCAGTATCAGTAATATTAATTACTATATAGCTGCCTTCGCGGGCATCAAGATCCATGTGAGCATAGTTTTCATCAACAACCATATTTTCGGCTGCGATACTCAATTTACCACCATTGGGCATGGCATCGCGGGCATTAACACACAAGTTCATTAGTACTTGATGTAGTTGGGTTGTATCGCCAGAAACCGTCCACAAATTTTGTGGAATGTAAGTGGAAACTTCTATTGATTTGGGAAAAGTTTCTCTGACCACTTGTTTAATTTCCCAAATTAAATGTCTGATTTGTAAGATTCTGCGATCGCCTTCAATTCCCCGAGTAAATGAAAGCACTTGTTTAACTAAGTTAGCACCGCGTTTGGAATTATTAATTAGTATTGGTAATAGCTTTTTACTGCGTTCGTCTTTAAGTTGTAATTCTAGTAACTGAGCAGTCATTAAAATCGGCGCTAGAACGTTATTTAAATCGTGAGCAATACCGCTAGCCAAGGTGCCAATACTTTCCAGTCTTTGAGCACGTAAAAATTGTGATTCTAGTAACTTTTTCTGGGTGACATCGGTATTTACAACTAGGATAGTTTGTGATTCATGGTCGAATTCTCTGACTAAAGTCCAACGACTTTCAACAATAAGATTTTTACCAGATTTTGTTGTTTGGTGTAATTCCCCTTCCCAAGCACCTTTTTCAATTAAAGTATTTTGGGCTGCTTCGATTTGCTGTAAATTTTTTTCATGCCACAACTGCGATATCGTTTTCCCAATTGCTTTTTCTCTCGAATATCCATAAAGATACTCTGCTGCTTTGTTCCAAAATAAAATTTTACGTTCCAGATCGCAAACAAAAATTGCATCGGTTGCTATATCTAGCAATGCTGCTTGGGCGCGGATTTTTTGCTCAGTTTGCTTGCGTTCGATCGCATAACGTATAGAACGTTCTAATAAGGGTGCATTTATCTGGCTTTTTTCCAAGTAATCTGCCGCACCGGCTTTCATCGCTTCAATATCTATTTCTCGATCGCCTTTACCTGTAAGTAAAATAATAGGAGCACTACAACCCATCTCTTGGGCTTCGCGCAATAGGTCTAGCCCGTTGCTAGTACCCAAGCGATAATCTATAAGGTAAACATCAAATTCGTTATTTTTTATAGCAGTTTTAGCAGCTTGATAATTGTCAACCCATTCCACAGAACAATAATCTGACTGGAATTCGCCAAACCAGTCACGAATTAAAATGTAATCGTCCTCATCATCATCTAATAATAGAACTTTGATCGGGGTGTTGTTCATATTGTTCGTCTCTCACTGCTTATAGTGGCAGTTTTACAGTTTCAAACCAGTACTTCCCTATAGTTTTCATTACTTCGACTAAAGAAGAAAAAGTCATCGGCTTGATAATAAACGAATTAGCACCCAAATCATAACTCCGATGGATATCTTCTTCAGCTTTTGACGTGGTTAGAACAATAATGGGGATTGAGCGTAACTGGGAATCTGCTTTGATTTCTCGCAATGCTTCTCGACCATCTTTTTTCGGCATATTTAAATCCAGAAAAATTAAATCTGGACGAGGTGCAAGTTTTTTATCAGTATATTGACCCCGATTATACAAATAGTCCATTAGCTCTTCACCATCTTTCACTATACGTGCTGCATTTGCTAGTCGGCTTTCTGCTAATGCTTCTTGCGTCAACATACAATCATCGTCATCATCATCAGCGATCAAAATTATGAAGCTTGTTTGCCGACCCTTCACTCTGCATTTTCTCCTTTAGATTATGTCTGTAATTAATAAATTATTAAATTGCAACAAAAAAAGACAATGAAAAACTTCCCCAAGGGCTGGGGTATGAGAGGATTTTTGATAAATATAAAATTAAGCTTAAATATTGAAGGGCTAACAGTAGCAATTAATTAACCAGAAGTTATTTAACAATATCAGTCAGTTTAATGATATCAAGCAAATGTTAAATAATATCAACGACTATCGATAACCATATAAAAATATCCATACCAGAAAGACAAAGCAGGTATATTTTAGCTGAAAGTCGTTGCCATATCGTAAAAGCAAAAGGTTATTGGGAGTAGTCTGTTATTTTCAGTTAACCCTCTACTTTTATTGTAGCTTCAATACACTTAGTAATTTAAACTACTAAACAATGTCATTGTAAGTGCTTGTACTAATGCCGAAAATGAGTAATCTTGATTCTTTCGGTCTGTTTATTATCTCTCCCTAGGCAGAATTAAATTACCATTTTTTTATGTCATTTTAAAAGTCATCGGAGATATTAAGAGTAGCTTTTCACTCTATCAAAGTTCTATGCAAACCGTAAAAAAGATTGATTTTTTCATTTTTTTTGCTGCTTTGTGTTTAGATAACTTTCACGAACTTAAACAAGGAAATTATTAATATTTTTTCTTAGTTTGTGCAGACATATTTAAAAATATGAAAAAATGAAAATTTTTTAGTACTTTAGTTTTATTCGCCATCGTTGAAAAAGAAGAAGAGGAGCAGTTTTGATGTTAAATAGAAAGAATTATTTGCGACAGTTTACCGTACCCACGAGCGTTTGTGCGGTTGCACTCTCCGCTTTACTTATCGGAGCTTGTAATAATACTAACCCCGAAGCTAACGCGCCGAATGAAACAACTGCATCTGAGCAAACTAATACTACGGCGTCTGAGGTTGTCAATAAAACCGATGAGTTGATAGGCAAAACTGTAACCATTCGTAGCGAACCTGTAAAGAAAATTTCCCCAGCCACATTTACAGTTTCTGACAACCAGTTTTTTAGCGGCGAAACAATATTAGTCGTCAATGCTTCTGGAGAGACTGCAACTCTCCCAGAAGATACTGAACTTCAGATTACCGGCGAGGTTGGGAAATTTGTAGCTGCTGATATTGAAAGAAAATATAACCTGAAGTTAGATCCGCAACTTTACGTGGACTACGAAAGTAAGCCAGCAATAATTGCCCAGTCAATCGCACAAGCTCCTAAACCAGGTGAGATTACCAATAATCCAAGTCAGTATTATAACAAAATACTTGCTGTCCCCGGCGAAATCGAGGATGTGAAAAGTGATAATACTTTTACTTTAGATGAGGATCGCTTGATTGGTGGTAGCGACTTGCTGGTTCTAGTTGCCGATTCGAAGAAAGCTACAGTTAAAGATGGGGAAACAGTAGTCGCGACAGGGGTTTTGCGTCCGTTTATAGTTGCAGAGTTAGAGAAAGAGTACGAATTTACTTGGGATGCTGGTTTAAAGCAAAAATTAGAAGCAGAATTTAGAGATAAACCAGTACTAGTTGCGACATCCGTATACCCTTCAGCTCTACCCGAGGAGAAAAAATAAGCGAAGTAAATACTATTTGTCCATTGGCTAAGTCTGTTCTTTAAAACTTATGGGTTCCCACTAGAGGAACCCTATTTAGTTAGCTGTTATGTTTATACCCATTTAGCAAACGATCTTAAATTTAAAGAAAAAATTACTAACGAAACAATTAATAGGAACATTAAAAATTATTAGATAACTGGCTTTAAAAATAAGCTCAAATCCTCGATTACGACGGTTAATTAATTACCGTATTTACCAACATATTTATGTTATTTCAGCTACTGATGGGTAACTAAAATTATTTAACCCAAGCTGGAGTTATATAAATTACCTTCAAATTTTGAATAAATTTAAATCAGGAGAGAAAATGTCAATCCCTTTGAAATCAGCTTCTCCCCCCAGCAAACAAAAATTTGCCGGTGTATTTCGCATGCTCGGTCGAATTAGTTTTTGGGCTCATATACTTCTTGGTGGTGCTGCTGGAATTATTATTTTGCTAGTGATGTTGAGTCGTAATTTCAGCAACGCAAACAATTCTTATATTGGGTTCGGAATATTTCTGGCAATTTGTAGTATTTTGGCTGTCGGTTTTCGGATTTATTGGGCTTATCGCTATACACGTTTGGCTAGACTTCTGGAGTCGTCCGATAGGAGTGTTCATCCTCAAAAAGCAGAGGTGATCGAAGTTCTCAGAATTGGTTTATACGTCAGTCTAGCGGGACTCTTTATTGCTTTTTTAGCTACCGAACAAACTGTAATTGCTGTTTTGGCTAAATCTCTGGCTCGACCTGAAGGAGTCACAATTTACGAAGCAAGAATTGGTGTCAGACCGATAGATTTATTTCTTATACTTGCAAACGTCAATATTATGGGAGCTCATTTTCTTGGAAGCGTTAACTCTTTAGGATTACTTGATTGGTTAGATTCTTAAACTATTCAAACAGAGTATAAAGACTTTAGCAACCGCCATTAGCAGGAAACTGGATAGCACAAAAATGTTAAACTGTAGAGCAATTTACTTGAGTTAGATTGTAATTTTTACTGCATTTTCCTACTAAGAAACGGTTACTTTTGTTTGAATATTATGAAAACAGATGAAAATTTAGCAACAACCAACGACGCATCTATTAGAGAAGATTTATCTTTAACAAAAGAGCAGTATCGTAAAAAGATGCAACGTCGCAAAGAAGTACAAGACCAGCGTATGGCGCAAGCTGTACCTGAAAAAGGATTAATTATTGTTAATACCGGCAACGGAAAAGGCAAAACTACAGCAGCTTTAGGAATGATACTACGTTCCCTAGGCCATGGTTACAAAGTAGCCATTATTCAATTTATTAAAGGGGGTTGGGAGCCAGCGGAGAAGAAAGTATTCGGTCCTTGGGAAGAACAAATTCGATTCCACGCGATGGGAGAAGGTTTTACTTGGGAAACTCAAGATCGCGACCGCGACATCGAAAAAGCCCTTGCTGCTTGGCAAAAAGCAAGGGAATATATCCGCAATCCGGAATTCAAATTGGTGTTGTTGGACGAAATTAATATTGCTATTAAACTTGGTTATTTGAGAGTTGATGAAATTTTAACGGGATTAGAAGAAAAGCCAGATAACAGTCATGTAATTTTAACCGGTAGGGGAGCCCCACAAGCCTTAATCGAACGCGCCGATTTAGTAACGGAAATGAATTTAATTAAACACCCATTCCGAGACCAGGGCGTAAAAGCCCAACCTGGGATTGAATATTAGATGGTGACGGGTAATGGGTAGTGGGTACTTTTTAGATAATTCAATATAAAAATATTAGAAAATTTGTTCAATAATCCCATTCCATTACCATTGATTTTTGATTTATGTGAAAAAGGGTCTAAAAAAAGGACTTAAAAAAATAGAGTTGGAAATAATGAGGAATTGACAAAATATTAAAGCGAAATCTCAAAGATTTAGAAAAGAGAAGAGGCAACAATTTTTTTGGTTCATCCCCAAACTGCAATACAAACTAACTAATATTTGGAAAATAACAGCAAATTCGAATAACAGTATTGTTGGCGATTTGCCCACTGATACTTATCTCATAACTTTTACAATCGGAATAAATTAGAAGCATTTGTCATCCCTAATCAGGGAGATACTGGAGTTGGTTTGAGGTTTCTCGCCCTGTAAAATGTTTCTAAACTATCGCGATCACCGACAAAACGCCAATGCCAAGGTTCATAACTTACACCTTGTGAATTATTCAGAGGAAAAGATAACTCAAAATTATATTTTGCTGCGTTGGCTTCTAACCATTTATAAGCTCTAGTATTTTCAAACTTAGTACTGAGATTAGTTGCTGGAACAGCTCCATCCCCGATATCAATCGCATAACCAGTATGATGTTCGCTATGTCCAGGAGGAGCGCTTACAGCAGCCCGTTCAGACGGAGTTTGATTGCGACGCGCCGCAGTACCGAAGAATAGGGGATCTTGATCTTTTTCGGAGCGAAAACCAGAAAGTGGAGCTAAAATCACCCCTTGAGCCCGGGCTGCAGCTGCCATTTCTTTAAATCTCTTAGCAGCAGATGTGCGCATTTTAATTCGTCCGTCGGCAGAAATTGGCATCAATTCCGACGGTGGTGCTTCTGGGTAAGAAAAATGTCCTAGAATCGCATCACTATTTGTTTCGTCTTCGGGATTTTCATCCTCAACAGGTGGAGTAACTTCGGATTCTACAACTGTTTGAGGATTTCTGTTATTTTCTACGAGAAAAAACCAGACACCACTAACGGTAGCCAGCAGCAAAAAACCCACAAACGAACTGATTATCAAAAACGGCGTGAGACGTATTTTTGAAGTCTGCTCTGGATTATCGCGCAATGCTGCCGGAATATCCCCGTCCATTCCAAGCGATGAATTTTCTGGCTCTTCTGGAAACCCAGCATTATTCAAGGGTCTACTCCTGCTTTTAAGTATCTTCATAAAAGATTGTAAACTTGAGAGTAAGAGACACAATAGGTGCCATTTTACATCTTGACTCCCAGAAATACTGATTTTGAATAATCTCCTAGTACTATACTTTAGGCTAATAATATTAGTCCTCGTAGGATTTACCTTAGGACGTAAACTTCCAGTTAAAGTTACGAGGTATTTGGGTCAAGTACTCTTCTGGGTAGGTGTACCTATAAGTATTGTAGCTTTTTTGAGAAAAGCAGAATTATCTGGAGAAGTATGGATTGCCCCGATAATTGCCTATTTAGCTGTTTTTTTGGGGATAATCTTAGTTTTAATTGCTCTAAAAACAAAAAAATGTTTCACTCAAACTCCTCTACAGAAATCAACTGTTGGGAGCTTTATATTAACTAGTATAGTTGGAAACACCGGTTACTTAGGATTTCCAGTGACTTTAAGTTTAGTTGGTGATTCTTACTTTGCCTGGGCATTATTTTATGATTTGCTAGGAAATTTCTTTGCTGCTTACGGTTTGGGAGTACTAATTGGGGCCCGTTTTAGCGATCGTATTCAAGAAAATTGGCAGATTGTAAAGGCAATATTAATTAATCCTGCTTTGTGGAGTTTTGGTTTTGGTTTAGCGTTTCGAGAGTTAGCAATTCCTGACTTTTTTGCCGCCCTTCTAGACATATCAGCTATGATTGCCATAAGTTTATCTCTAGTATTAATTGGAATGCGACTAAGTCAGTTAAATTCCTGGGATAATCTACCTTTGGTTACCACGAGCTTAACTATCAAAATGCTGCTAATACCTTTAATCTTAGGTAGCGCCTTACCAATATTTGGTATTAGCGGTCAAGCAGCAAAAGTGATAGTTTTGCAAATGGCAATGCCACCAGCTTTTGCAACATTGGTAATAGCTGAAACTTTTAATCTCGATCCCAATCTCTGCGTAAGTACGTTAACATTAGGGTCTATATTGTTGTTGGTAACCTTACCAATGTGGTTGTGGCTATTTTGAGTAAATGGGTATTGCTTGGCAATATTTCCCGTTTAGGGTTTGGGAACAAGGATTTCTCCCGGTTTTGAGTTAGTTTTTTCAACTAATTCTGCCGGATTTATAAATTCATAACCCTCAAAAGGTTGATGAATCCAAGGATTATCTAAGAGATAATCAACGTAGTAGTCAGGCGTGAAAACCGAGCAATCTTTATACCAAATTACGGCTGTTCGAATTTCTACAATCGGAGATTCACTATTACTATGCAGCCAGGGTATAGTTTCTCGGAGCGTAACTCCGGAATCTACTAGATCGTCGACCAATAATATTTGGGAACCCAACTCTTTACTAGCCATAGTTAAATGGTTAGAAAATATCAGTTGACCCCTTTGTTGTTTGCCACAATCACTATAGGAAGATGTTGCCAATATTGCCAATGGTTGTTGGTATATACGGGAGAGAATATCTCCAACTCTTAGTCCCCCCCTAGCGAGGCAGACAATTTGATTGAATTTCCAACCGGACTGGTAAATTTGAACAGCTAGTTGTTCAATTTTTTGATGGTAATCTGACCAAGATACGTAAAGGTCTGACATGGGGAGAAAATCAAAAATTACAAGTTCAGAAACTACAAGTTAAAAACTAAAAGTTCAACAATTAAAAATTAAAAAAGCCGAACAAAACTATACATCTTAATATGAGCGTACGACATTATGAGCTATTATGCTTCTGATAGTTTTATTGAAAATGATTCTGAACCAGAGAGTAAGATAAATTTCGCGACAAAATTAGCCTTTGGTACCGGAGATTTAGGAACAGCCATTACAAGCATGATTTTGATTTCCTATTTGTCTCCATTTTTGACAGATGTTGCTGGTTTAAATCCCATACTTGCAGGTCGAACCCAACTGGTGGGTAAAATTTGGGATGCAGTGAATGACCCGATGGTGGGTTTTGCTAGCGATCGCACTCAAAGTAAGGAGGGAAGGCGCTACCCGTGGATGATTTGGGGAGCAATTCCTTTTGGAGTATTCTTTTTTCTGCAGTGGATAGTACCCGATCTTAATCAGTGGGGTTTATTTTGGTACTACACTATAATTTCAATTTTATTTAACGCTTTCTACACAATTGTCAACTTGCCTTACACTGCTTTAACAGCAGAATTGACTGAAGACTATAACGAACGGACTAGCCTCAATAGCTTCCGATTTGCTTTCTCTATTGGTGGCAGTATCGTAGCTCTAGTAATCGCTTTAATTCTGTCTGGTATTTTTCCCAATAACAGTAATCAACAATACATGTTTTTGGGCGGTATTTGCGCATTGTTATCTATAATACCACTATATTTGTGCGTTTGGGGAACAAAAAAACAAGCTCAACGTATTGCCAAACAAAATGCCAATTTAGAAAAGCCAGTTTCCCTGTCTTTTGGAGAACAAATAAAAATAGTTTTACACAATCGCCCCTTCTTATTCGTACTAGGTATTTATTTATGTTCTTGGATGGCAGTACAGTTGACTGCTAGTATTATCCCCTACTTTGTCAGCAACTGGATGCGTCTGGAGAAAATTCATGTAACCTTAGTGCTGCTAGCAGTGCAAGGAACAGCTATGGTTATGCTGTTTTTTTGGAGTTCCATTAGTCAACGTATTGGCAAAAAAGCAGTTTATTTTCTGGGAACTATTTTCTGGATAATTGCCCAAATTGGATTATTTTTTCTTCAACCCGGTCAAGTTGGATTGATGTACGCTCTAGCCGTAATTGCTGGGTTAGGAATTTCTGTAGCTTATTTAATCCCATGGTCAATGCTACCAGATGTAATTGAACTGGACGAATTGAGAACGGGACAACGGCGAGAAGGAGTTTTTTATAGTTTTGTTGTCTTTGTACAAAAAATTTGTTTGGGTATTGCCATTAGTGTTGTTTTACAAAGATTGGGGACAGCAGGTTATATTAAACCCACTTTAGATGTACCTTTACCAATTCAACCTGATTCCGTATTAGAGGTAATTCGTGTATCCATAGGACCTCTACCAGCAATAGTGTTAGTTGCTGGCTTGATATTAGCTTATTTTTACCCTATTACTCGTGAGAAACACGCCCAAATGTTACTGGAATTACGAGAACGGAGAATTAGAAAAAGAAATGCTAACGTCTAGTTCATGGGAATGCATTTTTGAGATCTAGTTTTTGTTACTTGAAAACAATTTTAGTGCCTATTTCATAAATTCATGACATTGACTGACAATCCGGACTATTGGGAAAATCGTTATCAAGAAAACAATACACCTTGGGATTTAGGACAAGCCGCTCCAGCTTTTATAAGTCTGCTCCACTCTGAAAATCCACCAGAACCAGGACGTGCAGCAGTTTTAGGTTGTGGGCGGGGGTACGACGTTTTAATATTTGCCGAGCGCGGCTTTGATGTGATTGGATTTGATTTTTCTGCTTCAGCGATTGAGGATGCCCAAATAATCGCTGATACAGCAGGTACTTCAGCAAGGTTTATGCAAAGAGATATATTCGACCTGTCTGCAGAGTTTGAAAATTATTTTGACTATGTCATAGAACATACCTGCTTTTGTGCGATCAACCCTCAAAAGCGTTTCGATTACGTAAACGTTGTCAATTCTATTTTGAAGCCAGAAGGGGAAATGATAGCGGTGTTTTTTACCCACAATCGCCCCGGAGGACCGCCCTATGGAATTGCTCCTGCTCAAATCAAGCAATACATGCATCGCAGTTTTGAAACTATTTCTTTGCGTCCGGTAATTAATTCTGTTCCCAAGCGGATTGATGAAGAATATCTCGGTAGATTTCGACCGATCCAGTCAAGTGAAACATTTGGGGAAAATTAGAATACGTGTAACAAAATTCATTAGCGGTCACATTTGCAGATAGTAGTTTTGGCTAGTGTAATGATAGTGGACAAATAATTTTTTGTGTAATATCTTGCTTTATTCTAAAATCATCTTTTGAATTACGATAAAGCAAATTAACTGCACAAGTATTGCATAACTTTAACGTAAATATAGTCAAATATAGACATATATCACATAGTTTTTGACTGATTGGCTAAAAATGATCATATCCTCATACAAATAGCTATAATGTTTATTGTCAAATATCCTTTCCCCGATGCTAAGCAAAGACAGGAAATTTGGCGGCGCATTTTCCCCAAGATATACCAACTCAAGATCTGAATTTTGCCAAACTGGCAAGATTAAATGTGGCTGGTGGTAATATTCGCAACATTGCTTTGAATGCAGCTTTTATTGCCGCTGATTTTGGCGAGCCAGTGATGATGAAGCATATTAAGATTGCAACTCAAAGTGAGTGAGTACGTACGCAAAATTAGAAATGACCCTTACAGATTCAGAAATCAAAGGCTGGGTATGAGCAAAAAAATGTAATCGAATAATGGGTTTTCTTTTTTCTTCTCGACCGCTATAAACGATCGTCAACACCTACAACGCGATGTTCATATAAAGTAAAGATAAGTATCAAAAATTAAAAATAAAATGACATCTTTAAGTTTAGAAGAAATTTCTGCTCAATTGGAAAGCTCCAATTTACGCGATCGTATGGTAGCACTGGCAAACTTGCGCGACGTACCAGCAGAAGATGCTGTACCTTTAATTAAAAAGGTTTTGGACGATGAATCGATTCAAGTAAGAGCAATGGCTGTATTTGCTTTGGGTTTGAAACCCACTGACGAATCCTATGATATGCTGATCGAAGTTTTGTCATCCGAAGCAGATTATAGTGTCCGTGCAGATGCTGCAGGAGCATTAGGGTATCTAGGTGATATTAGAGCATTCGAACATCTATCCCGCGTGTTTTATGAAGACACCAATTGGTTAGTACGCTTCAGCGCAGCAGTTTCCTTAGGAAATTTAAAAGATATTCGTGCTCGCGAACTACTCATTCAAGCATTAGATAGCGATCGAGTCGTCATGCAACAAGCAGCGATCGCAGCTTTGGGGGAAATTAAAGCGGTAGATGCTTTGGAGCACATTCTTCGTTTTGCTCAGTCAGAAGATTGGTTAGTAAGACAGCGTTTAGCAGAAGCTTTGGGTCATTTACCTTCTCCCAAAAGTGTGTCTGCTTTGAAATACTTAGAAAAAGATAGTCATCCTCATGTCAGAGAAGCTGCGGCAATTTCCCTGAAACTATTAGAAGAAGCAGATAAATCTGGAGAAAGCACAAGTCACAATTAAGACTTAACAAGGAACAAAATTTAGAAGAAACTCTTGATTTTGAAAGAAATTCTTTCTTTTCTTTCCAAGTCTGATATGGCGTAAGTACAATTTTTTGTCTGATTCACAAACAATATAGGATTTACCCACAGAGCTATATTTTCTCGATTTTTATTTGCTAGCCAGAAATTTTTCCCATTGTGACTATGTAAAAAAATACTCCTACTAAATTATTGGATTGATAGAGTGGTATTTTTGGGAGAAAATTAATTAATCTTCCTTCTGTAGGCAATTATTCAGTTAATTATCGAGTTTAAATATCCTGTATCAAAGCAGTTCGCATAAGGTGATTGGTTCATGAATATTGAAGAATTTTTTGATTTAAGTGTTGGTAAATGGTTTGCTCATCGCAGCAGTCACAATTTAAATGCTCAGGAATCCCAAGATGGTAAATCTGATGTTTTTATTGAAAAGCTAGCGACATCAGATCCAGAAGTTATAAGATTATGCGAACAACATCAAGTTTTATCTAGTCCTAATACTTTTGGCGTCAAAATTAACTGGAACGATACCACTAAATTAAATCAAAAAGATACTGGTTCTACAATTTTGGCATTTGTACCCGATGAGAAGAATAACAGTGAAGGAAAATTATTAAGTCACTCTAAAACTGGGGATAGACCGGTAGTTGGACGTTACCTTATGGGTAGTGATGAAGCTTTAAGTTTAACTATCCACAATGGAGCAATTTCAACTGAAGAGCGAATTTGGTTTGTCCATAAAAACGTCCGAATGCGCGTAAGTAGAGTACAAAATTCCCTAGGTTTAAATATCGCTACCTTCACTTCAGAAATTCGTATGGGTGGTACTCCCCCAGATGCAGAAATCTCTCAAAAGGCAAAGTTAGCATTTTCATAGACTAAAAGAAATATCCTACTCTGCATCATAAGTATTTATATCCCTATGAAATCATCGGAAAGGGTTTAATTTGGACGGTTAAAACCGTCCATTAGCAAAGACTGAAAGTTAATCTGCTGTTTTATAAACACTTAAAACAGATATCGATAAGATTAATCTACTTGGTTGGTCCCATTCCTTTTTTAGTACTCTTTGTCCTTGTTTTCTTTGCATCTAGCAACTTTTTGATTCTAGTTTCTATCTCATTTGCTGTAGTTTGTACTAAAGCTTCGATCTGAGATTGATAATTTTCAATTTCTGTTAACTTATCGCTCAATGTCTGCAAATTTTGCAGTGTTTCATCCGGAATGCTATGGGTATTTTGACTACCCAAGTTTGCAATCATCTCCTGGGAATTATGACTAGTTTCCTGTAGTTTCGCCAACATATTTTCCAGTTCGGAATTTTTTCCCTCAAGAGCTTCTACCTGGCTAACTAATTTGGTGACAGTTTCTAGCCTTTCTTCTAACAATTGTAGTTTTTCTGATTGTCCTTCAATGTTACTTTTCAGGATATTACTGATCACTTCTTCTCGGTCAGAGTTAGCACTAATGGAAGCTTGATGAGCAACTTGTAAGTTGTCGAATTCTGATTTCAAACTTGTATTACTTTGAATTAAAGCCTCAATTTGGGTTTTCAAACTTTCATAGGATGAGTTTAAACTTGTATTTGCTTGGGTAATTTCTCGTTCTAATTTTTGACTTGATTCATTTAGAACTGTAATTTTTTCAAGTAATTTACTGTTTTCAATTTTATCTTTATTGATATTTTTTTGAATTCTTGTTAACAGAACCAAAATTACTACGATTATTAATCCTAAAACTCCAGTAGAAATTAGTGGTAAAATCTCTCTTACTTCATAACCAGAAAAAATACTTAAGTATTCTTGCATAATCACCAATATTAATACTTAAAACAAGTATCATAGTAGCGCGTACAAATTAATCTGTAGAGGTAAAACTTTACTATTTCAATAGAACTTATAATCTTAGCAAAATATTTTGAAAACCTAATATTTTAATATTTAGTATCATAAAATTCAATTTTTTCTTATTCAGAAAGCCCTGAATAAATATTATTAGGACTTACGCACTCGTTACTTTAGGGCTCAGCAAAGCGCACCATAGGTATTGCGAGTCCCTTCGGGGCTTACTTCCATTTATTTGGGATGGACCGCACCTACCGTGAATACTATTTCAGAGCCGGAAACGTTTTACTAAGCTCGCGTTAAAATGAATGTAATTACGTTGTCATTACGTAATTCCTGATTATGTTCTCAAATTACTTTTAGTTTTTATTTAATGATTGGAAAAATATGATTTGCTTTTATAGTTATTTATTATTAGTTTGCTTTTATCATTGAAAGGCTTGATATTTGCTGTTTTTCTCAAGCCACACCATGGTCTAAATTTGACAGTCTAAATTTGCAAATAATTTGCTAGAAATTGGGGAAATGGTAAAACAATTAAAATTAGTAATACTAATGTTAGTAATCCCCAAAAATCACGCATGTTATCCAAATCAGTTACATCATCCAAAGCAGGCTCTTCAATTAAAGGCATAAATAGCAAAATTAATGCCCATAAGAAAAATTCTGGTTGTCTCCAAGCCAAGGAGCGAAGAATAAGTAATAAACGGGCAAATTGACCTATAACTATTGATGTTCGTTGTCCAAAAATGGCATGAGCGATGTGACCTCCATCCAACTGTCCTACTGGAATTAAATTTAGTGCTGTAACAATCAATCCTAAAAATCCTGCAACAGCTATGGGGTGTAAATCTATCGCTGATGTTATTGTTAGGCTGCTTCCTAAAGCTAACTTAGCAAATAATCCCAATAAGATTGAATCGCGGGGGTTCAGAGCATCAAAATTAAAAAGTCCAGCATTTTCCCCAAAAGGAACTACCGAAGAATTCACTAATCCCCACAAAAGTATGGGAATAGTTACAATAAATCCAGCAATAGGTCCAGCAATACTTACATCAAATAAAGCTTTGCGGTTGGGAACTGGACCGCGCATTTGAATGAATGCCCCAAAAGTTCCTAAGAAAAGAGGCATCGGGATAAAGTAAGGTAAAGTAGTACGAATTTTGTACCAACGAGCAGCGAAATAGTGACCTAGTTCGTGAGTACCCAAAATAGTCATTAACCCCAAAGCATAAGGTAATCCTCCAAATAAAGTGGGTTCGCCGGCAATTCTTCCTCCCACTAAATTAGTAGTCACTAAAGTCGCCAAGAGCAATAACAGAGCCATCCCCGGTCTAGTCAATTTTTCCGGTTTGCCAGAAACATTTTTAGCAGCTTGAGTGTTGGGGACTAAAACAAAGATTGGTTTACCGTTAAGACCTTCTTGGAAAATCAGCAAGAAGCGATCATCAAATTCAGCTTCGATTTTAGCTTTTATCTGTTGGTAAGCCTTAGTTGGATCGGTTCTCAACTGACCCCGACAAATAATTGCTTGGGGTCGATACTCAATATTTTGAACGTAGTATATAGACCAGGGAAAACATTTCCGCAACTGGGTCTCTTCTAATCTCTCAATAGGACGCACTGGTGTTATTTGGGCGGTAGAGTTTGTTGCTACTCGTTTTTCTGCTGATTCCTGAGATTGATTTTGGTCATTGCTCGGAGGTATACGCCCCCACCGAAATAAAAGCCAGTATAACAAAGTACTGACAACGAAATAACAAACTAATATTTCTGGCAGCGATGTATTTGTTGTTGTTGATATTGCACTTAAAATTACTGCGGGTAACATTAATGCCACCCATAATAGCCAGACCGGTGTTCTGGTTACCCTAGCAACACTTTGTCGCATCACCAGATAAGTAAATAATCCGAATAAAAACAGAAATAAGATAAACGAAAATGTCATTTGAAATTGGGTTGTTTTGAAAAGGTGATAAAGAAAAAAATTTTGACTAATAAAATCTATCTGTAGTAAAAGGTTTACTATCGACAGAAACACAAACCTCTATTTTCTTTTGTTCGATCTTTAATGGCAGCATCAATTGATATTTAGATTGATATTTTAAAAGTTATGATGTATTGCTACCAGCAAATTTGTTTGCAATTTAATTCCACAAGTTGAACTTTACCAGTTAATTTTTTTCACAATTCAATCTTTTTCACAAGTTAATTTTACTTATGCCTCCCTTATCTCAAGAGTCCAGTCAAATCTCAAAATCACCACAAGCTGTTTTCGACAACATTTTTGCTTTTTCACCTAACAGGGACACTTTGGGTGGGACTTCTTATCTCATTTTAGAAAAAGGCGGCAATATTCTTGTCGATTGTCCCGCAGCAGATAAGGGGAATGAAGATTTTTTACGTTCTCATGGAGGTATCCGCTGGTTTTTTATCACTCATCGCGGTGCAATTGGTAAAGCTGCTCAAATTCAATCAAATTTTGAGTGCGAGGTGATTATTCAAGAACAAGAGGCTTATTTACTACCATCTGTGAATTTAACTACATTTTCTCAAGAATTAACGATTAATTCCCAGGTTAGGATAATTTGGACCCCAGGTCATTCTCCAGGTTCTTCTTGCCTGTATTATAAAGACTTTGGTGGCGTACTGTTTTCCGGGCGTCATTTACTCCCCAACCAGCAAGGAAAACCAGTTCCCTTGCGTAATAGCAAAACTTTTCATTGGCCCAGACAGTTAAAAAGCGTTCAAGCCCTACAAACAAGTTTTACATCTTCTACTCTTCAATATATCTTGCCGGGCGCGAATACTGGTTATCTTCGAGGTAAGCGAATTATAGGTAATGCTTACCCCGAATTAGCGAACTTGGATATTTCTGACTTGCTTTTAAAGCAGGCGGTTGTATAAAAACTTATTTTTACCGGGAGACAAATGATTTTCCCCAAAAAATAATTCTTCCCCTAGTAAAACTTAGTGGTTTCCTAAGTGTAGAAGGGAAGAATTGTGGTAGATTGAATCGAATTTTTTATTGAACCTAAGACAACTCTCAAAGAGTTAGAATACTTGCTGCATGTTATCAAAGCCAAAATATTAATTGGCAGATAACCAGAATAACCCCGTTTCTCACTTTAAAATTTTTACTCGCTAAAAATTTTGATTAAATCTAAGCTGCTCCTGCGATCGTTAACTGTTTAGTCAATAATTTTACTGCTGCTTGATATTGAACATCTGCTGGGGTTCCTACTTGTTCGCGAGAGATTTGCTTTGACTCAATTTTTTCATCCGGCTCGATTCCAAGCTTGTTAATATCCCGATGATTGGGGGTTTCATATTTGGCGATTGTTACCGCCATACCCGAACCATCAGATAATTCAAATAAAGATTGAATTAAACCTTTACCAAAAGTGGTTTCGCCGACTAATTGAGCACGACCATTATCTTGAAGCGCACCTGCTAAAATTTCGCTTGCACTTGCAGTTCCTTTATTTACTAGAACTACTAAGGGGTCATCAGTTAATGCTGGTCCAAAAGCATCAAAGCTACCCAAAATTCCTTGTCGATTGACTGTGTAAACAATTGTACCAGAATCTAACCACTCACGAGCTACATCAATACCGGCTTGTAACAATCCTCCAGGGTTATTCCGTAAGTCGAGGATATAGGCATCGGCTCCCTCATTTTCCAAACTAGAAATAGCTGTAGCGAGTTCAGCAGAAGCATTAGCATTAAATTGAGTGAGACGAATATAACCGATTGGCAATCCATCAGGTGATGATTTTAATTTTGCGATGACTGGATTGAGTTCGATGCGATCGCGCACCAAACTAATTTCTTGGGCTTGTTCCCCATCTCTCTCCACTAATAAAGTTACTACCGAGCCAATGGGACCGCGCATCTTGGCAGCAGCTTCATCTAAAGTCAAGTCTTTTGTTGACATTCCTTCAATTTCGAGGATGCGGTCGCGAGATTTAATCCCGGCTTTATCTGCGGGCGAATCAGCGATAGGAGCAACAACCTCGATCTCCCCAGTATCAGGATGTAGGGCAATTTGCAGTCCTACACCAGTCAACTCCCCAGAAGTGTTATATATCATACTTCGATATTGCGCTGGGTTTAAAAAACGGGTAAAAGGATCGTTAAGACTCGCTAACATTTGCCCGATTGTCTGATAAACTTCTTCTCGATCTGGAAAAGATTTGTGAAGAGCTTTTCTTCTTACCGATGCCCAATTTTGATGATTGAATGTATGGTCCAAGTAAGATCTATTTACTATCCGCCAAGCTTCTGATACTAATCTTTGTTCCTCGCTTAAAGCTGTCGCTGGTTGACAAAAGCTACAAAAAGCGAGCAAAAACGCCAACAGCAGCGATAATCCAGCCCGAAAAACTTGTTTGTGCATGAACCCCATTTTTCTTACAACTCTTAACCCAATTTTGACCCATTAAAAGGGTAAACACCTTTTTGTGATGCAATCTATCTCTCGATTATGTTACTTTTTTTATAGAAATGACGCATAATTTTTAATTAAGTTGTTTCTTCAACTAGTTGACAATTTGCATTGTTCTCTGAAAATTTCAGGCTTTGCCCATAACGTTGCCAGTTCTGGCTGCTGGTGCGAAGTCAGCAATAAATTCTCTTTTTATGTAAGTATGAGAGTGTGAAAGAATTCTTAATACTTTCACATTTTCTCAGCCAATCAGTCAAAAAACTGATAACTAAAATCCCAATAAACTTAAATATTGGGAGATCTATCAACCGCATTTTTATTTCGGGAAACCAAGATTGTATGGCCAACGTTTACGACTGGTTTGAAGAGCGCTTAGAAATTCAAGCGCTTGCTGATGATGTAACCAGCAAATATGTACCTCCCCACGTCAATATTTTTTATTGTCTAGGTGGAATTACCTTAACGTGTTTTTTAATCCAGTTTGCCACTGGATTTGCAATGACTTTCTATTACAAGCCAACTGTGACAGAAGCCTATACTTCCGTACAGTACATCATGACGGACGTTAATTTTGGTTGGCTAATCCGCTCCATCCACCGCTGGTCTGCCAGCATGATGGTGTTGATGATGATTTTGCACGTATTTCGTGTTTATCTGACTGGTGGTTTCAAAAAGCCCCGTGAATTAACTTGGGTAAGTGGTGTAGTCCTAGCCGTAATCACCGTTTCTTTTGGTGTTACCGGTTATTCACTACCTTGGGACCAAGTTGGCTACTGGGCGGTGAAGATTGTAAGTGGCGTACCAGAAGCTATTCCCGTAGTAGGAACTCTAATTGCTGACCTGTTACGTGGTGGTTCTAGTGTTGGTCAAGCAACTCTAACCCGTTACTATAGTGCCCATACCTTTGTACTGCCCTGGCTGATTGCAGTATTTATGCTGATCCACTTCTTAATGATCCGCAAACAAGGTATCTCTGGTCCTTTGTAATTTTCACTTTCAGCGGTTCGGTAACATTTAGCAATAATTTTCAGTTTCAATCAAAAGACAATTGTTTTACACTTGTGACAACAAACTCTCACAACAGTAATAACCTTTGTCCACAGTCAAACTGTAGATGTCACCGAAAATTTGGCGAAAATCATCCAAGGTACTACTGAGTACTTTGAAATGTTAGCGAAGTTTGCGAATGAAGTTTCTCCCCAACATCATTGATGAGGAAAATAACTTTATCCGGATGCTTCTTTACGCCAAGGCTGTGGTGAAAGCTAACGAACCGAGACTTCTGTGACTAAACCTTAGTAGGAGAGCACGTTACTAAAGATGGCAACTGTAAAAAAACCCGATCTGAGCGATCCTAGTTTAAGAGCCAAACTGGCGAAAGGCATGGGCCATAATTACTATGGCGAACCTGCATGGCCGAACGATCTACTATATGTGTTTCCCATAGTAATTATGGGTTCTTTTGCCTGTGTAGTAGCTTTGGCAGTACTAGACCCAGCAATGACAGGAGAGCCAGCAAATCCTTTCGCTACACCTTTGGAAATTTTACCGGAATGGTATTTATACCCGGTATTCCAAATTTTGCGCTCCGTTCCTAACAAACTTTTAGGAGTACTGTTGATGGCTGCGGTACCCTTAGGTCTAATTCTCGTTCCATTTATTGAGGGCGTGAATAAGTTCCAAAATCCATTCCGTCGCCCAGTAGCAACCACAGTGTTCCTATTTGGAACCCTAGTTACTCTGTGGTTAGGTATTGGCGCAACCTTCCCAATTGATAAATCTTTCACCTTTGGGCTGTTCTAAATTCAGTCTTTATGGTATAAAAGTTTGACGCCTGTAAGTTTCAAAAGCATATACAAAATACACATATGCTTTTGAAACATTTTAACAGGCGTCAATTTTAATAATTTAGGATGCATTTATTCTGAATTTAGATTTTGGATTTAAATAACTTTCCAAAATATGAAATCGATAGGTTAAAACAGGATCAAACCTTCTTTACCATTTATATTTTAATTGCGGTCAATGCTTAGCATAGTGCAGCAAGACCATCTAACTGTAAAAAGTGAACTTAAGTATCTCAACCAAGTACAACAATGGTTTGAAGATTTTTGTTTGCAAAATCTATTAAAACTTGGTTGGTCAGAAAGCCAGTTGTATCGCCTTAATCTTGCTTTAGCAGAAGGCTTTACTAATGCAGTTCGTCATGCCCATCATGCCTTACCACCAGAAACAAAAATTGATATCGATCTTTGCTTATGGGCCGATAGGTTGGAGATCAAAATATGGGATCACGGAAAACCTTTTAATCCAGATGCTATTGCCGAACCAGAACCTGGCACTTTACAGGTGGGTGGGTATGGTTGGTTCCTTCTTAGACGCTTAGTGGATCGCGTTGCATACGAACGCGGTACAGATGGCAGAAATTGCTTGCTAATCGTCAAGTATGGTTTAGCGGAATGATATTGTGTCTAAATTACAATGCCAAATAACCGTGTAATTAGAATTAGATCGGAGTCAATAAATTAATTTGTCATCGCTTAGCATGAATGATGATAAGAATGAGTACTTGCCTAAAGTAAGTTGCAAGAAATTAAAATTAAACTTACTGAATTATTAATCTACAAACTATAGCACTGCGCAATTAGGTTGGACATTCATAAATGCTCAAACCGATAGTAATCCTATTTGACTTGCGAACAGATAAATTATCTAGAGATATGCGACGTGTTCCCCTACGGTAATGTTAACGGGACTTAAACAAAAAACAGGCAGGAGAAAGCCTCAAATCCAGTCATGACAAAAGATTAACTTCAAAGCCCTTGCGTATCACTCTTAGCGTGGCGTGGCGCTGGCTAAAAGCAAATATATTAAGAAAGCAACTGATTGGCGTAAAAACATTGATTTATAAGGCTTTGAGGATGTTTTTCGAGCAAAAAAACGTCTAAGTCCCGTTAGTGTTTTATTATCGGTTGCTATATTTTCTTTTTATACATAATCCGCAATGAAAGGCTGGAGAATAGCTATCAATATTTTCTTTGTCTTTTTCTCATAATCAAAAACTAAGACCGCAATAATACTATTACTTAAGTGTATTAAAAAAAAAACTTAATCTAGTGAAGTCAGCATTCGAGTTCAATATTTGTTCTTGTTAAAATTTGGCATTAGCAATTGGATACTTCAATTATTTGAAGTTATTTTGAAAAAATAAATTGCAAAAACCTCAAAATTATAGGTTTTGGAATTTAGCAATGTCCTGACCTTATCACCTAGTAGAACATATTTACTATCAATTAAATCCACAGGAAAGTACTAAAACTGATTTGGAAATTAATATAAAAAACTGTAATGACACCAGTGTAGAGAATATAAAAAGATATGTTAGCTAGTAAAGTAGAAAAAACTTTAAGAAATTATCGAAAGCAAGCTGCTAAATTTACTAACTCCGACCCCAAACATTTATTTATATTTTTAGAAATTTTCCAGCGCGAAGGTGGTATTCAATCTTATGTTAAAGATATATTCAGGGCTTACACTAGTGTAAATACGGGGTATCATGCAGATGTATTTTTACTGCGAGATGATTCTACATGTCCCAATCCTTATAAATCTGAAAATTTAAAATTTTATTATTTTAACAGTCGATATCCTCAAATCGGAAGATTAAAAATCACTACGGCTTTACTTCAATATCTATTAAAACAACGACCTCAACATGTTTTTTGCGGTCATATTAACTTAGCAGTATTAGTTCAAAGCCTTTGCCAGCCATTGAGTATTCCCTATACAGTTTTGACCTATGGTAAAGAAGTATGGGAACCCCTCCCTAAACGATCGCAATCTGCTTTAGCAAGCGCTGCAAAAATTTGGACAATTAGTCGCTATAGTCGTGACAACATCTGTAGTGCAAATGATATCGATCCGTCAAAAATACAAATGGTCCCTTGCGCAATTGATCCAGAAAAATTTACGCCCGGTGTCAAGGATCCAAAACTACTTGATAAATATGGTTTGCGCAATAACAAAGTATTAACTACTGTTGCGCGACTATGGTCTGGAGATATTTACAAAGGTGTGGATGTCACCATTAGAGCTTTACCCCGGATATTAAAAGTATTTCCAGAAGTAAAATATTTAGTCATTGGTCGTGGTGACGATCAAGAAAGACTAGCTAAGCTAGCTCAAGATTTGGGTGTTGCAGATCGAGTGGTATTTGCAGGTTTTGTTCCCACAGAAGAATTAATAGAGCATTATCGACTCGCAGATGCTTATGTTATGCCTTCCCAAGAAGGTTTTGGTATTGTTTATCTGGAAGCAATGGCTTGTGGAATACCGGTAATTTCTGGCGATGCCGATGGTTCTGCCGATCCATTGCAAAATGGTAGACTGGGATGGCAAGTCCCCCATCGCGACCCTAATGCAGTTGCTGCAGCTTGTATAGAACTTTTACAAGGAAAGGATCGACGCTCTCAAGGTCAATGGTTACGGGAAGAAGCGATCGCAAATTTTGGTATTACTGCTTTTCAAAAGCATCTGCAATTGCAGCTTTTCCCTAAATCTTCAGTCGAAGTTAAGTAAATATTTATTATCTGGTTATAAGGCAAATTACTTAGATATTCTGATTTTCTTACAATTTGAGATGATTAAAAATCATCAAAAAATGTACTGACGGCGAGGAAATGGTTATGACTAACCCATAAAATCGTTATCCTAGAAGGAGAACAGAAAGATACTTAAAAAATGAGCTTTAAAACCTCACAGTTGAATTTTCAGAGCATCCGACCCTGGGTGACTCTTCTAGTCATTATTTGGTTACTGAGTGCTTTGGGCTTAGGTTGGTTAGTAAATTCTTTGTTGATTTTATTTGGATTTTTATTGCTAGCACCCGTCCTGGCTTTTTTTGGCTTGCGTTGGTGGTTACAACGCAGTTTAGTAACCGACAATTGTCCTGTTTGTTCCTACGAATTGACTAGCTTAAAGCAAACAGAGCTACAATGTCCCAACTGTGGCGAACAACTTGTTGTAGAAGAAGGACATTTTCAGCGTTTAACGCCGGAAGGTACCATTGATGTCAAAGCAGTAGAAGTTTCTACCCCATCCGAAGAATGAACAGTCGTGAATGATGAGAAAGCTTAGTAAGATCTATTCATCATTCATGCTTTATCGCTTGGGTGTTTTTTGTTGCGAGATTGATAGTGTATAGCTATACTCTCCTTGAGATATATCGCCGACGTGAAGCGAGTACCGACCAGGATTCCAGTAACCAGATATTTCTGGCTTATCCCCAGAATAATTATCTGCTAATACGCAGAAGCGCCCTCCAGGACCTTCAATTAATAGAGTTGGTTTTCCTGTGCCTTCAACTGTAAATCGTAAGTAAGGTAGCGATTCTGCGATTTGAATAATTTGATTGGGTTTTGCAGTAATGAAACCACAGTTACTATTCCGGTCGCCACCTGATTTACCATTGACAACTAATGGGTCTGGTTTCAGTTGAGAATCAAGTCTGATAACTTGTGCACTTGATGAATTTCTACTGATAAGATTTAAAATAGTAGATATGACTGCGATTAAAACTGCTGAATGAACCGGTTTATTCATGTTTTCATACTTTTAAATTTATTCGAATAGATTTATTTGAATAGGTTTGATAGAAGGATGTCTGGATGAGTAATCATAATTTGCAGACGAGATGAATAATTTGTAGTTCCAAAAAAGAATGTATAAAGTTTTATCTTTTTGGGAAAATAACTGGGAAAATAGGTATAGCAAATTTGAAATATAAATAATAGCAGTATTTTGATATTTCGATCGTATAGAACGAAAAATAATTGTAAAAATAACCAACTTTTCAAGACAAAGTTGTATATAAAACAAATAGTTTAAATAAAATCGCACAAACTATTACTATTAATTGTGGTCAGAATCCTGGTATTTGATGTCACAAATGTTTTATGTGAGGTGACTGGTATTAATGAATTCCAAACATGAAAACGATTTACAGTATCGCTTAGAAAAACTAGAAGCGGAAGTTAATTCTTCTTCAATCAACCCTTCCCCATTGCCAAAAATAGTTTCAACTGATTCTTCAGATCATAGATCGCCCGTGAAAAAATTCTTTGTTTGGTTTGGTTCTCTATCCAGAATCAAGAAAATAGGAGTTGTAAGTGTTTTAGTGGTATTTGGTTTTGCAATCTTAGAAGCAGCTTTAAAGTTAGTAGCTTCTGCAATCGCCTTTACGCTATTGGCGGTGCTAGCATACCTAGGATACAAATTTATTGTGCCGAACAATATTGAACGTAGGCAATAACACATCAAGATATTATTGAAAGGGAATCGTTTGATGGCAACTCCAGCTACAAGGAGAACTGGTAATCGTTCAAGTCACGGAATTGAGCAGGACAGTATAGGTACTTTCCCCCTAAAAACAAGACGTTTTTTGGCTTGGACGGCAGAAATTACCATAGTAGTTGTCAGTGGGTTAATACCTTTTGGTATTGGTGCGTACATCAATGCTAAAAGTGATATGAATCGAGTACCACTCAATCCTCCAGTGACGATCGCGCGCAGAGAAGTAGCACGTCCATTGGCTCTTCCTGTGAGTCTGGGTGTTACTAATGTCGCTTGGGGGACAAATGTTTTATGGACCTTAAGTTTAATCGCGCCTGTGGTTGTTTCTGGTTGGCAATTATATTTATTAGCCAAAACTGGTAGCACTACTCCGAAGCGCTGGTTTGCTGTCAAGGTCGTCAAACAAGATGGTGGCATCCCAGGTTTTCAAGCTGTATTTATGCGAGAATGTATTGGTAAATGGTGTTTACCGGTATCTGTTGCTTACTTATTGTGGCGAAACAGCTTGCTTTTCCCGAACCTAGGTGTTTTTACAATTTTGGTAAGTGTAATGATACTGGGGGAAAGTAGTGGCTTTCCTTGGCGCAAACAACGACAACGGGCACTACATGACAACATTGCAGGAACATATACTATAGACGCGCATCAATCCTTCACACCTGGGCTGCTAGATGATGACACTACTACTAAGTCTCAGTTGTTGGAAGAAGATGAAGAAGCAGCAATCGAGTCAATTGTGATTACACCAGAACCGAGAAAAAAAATTAGCCTCTGGCGACGGATGCGGCAAAATCCAAGCTTGACCTTATTTTTAGTGTCACTTATAAGTATATCTGCCGTATTAACAACACTTATATTAACTCAAGTTTATATCCAAGCTCAAAAAAATCGTCGCGCACATCTCAATGTTAATGCACGCCAGTTAGATATATTAAGAGAAAAATTAAACCCAGAATCAAATACTTCTTTAAGAGAACGCCAGCAGGCAATTTTAGCGCTGGGAAGTCTTAATGACCAACAAGCAACTAAATATTTAGTTAACTTACTGATTGAAGAAAACGAACCTATATTACTAAATAATATTAAACGTTCTCTGGAATTAATTGGACCGAAAGCCATACCCCACTTATTGCGCCAAAATCGATCTCTTGTTAAAGAATTAGATTCAGCAAATGGCGATAATTCGAACGTTCAAGAATCGCCAACAGTTAGCTTACACAATAACCAACAGGCTATTAATAGAATTTTAGCCGTTTATAACGGTCAAACAAATGGAATCGATTTAAATCGGGTTAATTTAGGTCAAAGTGGTTCGGGGAAAACTTCCTTCTTTAATCTTGTTTTAGATCGAGCCGATCTATGGGGAATCAACTTTAAATATGCAAATTTAAATCAAGCTAGTTTCCGAGGTAGTCGTTTTCGCGGTCCTGGGGAAGATCGTCGTTGGAATACTTTTGATGATTGGATAGCTAATTTTAGCGAAGCTGAATTGACAAAAGCAGATTTTAGTAATGCTAACCTCAGTCGCGTATTAATGAATCGTGCGGATCTTAGTCGTGCGAATCTCCAAGGGGCTAATTTATCTAGTGCTCGTTTGGTAGAAGCAAACCTGAGCAGTGCAAGATTACCAGGAGCAGACTTAAGACGTGCAGTGCTAGAAAATGCCAGTCTTACTGGGGCGGATTTAGGAGATGCAAAACTCAACGATGCGGATTTATTTTCAGCGCGTTTGGGTAGAGTAATTGCAACGGGAGCAAACTTTTCCTTCGCCAATTTAACAAAAACAGATTGGCAAGGGGCAGATTTATCATCCACAGATTTCCAGGGAGCAAATCTCAGTAATGCTAATCTAAGCGCAACTCGTTTAACTACTGCAAGATTACGAAACGTTAATTTACAAAATGCCAATTTGCGCAATGCTAATTTGCAGAATGCGGACTTGCGAGGAGCAAATCTAGTAGGAGCAGATTTTCAAGGAGCTATTTTGTACCCCCAGAGGCAAAATCCATCTGATGATTTTGTTCAAACACCGGTTACGGGTTCTGAATCAGCAGTTGTTAAGGGAGTTGACTTTAGTCAAGTGAAAAATAGTTTGAGTTCCAGACAATTGGCTTATATTTGTACCCAAGGTGGTCTTCATCCCCGGTGTCCGTAGGACATAAGTCAAAATTTAAAAGTCAAAAGT
>JGI1201J43222_100122_pt1 | contig 28855 bp, 22 predicted proteins | sample MastesBC008_FD_43222 | JGI IMG/M metagenome (IMG submission 43222) | reverse complement strand
GGGGATTGGGAAAGTGTGGGGAGTGTGGGAGGATGGGGAAGACCAAATTACCAATTACTCGTTACTCACTACTGTGCGCTGTCGCGCCCCGCAATACCTATAGCTGCGCTACCTTGCGGATCCGGTACGCTACCGCTGGGCGCTAACATTACTCATTACTCATTACTTATTACTCATTACTCATTACTTATTATTCATTACCAATCGTCAAATATTTACTCCAACGGGATCCAGTCCAATCTGGGAATTAAGAAACGTCCACATCGTCAAATCATTGAAGTCGTAAACAGTCATAAATACACCCATTTCCAGCATTTTTATTGGTTCGCCAGTTGAAGCTACACCAATTGTCCGGATTCCAGCACCAAGCGCCGAAGTAATTCCACTGGGAGAATCCTCGAAGGCGATCGCATGTTCGGGACTAACCCCTAACCTTTCCAAACCTACTCGATATGGTGTGGGGTCTGGTTTTGCTGCTGCTTCTTGTTCCGCAATTACGACAGTATGAAAAATTTCTTCTAACCCCAAAATATTGAGCATAAATCTAGCATTTTTGGTCGGTGCGTTGGTAACTAGTGCTCGCTTAAGATCGTGTTTTTCTGTCATTGCGATTAAGCGAGAAAAACCATCAATAGGTTTGAGTTCGTGAGCTTTATTCCGAAATCTTGATTCTTTTTCCTCTGCCAACTTCTCACCTTCTTCCGGTGATAAATTGGGTAACATATCTTTGATAATTTCTGGATTTAGCCTACCAGTAAAACGAGATTTGTAAATTTTTTCATCAATTTCTACGTCATACTCGAGGAGAATATCCCGCCAAATCTGGTAATGAATTGGGTCTGTGTTGATGATTGTTCCATCCAGATCGAAGAGAATTGCGCTTAACATGCCTTCTTTTTAAGAGCTAAATAGCAGTTAATGTAAACAACAGTAAACATTATCTTTAGATATTTTACATTTTCTTGTTTCACTTCGTAATCATAACTGCAGTATTTTAGACAAACATATATAAAATTGGATTATCAGCACGTGTCAAAAAAGAATGCAAATAATTTATACATTGAAATATGTCGAGTGCTAAAAAACTTTTTCGCATCAATGAGTTAAATGTACGAGTTTATAATTCTGATACTGAACTAGCAAAAGATGCAGCCCAAGTAGTTCAGAAAACTTTAGATAGTACTCTCAAGGTTAGGGAAACAGCTAGAGTAATATTTGCCACAGGTAACTCTCAACTTAAATTTTTAAATGCTCTGACTAGTTTAAATAATATTGACTGGTCGCGGATTACTTGTTTTCATTTAGACGAATATCTAGGGATTAATGCTGAACATTCTTCCAGCTTTCGCTGCTATTTGCGGGAGAAGTTAGAGAAAAAAGTTAAGCCACAAAAATTTCATTACATTGAAGGGGATACCTTAGAACCTTTAAAGGAGTGCGATCGCTATACTCAATTACTCCATTCTCAACCCATTGATTTATGTTTGCTGGGGGTGGGAGCAAATGGACATCTAGCATTTAACGAACCATCAGTTGCTGACTTTCAAGATTCCTATATGGTAAAACTAGTAAAGCTAGATACTGTAAATCATCAACAACAAGTGACCCAAGGGCATTTTCCTAATTTGGAAAGCGTACCAAAATATGCCTTTACTTTGACCATTCCTACAATCTGTTCTGCCAAAAAAATACTTTGTCTCGCACCAGGACAGCATAAAGCAGAAGTTGTAAAGCAAATGTTATTTGGAGAAATTACAAAAAAATTTCCGGCTTCTATTCTTCGTCAAAAACCCCAAGCAACTTTATTTTTAGATGGAGATTCTGCGACTTCACTTGATATGTAACGGATTTACAACTTAGACTAACTATTTTCAAGCAAATATCTATTACCTGATAACCAAACACCAATACCTAATTCCCAAATAGTAGAATAAGGTACAGGTTTAAGCTGTAGGATGTGGAGGAAGGCAAATTGGATGAACTAAGGACAGCTCTAGAAATAGCTACTGAAGAGGAATTGCAGGATTTGACCGCGATTTTGTTCAGTCGTAAATTTAATCCTCTAGATTATGTGAATACACCCGAACCAATAGAAATCCAAAGCCAAGATCGTAAAGCTTGGTTAGATTCTCTTGAAGAACGCTTCCGGTTTTTAGCCGCAGATGGAATTACTGTTTTACGTGGAAAAACCAAACGAGTAACTTACCGCGAAGCAATAATTCAGGTCTGCAAGCACCTGAAAATTCCTTATTCAACTGAACTAACAACCATTGATTTGGAAGCTGAAGTATTTTTACACCTCCTAGGAAAAGTATGGAGGAAATTACCTAAGAGCGAGCAGCAGCAAATGACACTCCGCATCCAACGTCATTTGGCGCAGTCGGAACTCAAAGAACCTTTACCTTTGACATTGCAACGCGACCCCTTAGGCTTGATTTTTAAAGCTGGTAGCGCACTTGCTTTAACTTCTGTGGTACAACCATTTTTACTCAAACATATTGCCCGTCAATTTGCTGCACATTTTGCAAGTTATCATATCGCCAGACAAACTGCGATTAAAGGTTCTGCGGCTGCTGTAAGTCAATTTAATAATTATGTCACTTTGCATATGGCTCGCCGGGGAATGGCTCTGAGTGCTGCTCGTTATGGCGCTGTTCGCAGTACATTAACTTTTTTAGGTCCGGTTATGTGGATGTGGTTTTTTGCGGATTTGGGTTGGAGAGCGGTCGCAACTAATTATGGTCGTATAATTCCGACTATATTTGCTTTAGCTCAAATTCGTTTGACGCGCACAGAATGCTGGGAATTAGCTTAAAAAACCCTTTTCGACATCCAAACCCTCGTTTGCAGTTCTCCTGGAATTGCACTCAGTTAGGATTACTACTGTTACCTTTGTTTCCAACTCTAGGAGCTGTTACCCTGGGTTTGGCACTATTGACTGGATTAAGACAATTTCAGAAGATTGTAAACCGCCCAATTAATCAGGGCTTTGCTCTGCTGGGTATTATTTTAATAATTGTAACTATTTTCGCCCAAGAACGAGTAGTGGCTGTGTTGGGCTTATTTAATTTGTTGCCATTCTTTTTGGCATTTATGGTCTTTGGAATTATAATTCAAACGACTATACAACTTCGAAAGTTATCTTGGATCTTAGTTACTACGTCTTTACCAATAGTCTTGATTGGTTTTGGACAATTATTTTTTGGTTGGTCTACCCCAGCAGAATGGGAAAATATTTTTGGATGGACAATCATCGCAGGGGGAAATCCTGTAGGACGTATGGCTTCGGTATTTATGTACGCTAACATATTTGCCGGTTATTTGACGATTGTGTTTATTTTGGGTTTGGGTTTGTGGTTAGAATATTTGCAAAGTTTAAATCTTCAAAGTTCAAATCTTCAAAGTTCAAATCTTCAAAGTTCAAATCTTAAAGAAGTTAAACCAGAGTTAATAAGACGTATTTCGCCAAATTTTATTTTTCTAACAATTGCAGTCATTATTAATTTTGTTGCATTAATTTTAACTAATTCTCGTAATGCTTGGGTAACAGCACTGTTAGCATGTTTCGTCTATGCAATTAATCGGGGTTGGCGCATTTTAGTTGCTGCTGTAACTGGATTTACAAGTTTTGTATTATTAGCAGCTTTTGCACCTTTAGCGATCGCCAAATTCTTTCGCCGGATTGTACCAGAATTTTTATGGGCGCGTTTGAATGACCAAATGTATCCAGATAGACCAGTGGAGCTAATGCGTACTACTCAATGGCGATTTGCTTGGTCGTTAACTCAGGAGCGCCCTTGGACTGGTTGGGGATTAAGGAATTTTACTGCACTGTATCAAGCCAAAATGCAAATATGGCTCGGTCATCCCCACAATTTATTTTTGATGCTATCTGCAGAAACTGGTTTACCTGCAACTATTATATTTTGCAGTTTGATTATTTGGATTTTGGTTGCAGGAATTAAAGTATTTATCAAATTTATTAACTACCAAAAGGAAGACCGGCTAATATTTTTTAGCTATCTTGTGGTTTTGGGTGGGTTAATTTTATTCAATACCGTTGATGTTAGTCTTTTCGATTTACGTCTCAATACAATCTTTTGGTTGTTAATGGGTGCTGTTAGTGGAGTAACTTACAGGTATCAAAGAAATTAAGTAATAGTTAGAGAATAAGTAAAAATACTTCTAAGAAAAATCCCCCTCTAAGAAAATAATTAGGGGGATTATTAAATTCATAAAGGTAAGGCTGTTAAAGAAATCAAAGTATTACTACCAGGACTTACACAACTGGCATATTTTTCCTGTAGGGTGTGTGACGCTGTGAAAATATCTGAACGTAAGAATCAGACTTATAGCGTCACGCACCGACCACCAATTGTGACACTTGCGTAAGTCCTGACTACTTTCATTGGAGTCAAATAATTGTATTACCTGGAAGAATAGTGTCTGTTAAATTTGCACCAGTCAAGTCCGCTCCATTTAAGTTAGCTCCAGTGAAGTCAGCTTTGCTCAGGTTTGCATCAATAAGCAGAGCATTCATAAAGTCACCGTTGACTGCAATACCATCAACAAATGAGATCCCCGACAGGTCAGCACCAATTGTATCTGGGTCTTCACCATCACTTAATATGGCATTTGTTAAGTTTGCTTTTTCTAAAATAGCGTCTTGCAGATTCGCATCATCTAGTTGAGCGCCAGTTAAATTAACCTCTGTTAGGTCAGCTCCACTGAGATTGACTCCAGTCAGATCGGCTCCTGCGAGGTTTGCACCCTTTAATTTGGCTCCAGTCAGATCGGCTCCCGTGAGATCGACTCCACCTAAGTCGACTCCCTCTAGGAAAGCGTTATCGAGTTCAACTCCTCCGGTAAAACTAGCTCCAGTTAGGATCGCATTATTAAGATTTGCATTACTCAGGTCGGCTCCATTAAAGATAGCATCGGTTAAATCTGCATTTTCCAGAAAGATACCTTCCGCTGAAACGTCAGTAAAGTTAGCACCGTTGAGAACGGAGTCAGCCAAACTAATACCATCTAGGATAGTTTTTGTATTAGCGTCAAAGTCACGGAAGTCAGCACCACCAAGATTTACATCTTCAGCACTAAAGTTAGTTAAGTCAGCACCTCGAAAGCTGGAGTTTGTTGAAGTTTGTCCTCCTACTGGTAGGGTATCAGTCCATTGGACGCCACTGAGATTTGCCTTATCAAAAATAGAATTGTTGAGATTATTATCTGTGAAGCTAACTCCCGTAAAATCAACCCCTGTAAAGTTTGTGTTAACTATGATGTTAGCTTCAAAGCTAGCTCCTTGTAAGTTTGCGTCTGTAAAAATAGCATCTGTCAGGTCTGCAGCTTTGAGATTGGCTTCAGTTAAATTTGCTCTGCTAAAGTTAGCCCCTGTTAAATTTGGTCGATTTTCCTGTTCGCCGCTTAGTTCGGCTTTGAATAAGTTTGCGTCCTGTAATTTAGCGTTAGATAAATCGATTCCGTTAGTACTAATCTCTGATAGATTTGCTTCCCGTAGGTTAGCACCACTCAGATTAACATTCTCTAATGTTGCTTTAAAAAGATTTGTTGTTGGGAAGTTTGTATTGGGTCTAAAGTTGGCGTTACTTGCGTTAACGTTTAACCAACTTGTTTCTTCAAAGTTAGTTCCCCTAAGCAAAGTGCCAACAAATGAGACATCAGTTAAAGTAGCCTTAAAAAAGGTAGAACCATTTAGATTATCACCATCAAAATTATTTCCAACCAGATCTTGTTCGCTAAAATCGAGAACTGCCATGGCTAAATACCTTTAATTGTTGATGTTAGTTCGGACAATCAAAATAGGGAACTAAAAAGTAAAACATCCACTTGTTACAGTGGACGTTTAAGTGATTCAAAAGCATGGTTAAAAATAACCTATTAGGAATAGTAACTTGATGTTGAGCTCATATGCCAAATAAATCAGCCTTCCGAACTCGAATTTTATCGATTTATTATTACAATAAAATGTGTTTACTAAGCAAAGTAATAAATTTTCAAATCCACACTTTATAAGAGTTTTCAGGTTTATTGTTTGAAACAATCACATATACATCTAAAGCAAATTAATATACATTACACTTCAGATTTAACTAAAATAAATATGTGAAAAGACTCGCTTCATCTTACTTAACGCGCTATTTGCGATCGGTTTTATCTCGCTCTAGCACAAGTAAATTTTAATTACCTCACAAAGCTCCCATTAGCAATTAAATCACTATTAAAAAATTAGAGCTTACAACTTAATTGTTGTTTGACGATAGAAAAAATGAATAGTATTTATTGGAGTATTCTTATAGATAAATTATAAAGTAGATTAGGTTACGGCAAAAAAGAATTTTATTGTTGGAATAATTCAAAATCCGCCGTAATCTAGCGATGCTAGCTAGGTGATGCATCTGTACCGATTCAAGTTACTCATCGTTTGTCTCAGTGACAGCGAACTGTTTTTCTAGCTGCAAATATTTGGGGACGCCAATTAATTCTTGGAATTCTTGGAATTTTATAAAATCGGGAAAATTCGCTGTAGTTCCTTCTGCTTTCAACTGACTCAGACAAGCAGTCATCGTTTTTGTGACTGCTAATAAACCAGATAACGGGAAAAATACTATTTTAAAACCCATTTCTTGCAACTCAGAAGCTGAGAGTTGGGGAGTTTTACCACCTTCAACAATATTCGCTACTAAAGGTACATTGGGAAAAGCTGCAGCAATCTTTTGTAATTCATCTTTAGACTGGGGTGCTTCAACAAATAATACATCTGCTCCAGCTTTGATATATTCCTTCCCACGACAAATAGCAGCTTCGAGACCCAAAGGTGCGCGGGCGTCTGTGCGAGCAATCACTACCAAACAGCTGTCAGCACGGGCTTCTACTGCAGCACGAATTTTATTCGCATGTTCAGTTTCAGATATTACTCGTTTGTTTTCAAAATGCCCACATTTTTTGGGAGATTCTTGATCCTCTAAAATTACTCCCGCTAATCCCAATTGCACAGCATCCCTAACAGTCCGCATGACATTTAAGGCGTTACCATAGCCAGTATCCAAATCAGCAATTAGGGGAAGACTTATGGATTGGGCTATTCTTCCCACACTGTAGAACATTTCAGTCGCACTCAAAAAACCGTAATCTGGTAATCCTAAAGTCGAAGCAGCGATTCCAAAACCACTTGTTGCAGCAACTTCAAAACCAACCTGTTCCACTAGTTTGGCGCTCAGACAGTCATATACCCCCGGAATTACCAAAATTTCTGGACTTTCAAGTAATTTTCGTAGTCTATTAGCGGCAGATATCGGCATTTTGATTGTGAATATTTTGATTTATTTTGAAATATTTTGAATAATATTTAAGATATAGCGCTACGCGCAAGTCGAAAGTCGAAATATGACATGCTGTCACCTTGCGGATCTCCCGACGCCGCAGACTCTAGCTTGGCGTGTCCGTATGACAAATAGAATTTACAAATTTACAAATTTCCTAATCTTATTACGTGGTGCTACGAAATTACCCAGTACTATAAATTTGGATCGGTTACTTAATCTAAATTACTTAATATTTACTTTTTGTAGATAGTTTTGGGAATTTTATCAGTAACAGCAAACTCAGCATAAGCAAGAATTTTACTTTACTTTAAGTTAATCGGCTCAACTGGCAAAACCATGCAGAAGTTAGCACCTTCTCCCAGCTTGCTATGTAGTATTACCTTTCCATCATGAGCTTCTGTAATAATCTTGACAATAGATAATCCTAACCCAGTACCTTGGGAATTATAAATACTACTCGCGCGAGCAAAGCGTTCAAAAATCCTTTCGTGCTCTTGCTCATCAATCCCTTCTCCCGTATCGCGCACCCAGAATTTTACTGTATTTTGAGTAATTGAAGAACCAATTGTAATTTTATCAGTACTTTTTGTATGTTGGATTGCATTTTGTACCAGGTTCATAAAAGCTTGTGTTAGCCGTTCGGGATCTACTACAATATCTCCTACGGCAACTCGATCTACGCGCCAATTACGTTCTCCCGAAGCTTGAGCCTTAGCAAATAATTCTTCGCTGAAACTACTCACATCAACTGTTTCTACATTTAAAAAGTCTGGACGTTCCGCTTTCGCAAGTATTATTAGATCTTCTACAATTGAGCTCATTCGATCCAATTCATCGAATACCAACGTGACATTTTTTTCCACTTCTTCCGGAGCGTCATTACATATTAGCTGCAAATAGGCCTGAATAATAGTAATAGGGGTTCGTAGTTCTTGTCCTGCATCATTAATAAAATAACGTTGAGTAGTGAAAGCTGCTTCCAATCGATCCATCATGTCATTGAAAGTGCTTGCTAGATCTGCAAGTTCATCTTTGCCATATACTGGAACCCGTTGACTTAAGTCGGATTCACTAACAGAACGCACAGTGGTACTTAAAGAACGTAAAGGAGCTAATACCTTTCCAGAAGCAATCCAAGCAAGCATCAAAGCCCCTAACATAACCACGCTCATCACTTGAACGACAACTGTGGTCGCTTCAATTGTTTCTTGACGTTCGTCAGCTACAGTGTGAGCGATGACAAATACTCCTAAGTTCTTACCTCGTATTTTTACTGGTTGAGTTATGTAGATTAGACCACCTAATTTGGGGTCGGCTAATTCTTGCTCGCCTCTTTCTGGTTTAACTAATTTAGCCCAACGACGCATTAATACTGTATCTCTATCGAAAATTTCCGGTCGTCCTCGGGGATTTGATTTATAAAATTTTCCATCAACGAAAGTCATAAAAAATGTTTCATCTTCTGGAAGTTGTTCGCTCAAAAATAGATCGAAAAAATTTTTTAGTTCTTTATGGGAAGATGGACGCACAAAACGAGGATCGAAAACTTGACTTTTGCTGAAATTTGGGTGCTTTGCTAAATCTGATGCAGATAGCGAAGTATTAGCTTCATTTTCTATCAACGTATTAAATACAAGTATTCTTTTGACCAAGTCCTTACGAACTCGCTCATCAACGCGAATATACAATAATTCGCGAAATATTGGGATTGAGACAATAGAAATAATAGTGATAGTCAAAACATACCACACGAGAATGCGGGTTCGAGTCGCCCAAAATAAGCCCCGCTTGGGAGCAGAATCTTTTGCAATTTGTCTGTTATTAGACTTACTTGTAAATAACGCTGAATTTAAATGCAATTCCAATAATCCTATTTTTTCTTATAGTTTTTATGCTCCCACCAAGTATAAGTTTCCGACATCCGGTAGAATTTATAGCCTATGGGTAATATTTAATACCATAATACTTGTTAGGAAATCAATAAGAGGTAAATAACAGCGGAAAATCGTCAAACTCACTACTCAAAAGCTGGTTCGGTATATAGATTAATGTATTTTTTATACTGAAATTAGCGACTCAAAAGACAAAAAAAGAGATTAGTAAATGCACTTAAAAAACACAATTAAGTGCATCTCTTTAGTCACTTCGTGCCAGAAAATACTGCGAGTAAAATGCCCTATGGCTAATTCTATATGCCCAGCGCAGAATTTTTATGAATCTTTATTTTTAGAAATCTTTGTCAATAAATACCGTCGCACTTTTTGCAGATTCTAAAATTGTAATCAGTCCGCTACCAGGATGGACTGCACCACCAACCCAGTATAATCTTTTAGTATTATGAGAACGAATAGGAGGACGGAAAGGACCTAGTTGATTCCAGTTGTGGCTGAGATTAAAAACTGCACCGAGATGAACTTTATAGTCATCGACCCAAGTTTCTGCTGTATAACAAGTTTCGGTTACAATATGTTTTTCTACATCTTTGAAACCCAATAGATGCATCCTGTTGATAATGAAATCACGATATGATTTTTGTTTGCTTCCCCAATTTACATTATGGGAAGTATTGGGAATTGGGACTAATACATATAAGGTGCTGTGACCTTCAGGTGCGTTACCCGGATCGATGATGCTGGGATTACACACATAAAAAGAAGGATTTGTTTCATCTAGCGCCGAATCATCTAACCAAGGTTTTTGTCGTCTGCGAATGTGTTCGGAAAGATAAATTTGGTGGTGGGGTAAATCTTCATAGCGTTTATTTATTCCCAAATACAACATAAATGTGGAACAAGAAAATTGCATGTGATCGAGTTTTTTGTCAGTATAGCGGCGATCGCGGACTGAATCTGGCAGTATATTTTTCACAGCATGAGCAAAATCTGCATTTACCACTACCGCATCAGCTTGAATTTTGTTTCCTTCTTTTAGTTCAATACCCCGAGTCTGACCATTTTCAATCCAAACTTGTTTAATAGGACTTTGTAAATTAATGGTGACACCTAGATCTGTTGCAGCTTTACCCATCGCAGCTGCAAGATTGCGAAAACCTCCTTCAGGATGCCATACTCCATCAGCAAATTCCAAATAAGGAATCAAACTAAAAACGCTTGGGGAAAGAGTTGGATGCATTCCCAAATATTTGGAAGGGTAGCTCAAAGCATAAACTAAGCGATCATCTTGAAAAAAGCGCCAACAATGCTGATATAAACTTTCCCAAGGACGAAACGGTATTGCAGCAAGAATTTCATCAAGCCGTAAATAACCTAAGATAGAACGCGGTGGAGTACCCAAATAAGCGTCATAACTAGCATCGTATTTGCGAATATGTTCTTCATACCAACGTTCAAAAGCTGCGGGTAGATCGGGACGCATCGCTGCTAGTTGGGTTTTGAAAGCATCCAAATCGGATGTTAGATCGAGTTGAGTATTATCCCAAAAGCAAATCCGAGTATTGGGTTCTAAACGTTTAAAGCTAATATAATCAGATAACTTTAACCCCGAATCTGCGAATAAATCTTCGTACAAACGGGGTACTTGTAAAATTGTTGGTCCAGTATCAAATCCATAAGCTCCGTCATTAAAGCCGCGCATTCTACCACCGACTCGATCTGCTGCTTCGAAAATCTGTACCTTGTAGCCCAAATGAGCTAACCTCATGGCTGTGGCTAAACCGCCAGGTCCTGCACCGACAATAATGATTTGTTTGGATTGCTTGTTTGACATTTTGCTCGGATCGAGATCTAAAAAATTATAGACACGAAAGAATTACAAATAGAAAAATTCCTTTCCATCTACCTATAACTCAACTTTAACCGAGCAGGAGTCCTACACCTAAATTGTACTCAATTAGGTGTGCGGAGGAATGCCGGGACAAAAACGGTGCATCCTCCGACAAAATCAGCCTTTAGCCGATAGAGGAGAGAGGATAGCGCTGTTTTTGTCTATCTCCTTTTGAGAAGTGAGTCGATCCAGTCTTCGACCAAAGATGTAATAGTCTTATCTCTATCCGCCGCATAAGCCCGTAACTTATTTAATCTTTTCTCAGACATCCTGAGACTTAATCTCTTCTTTTCCATATTTTGAATAAGCTCATTCATGTGAATGAGGAATCGATCCCATCCAATACTAAATAATGGCATCTATCCTTACATGAAAACGATTTCTCTACTTGAACACCAGAATAAATAATTATTATTCCGAGAAAATACCATTAATTAAATATTAAATATTAATATAAAAACAATAAAAACTACTTACAAGCACTAATAATTACTTTGTTTTTGCTGCTTTAATTACAGTTTTTATTTTTATAGATAAAGTTGCCAAAATGGCAACCTCAACCAAAATTGGCAGGATATCTTATATAAAGATAAACGACTTCAAGGGTGTTGTTGTCAGGGTGTATCACACCATTTCAATAAATAGTTGATACATTGTCTACCTTTCTCAAAAATAAAGATTAGTCACAAAATCATCTAAATACTAAAATTTAGATAATTGTAAAACAATAATCAGGTTTGACATTTGCCGCGATGAGAATATCAAATATATACGAATGCTGTTCTTGACCCACACGTTAGCCCCCAAAATAAAGTACAGCATGGTTTATATAAATTCTCTACGCTTCAGCGACAAATGTCAGGGTGGGAGTTTGAAAGCGATTGATATGCTTCCTCCCACCTTTTTTTTTATTCATTAATACTGTCTAATATTTATGATTTTTATGAACAATAAAATTTGAAATAAATTATGTTTGACTCATAAGATTTAGACGTTGTCATGCAACGTCTTTTTTTTAGAAAATAAGATTCGATTAAATAAAATCAGTTCCCATTAAAAATTCAATAATTTCTTCATTAACGACCTCAGAAGCACCTGATGAAGCATCGTGACGACAATTTCTTAAAACTTTCAACTGAGAGTTAGGTAAACATTGATTTAACTTATAACCATGAGCAATAGGAAACCAACTATCTTGCTCTCCCCACAATATTAATGTGGGACAATCTACAGAGTTTAGGTTATTTTGTATCTTGCTTAATAAACCAGTTTTGTTGAACTTACAATTTTTGATTTCTCGATCTGCTATTTGTAGTTCTTCAGCTGCTTTGGTTAAAGTCCCGGGAAATTCAATAAACGGATAAGTTATCCAATAAATATCCTCAGGAGTTAATATTGATGGGTCAAACAGCACCTCACGTCGTTCAATCGCCATAACTTCTCTAATCAGGGGTGCGAATAAATACGTCAAACGCAAACGATCTATTATTTGAACTACTTCTAATGGGGTGTGGGAAAATAATCTCATGCCCCAATGAGGCAAAGCTTCTGTAAAGATTGGGACATTCACCACCACTAATCGCCCAATAATTTGAGGATGCTCTTGAGCAAGCGCTAAAGCAATCAACGCTCCTAAAGATTCTGCAACTACCGTCGCTGGTTCGTCACATAATTCCTTAATAATGCGCTCAAATTCAATCGCTTGGTGACCTTCAACCTCTCGACGATCTTGGGGTTTTTCCGAAAAGCCAAAACCTTTAGCATCAAAGCAAATTACCCGAAAATGTTGGGACAATGGCTCAATACTTTTACGCCAGTTGTAGCTCCAACTACCAATACCATGTAATAAAATTAGTGGCTTCCCTACTCCTTTTTCTCCGTAAGCTACTTGCATGGGATAGCCACTAGCATCAGTAATCGTTAAGTATTGTCTACCTTTGGGAAAGGTTTTTTGCCACCAATCTTGCATTTATTTAAAAAAATAATCTATTGTGTGTGCTTTATTTGCCTGTAAATAATCCTACCAAAAAGCTAGTTATCATTACTGTTAAGGAAACTAAACCGATAGTGAGAAGTAATAAGCCAGCTACCAACATTACAATAAACCATACGTTACGATCCCTTTTGCGACCGGGAAACTGTAAATGTTCTTCAACTAACTTGAGATTATAGTCGTTAGCTCTCCAGGTAAAATCAAACAGATCCCCCAAAACTGGTACTGCCCCGATTAGGGCATCTAAAATAATATTCAGGACCATCTTAGCTAGCATTCCAGCAGGAGCACCCAAACGTGCAGCTTCTACAACAATATAAGCGGAAAGTAAAATTCCTAGGAAATCACCACCTACGGGTAGTAGTCCTATAATCGGATCCAAACCAAGACCAATACCTGTTCCCGGAATTACGATCGCACTATCTAAAATACGACTTAGAGCACGCAAGCGTTTGAGAGCGCCTGCTTTACTATTTGGGTCTATAGTGGAAAATTTTGATGGAGGTAAGGACATAATAGGATTTGATCAGTGTATCTCCCCCACAGAGCATATCTTACATCATACTGAATCGTTAAACTGAATTTCTAAATATTACATAACAAAGTTTTCTACAATAGATTCGCGTACCACTTTAAGAATAAGAATTTAATAACCTGTAATTCTAAAGTTTGGAATGGTGCGTTACTGCAAGTGTTCTTCAAGTAGCTTAAGATTATATTCGTTAGCTCTCTAGATAAAATCAAACACGTCTCCTAAAACTGGTATTACTCCGATTAGGGTATCTAAAATAATATTTAGAAGCATTTTAGCTACTATTTCAGTAGAAGCACCTAAACGTAAGGCTTCCACAACAATATAAGCAGAAAGTAAAAGCCCCAAGATATCACCACCTACAGGTAGCAGCAATCCTATAATCGGATCCAGACCAAGACTAATACCTGTTCCCGGAATTACGATCCCACGATCTAAAATACGACTTAGAGTACGCAAACGTTTGAGAGCACCTGCTTTGCGATTTGAATTTATAGTGGAAAATTTAGATGGAGGTAAAGACACTATAGGATTTTCTCAGATCGTATATTGCACCTCTGAGTATAGAGGACGAAAATTTCAAAATCACCGCAATAAAGCTACATTATTTTTACTTTATGCAGACATATAACACAATACGGTTCAGATAAGACTAAATCGGTTGCTATAGACGTTGCATGCAACGTCTCTACATGCCCAAAATAATTATGGTTCAACCTTAACTGAACCGTATTGACATATAACAACCAAATGTATCTCTCAACGCCAATCATCAATAACAAAGACATCAGAGCGATTGTAAGCAGGTTGATTTGGTTTATGCATAGCCACAGCTAATCTATCAATTTTAAAACCAAGAGCAAGTATTTTTTTATAGGCGCGATCGCGTTCCGTACTCATTCCACAAATTAAACGAGATAGTTTTTGTTCCATAGCAAATTTTTCACACTCTCGTAAGAGTTGCTCGAACCACTGCTCAGTCTCTTTACCTGGACGCACAGCTGCAAACTTCACGTAACAAGTATCTTTACCTGCTTCTGTATTTTCTCCACAGTGACAAATTGCAAAACCTAACAAGGTATCATTACCCCAAAGCAGAATAGTATCGCCTAAATTTTTGCTGTTTACTGTAGTTATTTCACTTCTAACATCCAAATTATCGTAAATTGTATCTGTTAATTCATAACAACTTTGGAGAGATTCCATTTGCTCCAAATTACTTAATTGAGAATATTTAATTCTTTGCAAAGCTTGTTGGTAAGGTTGAGGTTGTTTGGAAGTAAATGCAATCAGAAAACGGGGGTAAAAACCAAATTTTTGATATAAGCACAAATGCTTAGGGCTGTTAGCAAATGTACAAAATCCTGCTTGTTTAATGTTCCAAGATTCAAAGCATGCGATCGCAGGTTCAATTAATTTTTTCCCAATACCTTGCTCCCAAAAATCTGGATGTACAATAAGGGGACCAAATAGTCCAAAACTACCCCAATTAGTAGCTATATTAACTCCTACTATTTGTCCATCAATTTCTGCTGCAAATGCTGCTTCTGGATTGTTATACCAACGATTCATATAGTTTAGATCGCTACCATAATTCTCCGGAATTGGATGTTTAACAAATTTACCAAAAGCAACCCGAAAAATATAGTTAGCTTGCATTAGTTCGCTTTCTTTGAGCAGACGAATAGAAATTGACATCTAAAGGAAGTGGGATTATTTAGTAATTAGTAATGGGCAATTTAGTAATTTTTTGTTATTTATTAACAAAGTTAATAAGCATTATAAGCTGTGTCACAGACACATAATATTCCAAATAAATAGATATGCTATAACGAATAAGGTGAAAGGAAAGAGGATAAATATTTTTATTCATACATTAAGGAAGAAACTTAGTTATTCCTTTCGACTTAACAATTATTAAAAACTTTTTGTTAAAATGATTTACATAAGTTAATTTCTGGTTGGAAAAATACACTTACCCTAGCATGACCCAAATAAAAACTAATATCCAGTCTGATGAACCAAAAGTTACTCGTCTATTTTCTCATTTAGAAAAGGATGGTAACCAACTAAAACATCACCCCGGTAGTGTTTTTGGAAGTGCGGCTTTGCTTGCAGGGAATACAGTTGGGGCAGGAATTTTGGCGTTACCAGCGGTCACTTTACCAAGTGGTATAGTTCCATCTACGGCACTGTTATTTGCAGTTTGGCTATATGTATTGATCTCGGGTCTTTTAATTGCAGAGGTCACCTTAAATAGGATGCGTGTAGAAGGACGTCCGAATTTAGGCTTCTTGTCAATAGTTGAAGGTACACTGGGTACATTTACTGGTAGGTTGGCTGGGGGTGCGTTCTTATTCTTTCATTACAGTTTGTTAGTAGCATATATAGCTCGTGGTGGTGATATTCTCTTGGGTGGAGCCTCTCACTTATTGGGTATGGATGGGGCTTTACCGACGTGGGTAGGAGCAATAATGTTTACCTCGCTTTTTGGTAGCATTTTGTATCTTGCAAGAGACAGATTTGTAGAGAAGTTAAATAGTATCTTTGTTGTTATTGTTGTTTTCTCCTTTTTAGGGCTAGTTTTTCTAGAGGGAACGCAGATTCACCCAGTACGTTTCTTATTTCAAGATTGGCGAGCTTTACCTGGGGCTGTTTCCGTAATGTTGGTGGCGATGTTTTTTCATAGCGTCGTACCAGTCATCGTTAGCCAATTGGAAGGGGATATACAAAAGATTCGCAAGTCAATTGTTATTGGCTCTTCGATCCCTCTAGTTATGTTCTTGGTATGGAATGCTGTAATTTTAGGAAGTATTAGTCCTCAAATCGTGGAGAATATTTCCTCGGGGGAAACAGTTTTCGACCCCTTACAGTTCCTCTACACCCATGGAGCACAGAATATTTTGGGAGTACTAATTCCTGTATTTTCAGAGTTTGCGATCGTAACTTCTTTTATTGGCTTTTTCTTTGGTTTACGGGATTTTTTCCAAGACATGAATTTGTTTGAGATTAATCAGCCCGTTCCCCGTTTACCAGTAATCTCATTGGTGATGTTTCCGCCGATGAGTTTATCACTAATTAATCCCAACATATTTTTTGGTGCTCTAGATTATGCAGGAAGTTTTAGTATCTCAATTTTAGGGGGAATTCTTCCAGCGTTGATGAGTTGGAAACAACGGGAAACTGATCGCGATTCAAATAACGACCATCAAATTCTTGCTCCTGGTGGAAAAATTACCCTAGTTTTAACAATTGCGATCGCGCTGGTAATTATAGTTAGGCAAATTTTACTAATGAGTCCCCAGTTTTAAAGTTCTAGTTGCTTGTAGAAATTTAATTTGCTTGTAGAGGGGTTAAGGAGGATTTACCCCTCCACTAGTTTCAATATTTCTGACTTCGGTGAGAAACAAACCACCAGAGAACAATGCATCACTAAGTAATATTTATAACTTAATCAATAAGATTAGTTGATTGAGATAAACTTATCCCATACTTCTTCCCCATTGATTGTAAAAGTATTTGTAGCAGTAAATTTTTTGATTAGGAAATAACCTTAACAACAAGGATGACGCTTTCTTAATACCCTCTTATACTTATAGCTGTCAAGACTAACAAGCATCAAATAACCTTGCTACTTGACTATAGTTCATTAGTACTATACTTTGGTTTTGGCGAGACTAAACTTCGCTAGGTTTCTTCACAGTATGGACTGTTTAAGTATCAGTGAGGAGTTTTTGTTCGCTGAAACGCCATAAATCAAGTTGTAACTTGTAATGTCTAAGGGTGAGGTTATATGGGACACAGATCCAATTTCGTTATTATCCAAAACAGGGAAATAAACATTTACTATTCTCATTGGGGTGCAATTTCTATTCCCAAAGATATTTTTTATGGTCCCCAAATTACCATTGACTATATTAAGTCTTTGCAACCTGTAGAAACCTTATTGGATGACCTATGGTGTGAAGGTGCAGTACTCGTAGATACTCATGAGAAACAGCTGATATTTTGGGGTGGTGATGGTTATGAGTATCCAGCAGTTCGTAAATATTTCATTTCCCTGCTCCAGTTAAATTGGGAAGGTTGGGGAATTCGCTGGGCTGAACAGGGAATTATTGATATAGCCCAATATTTAAGAATAGATATTTCGCAAGTACAAACAGATATTGATTATTATCACTGGAAAAATTATCGAGGTTGGTTGGAAAATAGCAAAACCGATTGTACTGAGACTCTTCTCACAGTTAAATATCATCCAGAACTGATTTTAGATTATAGATTTGATAATTATCTTACTGAGTTACTTTCCACCGGTTCAAGTTTATTTGAACTCCTTCAAAGTTGTGACCCAGTAGCAATTCCAGATGAAGAGAAAGTATGCAGTGGAGCATATTTAAATTTGTTTGAAAAAGAAATTTGGGTATGGTGGGGTAGACCAACAGATGAAAGAGTTGTAAGTAAAATATTAAGACACTGGGATGGTTGGACAGTCAAGCGTCACACAGAAGGTTTACCTTTTCAAGTAGAACTTTCAGGTCGTAGTTCAGATTTTATTCGGATGGAAGCAGAAACAGTAATTGAGCAAATATTAGATGACATAACTAAAAATGATAGATTCGACCCCAGAAAATGGATTGATACTATTGCATCTAATTGCGTTAATATCGAATATGCAGATATTTGGATCAATCCCGATACATTGAATAATTCTCAGCCAGAAATCACCGAGCGGGAAAAACAACAAGTTTTGCAGAGGATAATTAAATTATTGGAAGATTGAGCATTGAAAAATTTAAGGAATAGATAATGGGTAATGGGTAACAGGTAATTGGTAATAAAAACCTATCCATTACCCTCATCCCTTCTTGATACTCCAAAACTTCATAAATTTTTGATTAGCTATCGGTCAAAACAGTAAAAGGATGGGTTATCATCCATCAGTTTGAGCTTTAGATGCTTGCAGATTAGTCAGAGTTTTCCAGGTGTTTGCACTGGTATCGAAACATTTCCAAGTTTCCTTGCTTGGGTCTTTATAGCAAAATAAACAACGGTCATCAGCATCGAAGTCATCAGTCAAGTAGTAGACAATTCCGCGAAAAGGATAAGTTTTTCGACTCAGTCGTTTTGCAACTGCTTGATTAGGACATTCGACCACGAATACCGGTTCTGCTTTTAAATGAGCTAGAGAAAAAAAACACATTCTTAAGATAGCCCGAAGCCAACTTTCCGAATGCTCAAAATAGTCATCAATGATTTTATTCGTTAGAGCTTGCTCCAAAGATCGATCTTTTTCTTTAGAAGCATGAAAATCAGACATAGCAGCACCTATTGCTACACCATTGGTTCGAGATTAAACTAAAAGTCCGGCGAATGACAAGGGTATGAGGTAAAACAGGACATCGCCGGTAAGAGTAGCAAGGCAAGCAAACAGTGAATTGAAGACAAACATTCAGCATAAATGTTAAAAATTAAAATATTTGGACTTATTTGCTTATCCAAAGCTACCCATTCTCTATTCTTACCAAGAAAGTACTTAATTACCAACCGTATTCGAAATAGTTTGTCATCAAATATAAATTAAGTTTAGAGAAATCTCGATTTATTGTTGTTTGTAATTGGTAATTAATAAAATCGCTATTTCTTTTGAAGGTGCATCAATTCATGCAACCTAGCAAACCGTATCAGGACATGAAAGGCGACAACTTCTCAGGAAAGTATACGTTTCAATTATTCCAGTTAAGCAACCAATTTAAAGGACATTCAGTAGACAATTAACCCAAATAATGATAATCATTCTTGCAAATGTCTTTTTTTTTGTAAGTCCATTAAATTTTATTTAATATATTGATGGCAAACTTTAAGTCTTTTCAATTCTTCAGGGTGGGTAACAAAATAATCTTGAAGCCAAATACAACCATCATTAATTAGTTGCTCTAAACTAACCACAGACCACAGACGAGCAGTACCATCACGGGAACCAGTAACGATTTGTTTACCGTCAGGACTAAATGCAATACTATGTATCTGGTCACCATGTCCTACCAATTCTTGTCGCATAAAATTACTGTCTTTATCCCACAAGCGAACGGTGCCATCATAATAAGCTACTGCAAGTAACTGTCCGTTATTAGGAATGAAAGCAATATCTTTAATGCCATATTGGTAGATTTCTAATGCTTTGATAAATTTACCATTCTTATCCCACAAACGGATATTACCATCGCGGGAAGCTGCAGCGATGTAGTTTCCATCAGGACTAAACGCTAGACTTACTACCCAGTCTTTGTATCCTTCTAATACTTTGATAAATTCACCATCTTTATTCCACAAATGAGCAGTTTTATCGCGAGAACTAGTTATAAATTGTTTTCCATCAGGACTAAATGCAACACTTTCTACCCAGTCTGTATGTTTTTTTATTTGTTTGAGGAGATTACCGTTGTTATCCCATAAATGAATATTATTATCCCTAGAACCAGTTACAATTCTTTTTCCATCAGGACTAAATGCAATACTCAAAACTTGGTTATCATGACCATTTAAGACTTTAACCAATTTCCCTTCTAAGTCCCATAAACGAATCTTACTATCGCTTGAACCGGTAGCAATTTGATTTCCATCAGGACTAAAAGCAATGGTGTAAACTGATGGCGTTTTTTTTGTCATTGGCGATTCTGGAATTTGCCATTCCCTAATCAACTTCCTATTTTTATTCCATAAGTAGACTTTACCATTAGCTGATCCAGTAGCAATTATTTCTCCATTGGGACCACCAAAAGCAACAGTAAATATTTGACTGTCAATCTTTTGGAAAATATTTTTTGGCTTATTTTTAAATAATTCCCATATTCTTGCAGTCGTGTCATGTGATGCACTAATAATATGTTTGTTATCAGGTGTAAAGACAACACCATATACCCATTTTGTATGTCCTCTTAATACTTCTTTACTCGTATATAATTCCTGATCATCATCTTTCTTCCATAAGCGAACGGTATTGTCACTGGAAGCTGTAGCAATGTACTGACCATTGCGACTAAAGGAAACACCATTAACTATACTAGTATGTCCTTCCAATTCTTGAATAAAATCCTTTTGTAATTTCCGGTTTGGATCCCACTTCCATAGACGAACAGTTTTATCCCCAGATGCAGTTGCAATTAACTGACTATTTTTACTAAAATCAACACTTTTAACTTCATCTTTATGACCAATTAATTCTTGGATAAGTTTACCTTGCTCATCTAATAATTGAACATTACCTTTTTTTGAAGTTGTGACAATTACTAATCGATTAAGGGGAAATACAACGTCAATTACCTTTATTTGTTCATCTTTTTTCTGTAGAAGTGAAAGTGACGATTTTTTTTTATAATTCTGTGAATTCCAGGAGGTAATTTTATAGGTTGATTCATAGTCGTATTTATTCTCATATGAGACAGTAACAATGCGTTTACCATCAGGACTAAAAATAGCTCTGCTTACTTTATAATTTTGCTCATGTTTGAGTGTCCCAATTTCACTACCAAATAAGTCCCATATTTTAGCCGTTGTATCAGTAGAAGCAGTAATAATGTATTTGTTATCAGGACTAAAATTGGCTCTAAACACTACACCTTCTTTTTCTTTATGTTTAAGTAGAGCTAATTTTTTACCATTTCTATCCCATAACTGAGCAGTTGTGTCTGTAGAAGCAGTAACAATATATTTGCCATTAGGACTAATGCTGACGCTGTTTACTTCCCCTGTATTCTCTTGATGTTTTAATTGATTGCGTTCCTGAATATTATCTAATATATGTTGTAAAGCTGAAATAGGACTACTAACTGGATAACTCTCAAAGGAATGAATATCTTTGGTTAGTTTTTGTAATTTGTCCCCAGCTTGTATAGCAGATTTCAAAGCTTCTATTTGCCGATAAGCGAATAAATGTGACGCAAGATTTCCTAATGATTGTATAGTGTTGAACTCAAGGATTGCTTTTCTATTTTGTTCTGCTGAGTTGACAAATAAAGCAGAAATCATTATGGAAAAAGATAAAAATAGAACTCCAATTTTACTCCGTCGATTAGCTTTTTTATTTGCTTGTAGCAAAACTTCTTGAGCTTTTTTTCCTGCTTCTTTTACTTCTTTGTTTTCGTATGCTTGGCTTGCTGCTAAAAACTTATAGTCAATGATGCTAAGATTTTTATTTCTTGACCAATTTAAAGCAACCTGCAACGCTTGTCCTCTTAATAAGCGGGATTCATCTTTGTAACCCGATGCTAACCATCTATTAAAAGATTCTGAATAAGGTCTGAGATTTGCTAATTGCTTATCAACCCAACTCAAATTAAAAATATGTTTATAAATACGATTATAAATTTTCAAACTACCATTACATTTAATAACTAACCCCGATAAACATAATTCAAATTGTTCGGGACTATTATTTCTTGCAACTTCTCCATTTTGTAAAATTCTTTGATAAATTCCTAGCAATATACTAGAAGAGCTTTCATCTTTCAAAATCCTGTCTCTAATAGTTCTTAAATGTTCTGGTTCGTCTTGATACTCCCAATTATCAATAATCAAATTATTGATAATTTCACTCACTCTATGTTCCTCTAAAATTCCACTATTATCAGAAATATTATTGACAATCAAATTACATAATTTTTGTGTCAAAAATGGCTGACCATTTGTCCAGTACCATATTTGTTTTAATACTGCTTTTGGATTCTCTACTTTTCCTAACAATCCTTTAATTAAAGATGAAGAAGTAACTTCTTCTAAACTAAAAGGAGTCAATTCAATTGCTTGGCCAATATTAAATGGTGTACGTTTTCTATCCGCAATCAAATCTCTGGGTGTTGCAACTCCTAGCAAACAAAAAGTTAGACGATTATAAATCGGATTATCTGCACGCAGGTTATAGCATCCACGGATAAAAGCGAAAAAGTCATCGCAGGGAAATTTTAAACTAAGAATACTATCAATTTCATCGATAAAAATTACAATATTTTGATTTATTATTTGTAGCAATATCCCTTCAATAAACTTACTTAGTTGTCTAATGGGAGAAATATTTTTTTGTTCATCTAACCAAGTATCTAAATCAAAATCTAAATTAACTTTTTCTATCAAAGTATCAATAAAATCAGCATACCATTGTTCTGGTGAAGAAAAATAAGTATCAAACATGGAAAGGTCTATGCTGACACAAATTATTTCATCTTTTTGTAGTCTACGCATTGTCTGTACGCGCAAACTTGATTTACCTGTCTGACGTGAATTCAAGACATAACAAAATTTTCCTGCTTTGAGACTTTTATAAAGGTTATCGTCTGCTGGTCTTTTAATATAAGTAGAAGAATCTTCTGGTAAAGTCCCCGAAAATCTATATTCGTAAGCCATACCTAAAATTTTTTGATTGTAGTGTTGATAAATAAACTTAAATCTTTTAAGACAAAGTTAAACGACTGCTGAAATATTGACGATATAAATTACAGCGTGGTGTGACATAATTCCCTTGTAGTTTTACTAACCCCATTTTGTGTAACTTAAACGCTAGTTCCGGAGCTATATCTACAGGTTTTGATGAATTTACGCTCATTAATAATGCATTTGCAAGTTGGGGATATTTTCTTAAAGTTTGGAAATGTTTTCCTAAATGATTTTGAAATATTCCCCCGTCTGTAGGAGCCATTGTTAATAGTTTTTCAAGGGTCAAATTTTGATTTTTAACAGAATCAAAAGCTCTGCATATTAACGCTGGATGTCCTCCCAACATTGCTGTCAAATCTTCAACAACAGATACATCCCAATGCAACTCGTATTGCTTTGCTAAATAACGTACTTGTTCTGGGGTAAATTCCAATAACTCAAAAGGTAAACCCACACCAGCTAAGGGAGAAGAGTTAATATCCATCCCACCATATACTTCCGTAGAATGTACAAGTACCAACCGCATTTTTTTCCAAAGTTCACCAATATGGTCACTTTGCTTACTTTGGTCGTTCCAAGCTCTTAATAAACGACAAAAATCAGTAAATATTGCTGGTTGCTCAAATACCACATCCAAATTATCTAATCCCAGCACTAGGGGATTTTGAATTTCTGTCAGTATATATTTCTGAAAGTAACGAGTACAGTTTCTGTTAATTCCATACCTAGGTTTCCAATACTCGTCTAAATGGTCTTCTAGGTCAAATATGTCGGTTAAATTAACGCAAAACCATTGTAAAAAATCTTGATAATCACTCAATATTTGACTATCTGCTTGCTGGAAATCTAATTTTCTTGCTTGATAACCTTCCTCTCTAGCAGTATCAAGAATTCTTTCTAGCAATAGGGTTTTACCCATCTGCTCAGGTGCTTTGATACGTATTAAAGCTCCAGGTTTTTTTATCTCTTCATAACATTGGGATTCGTAAGGTTCTCGAATCACGTAAAAAGGAGAAGATTCAGTATTCTCAATTTCTAATTCAGTAACTTCTTCCCAATCTAATCCTAGTACCTGACAAAAAGCTTTGAAAGCGTCTAACTTTATATATTCTTTTCCTTGCAAAAACCGTTTAAAAGTAGCACGAGACACTCCATCAGCATAAGGACCGAACTCTTCCCATTTAATCTCTGGTTGTAATAATTTACTTGCTGCAACAAGCCACTGGGGATTTTCAATTGTCCATCCTTTTTTCTCTCTAGCCTTCTTAATTTTTGCTAATCCTTTCGGAGAAGCTTTCAGAGTAAGCACTGTGTACTTCCCTACTTTAAATAACTTGTTTACCTAAAAAGTATAACCCGAAAAACAATTATTTTTTATACCAATTTTTCTCAGTATTAGCCCAGTATTAGCTCATTATTATTTATCAAACTGTTTCTAGTGATTTAAAAACTGAGATAGAACTGTATCTGGTTGATTCATGAAATATAAATCATCATAAAAATGTCAGCAAGTTAAACAAACATGATTTTCTTTTATAACTCATGTTTTATCCAATTACTTGATGACGCAAATATATTTTCTTATTAATATGAACGGAGTATCACCATGAAAATATCTCGTAAACTTCGTAGAGAATTGATGTTAATTGCCTTCGATTTAGTTGATGGTCAAGTAGATGATTTAGAAGCAATGTGCGAAGTTCTAGAATCTATCGCAGCAGCGGGAAGAAAGGAACTAGAAGCAAATACATAATTATCAAATTAAATTTCCCTGTTGAAATTCCAAAATTTAAATCAGGACTTACGCAACGTTAGCACAGCGTGTCCGTAGGACATAGATTTGTCATTGCGACCGAAACACAGTGTAGGAAAGCAATCTCAGAGTTTTTGCGATTACGTCGCTATCGCTTTTCCTAAAGGAAACGCTGCGCTAACGTAATGACGCAATTACGTTAATTTTGCGTAAGTCCTATAAATAATAACAACAGGGAAAAGTTAAAGCATGAAATGGTAATTATTTCTTTCCCTAAAAACAAATTTATCCCACTGATTATCAAACCTCAAAATTTGTTAACTTCATTAAACCAAAAAATAATTAAAGCAAAAAACAATGAAACTACAAGAATTCTATAGTCAAAAACTAGAATACGGTCTGGAAACAGTAGCAGCCGATAAAGAATTAGCCAAGCATATTCAAGAAATTCTGATTTGGCACAAACTTCTTGCACCTCCAGCAGATGGTAAATTTGGACCAATATCTGCATCAGCACTTCGAGAATTTCAAGAATTAATGAAGTGCAACGAATCGGGATTTTTGGGACCCGATACCGCTAAAAAACTAATTGAAACACACCCTGATGAGTTACCACAAAGAGAACTAAACCTGAATAAAGATTTGGCTAGTCGCATTATTAAGTATATGTTAGCAAAAGGCTATCACGTTGATAGAAAAACTGGTGAATACAACATTATCTATGTTGAAGGAATGAATCCAGATGGAACGCTTAATTCTGATAGACCTAATAGCTTCAACGATTTACGACTAGTTATTCAAGTGGTCAGTAGAACTCCCAAAATTATCAGCATTTGGGAAGCAACAACCGAACCTGGCAAATACTATACCTATAATCCAATGAATTCCAAGGGTGCAGCCAGAATCAAATTTGGACAATACAAAGCATGGCGAGTGGGAACTCACGGTAATGCTGAACCCCATGAAGCACTCATTCAGGTGTCTGATATTACTGTTCACAGAGACTTTAATAAAGACATGATTCGCACAGGTGACAAGCTACATACTGGTTCTTTTTACATCAATCAGCACTATGGATATGACTATCCCCGTAACAATATCAGCTATGCCAGTGCTGGCTGTTTAGTAGGGCGTACTCGCAAGGGTCATCGTGATTTCATGAGATTGATTAAACAAGACTGGCGCTATCAAAGCAATCGTAACTATAAGTTTATGACAACCATTATTGCAGGAGATGATTTACTCAAATAATCTTTTGCTGTTCGTAGTTCATTTCTCCCAAAATTCTGTAGAGATGTTATACACAACATCTCTACAACAGGAGCTTACTTTTACCCGGTAATTCTAGGTTATTGGAGTAATCGGAAGCCGGTTGATTTATTGATTAATTTTGTTACTTTATTGAGGAATATCAAATGTTTAAATGGAATGATTTTGTAAAAGTTTTAGCCTCTACAAATATAGAGTTTGCACATCTCAAGGTAGCTCAATTGGCTCAAGCTATCTTGGAATCCGGTTGGGGTAAATCAGAATTATTCAAATTACACGCTAACCCATTCGGAATGAAGTATCGTCAGGAGATTCACATTGCTTTACCAGTTGAATATAAAGCTCATGATGGAATAGATATTTATTGCAAGTTTGCAACATTAGAAGATGCAGTTAAAGGTTATTGGATTTTTATTGATAGACCAGTCTATTCGGGTTGGCGTAATAATAGTGCAACCCCTGAAGACTTCATTCGTTTCATTGCTTTTGCAGGTTATATCGATGGACCATTTGACGGAACAGAATTTTCAAGACTCAGAAAAGAAAAATATATCAGTAAAGTTTTGAAGCTGATTCCACACGCTCAAAAACTTTTAGAAAATGCCGATTCTTCACTTATGGAAAAACCTATTTGGAAGAAAAAAGGTGTGATACTCGAAGTAGGACATGGTAAGAATCCCAAAACATGGGAACCAGGAGCAGTTGGAGTTAATGGTGTATATGAATATGATTTGAATTGGATAGCTGCTAAAGCTGCTAAAAGTCTACTTGACGAAGCGGGAGTACCTTGTGTAATTACAGATTTTGGTGGAATTAACGGTAAGGGTCTTTACGATATAGGTAAAGTTGCTGCTGATTACGATGTTTTTTGTTCTATCCACCATAACAGCGCTGATGAAAATGCTCAGGGAGCAGAAGTTCTCGTACACCACATTAAAGGAGATATTGAAGATTTAGAGCTATCATCCCTGATGAGTGCGGAAATTGCGAAGGAACTCGGAATTCGCGATCGCATTGCTAATGGTAGAAATTCTCGCGAAAAATTAAGTGTCTTGAATGGTGCTGAGGATACAAATGTCAGAGTGTCAGTACTAGCAGAATTGTACTTTATCCACGTACCAGTTCCCAACACCAAAGATTGGAGTACTCGTGGAGGAGAAGCTATTGCTAGAGCGATTCTGAAATGGCTGCGTCAAACATTATAATCAAACAAAGCTTGTATCCCTGGAGGTGAGATAAAGTGTCATTCTTAACTCAGGTCATTTTAATATCGCCTCCAGATAAATGATATGAGATACGTTAAAGTTGGAGTTATATATTTTTTTGTACAGACAAAAGCTTAGCTGGAAAGGCTTATATCCCACACCATAACTTTTAATTTAGTGTAGGATATAAGCCGAATAAAAATGCTTCAAATATTTTGCTAGCAATCTTAAATATAACTTAACTGCAGAGTTTACAAAATCTCGCTCGCTCTCATTTTACCTGTTACCTTACTCATTACTGTGCGCTTGCGCGCCCCGCTTGCGCTAACATTACTCATTACTTATTACCCATCACTAATAATCCCCAATAATCACAAAATCTTTCAATGTATCGCCTTTGGTTGAGATTTTGAGTACTATTGCTCCATGGTGAAAAACATTACACCCTTGCCTAGCAGCATAATATCAAATGATCGACCGTCGAAATTTTATAGTTGGTTCAGTTGCCGCTACCACTACTTGTATTTTATCTTCTTACTTACAGTCGGCGGATGCAGTAGGTTCGCCTACCTTAAGTTCGCCTTTAAAACCTAAACGTTTAAAACCTGGCTCCGTTGTAGGAATTGTTAGTCCTGCTAGTGCAATATTTCTCAAAGAAGATTTAGATATTGTTCGAGACGTAGTTAAAGCTTTAGGTCTTGTCCCCCGTATAGCACCCCATGTCATGAAAAGATATGGTTACCTTGCAGGAACAGATCGACAGCGCGCATCTGATATCAATGAATTTTTTCGCGATCGCACAATAGCTGCAATTTTACCAATACGTGGGGGGTGGGGCTGTAGTCGGCTTTTACCTTATTTAGATTATGAATTGATTCGCAAAAATCCGAAGATTTTGCTTGGTTTTAGCGATTTAACGGCTTTAATTCTGGCAATCAATGCAAAAACTAACCTGGTAACTTTTCATGGTCCCAATGGCTTAACTTCTTGGAATTCGACCCAAACAGAATATTTTCGTCGGCTTCTATTTAAAGGTGAAGATTTAACTTTTGCAAATTTGAAATCTGCTGCTGATTCCGACCGTTTAATGCAAGTAAAGTACCGCATACAAACAATTACTCCAGGTAAAGCCAAAGGAAAGCTCTTTGGTGGAAATCTTTCCGTACTTTCTGCTTTAGTTGGTTCGCCTTATCTACCGGATTTTAAAGGTGCAATTTTATTTTTAGAAGACGTCCAAGAAAATATTTATCGCATAGATCGAATGATGACTCATTTAAAATTAGCAGGTGTTTTCGACCAACTTGCAGGTTTTATTTTCGGACAATGTAGTAGTTGTAACCCTGGTGACGGCTACGGTTCTTTAACTTTAGAAGAAGTCATCCAAGACCACATTAAACCATTGAAAATTCCAGCTTGGTTTGGCGCAACTATCGGTCATATTGAAACTATACTTACATTACCCATAGGTTTGGAAGTAGAAATTGATGCCAATACTGGAACTATTGGAATGTTACAACCTGCGGTGATTTGAGAAGTAAGGAGTCAGAA
>JGI1201J43222_100120_pt1 | contig 28967 bp, 18 predicted proteins | sample MastesBC008_FD_43222 | JGI IMG/M metagenome (IMG submission 43222) | reverse complement strand
AAGTGTGGGGGGAAATCCCAAGAAATATAAAAGGGTTTTAAAAATCGGACTTGGTATAAGAATCATCTGAACACTTTAAAAGTGCATGGTTTTTGAATGTGTGGAAACTTATTTCTTGCACTTTCTCAAGTTTAGATAACGGCTTAATAATTGATTTATAAGGGTTTTAGACATTCAGTAAACCCTACTTAAAATATCCATAAAATTAGGTCTGCAATTTGGGATATTGTAAATGGGGAGCAGCAGTCAGAATCAGTAAACAACACAAGTGAGTATCTGTGCAAGTTCCTAGAATTATGGGAATGTGTAGTGTAATACAACAAAACTACCAACAAAAGCAAAAGCTGAGCAGAAAAATGCCATTCAAGCATCCGCTCAGCTCCCACAAAGAAACCGCAGATTTATTTGTAGAGATATTAATTACAATTCATTTAATTACAATTAATAATTAAACTACTGGAAAGCATTTGGAAAATTTTTAAAATCACGGGGTCCTTTGTAGCTAGAAAGTTCAGATAATTTTTCTAATGACTGCACATTAGGGTAAAGTTGATTATTGATTTGCCAAGTGGGAAAGCCTTGAATTCCAACGCTTTGACACAGTTCCGGCTGAGGATTATTACCTCGAGGAGCACACTCAATAATATCTAAATCTTTGACAGCTTCTTTACCAAATAGCTGCTTTTGTTCATAGCAATGAGGACACCACCAAGCAGCATATTTCTTCGCACCAATTTCTTTTAGATGACGAGCTAGCTGAATTTCTGCTTCACCTGATGTGCTTGTAACTTCCCAGCCTTTTGGTGGTTTTGGTTGACCAGAAGGACGCAAAACAACTTTCGGATTACTTCCATCGCCAGCATTGGCTTGGGAACCAACACCATTATAAACAGCTAATGTTCCCACAAGGGTAACCATACCAACAATAACAGCTGTAAAGAATATTTGTCCTAAATCCTCCCAGCTACGACCGACAATCGTCAGTACCAGCATGCTGAGGGAAAATAAAGCTGAGGCTATACAGTAAGGACAAACTGCTTTGATTTCGGTAAACAGCACAAACATTAAATAGCTGCTGAAGACCGTCATCGCGATCGCTCCTATAAGCAAGAAAAACCAGGTTAAGTTCTCCAGCTTTTGTCGCTGTTTTTTACTGTCACCAGTTTTAATTACTAGGGGAGCTAAAGCAAACACAAACATACTGATGTATGCCAAAAAGCCAAACAAAGCAAGTGGTTGACCAAAAACTGTACCCCAAGCACTTGAAAGAACATCATTACAGCCAGCAGCACCACCACTTGCTGTTGCTTGGGCGCTACAAGCAGCAGAGCCACCTGTTAGCTTCACAATTGTTAGGTAGCCGGTAACTAAAGCACCACATCCGGCGATCGCAGCAATGATAGGACGCGACCATTTATGTATCCAGGGAGTAGAACGACGACGAATCATAAACTTATTCTTGGAAATTGGGTATTAAGAATTGGGAATTGCGGATCGGAAATGAATAACTTCTGCAAATAGATAAGGAACAGGAATTGGAATGGGAATAAGAGTAAAGTCTTATTATCAAACTATTTTCAAAAATAATTATCGAAACAATAATTACCAAAAAAATAATTATCAAACAATTACTAATTACTACTTATTCTCTATTCTCAATTCCTTATTCATCAATCTAAGAATGTACTTTTATTACTGAAACAGACTTTCCTTCACTTTTGGAGTTCCAACTCCGACGTGCAGCTTCCACAAATCGACTCACCCGAATGGGATCGATAGTCTGCTCGCGGTGACCGTGACGTTTAAGCGAACTGGAAACAATTGCGCCATCTGCGACCTGCATCAGTGTAGCAATATTTTCCCAATTTGCCCCACTTCCAATAAATACAGGTGTATCATTTGCCGCTGCTCTTGCCAATTCTAAGTCTTCGAGAGTTGGAGGAACACCTGTCGCCCAACCTGACAAAATCACAGCATCTGCTAAACCTCGCTCTATTGTGTCTTGAACTGCATGACTTAGGTTTACAGAACTTAAAGGACGAGCATGCTTTACTAAAACATCGGCAAAAATTTTGACATCAGAGTCTAACTCTCTTCGATATTTCAGTAACTGATGAGCTTCTCCTTCTATTAATCCTTGATCCGTTGCCATGACTCCAGTTAAAACGTTAACGCGGATAAATTGTGCCTTGACAATTGTGGCAATAGCCATTGCACTCATCCCATCATTGCGCAGTACGTTTAAACCTATAGGCACCGTTACTAAGTTCTGTATACGCTGCACTACCACAGTCATGGCACTGACAACCGCCGGATCGACCTGATTCTTTGTAAACGGCGCGTCAAAAAAATTTTCCACAATAATTCCGTCAACACCACCAGAGGCAAGAGCTGTTGCCTCTTGTGCTGCACGGTCAATCACTGTTTTTAAGTTACCTCCCCAACGGGGCGAGGTCGGCAATGGTAGTAGGTGAACTACACCAATAATCGGGCTTCGGGTTTTAAATAACTGATATAAGTCCACGTTTTTTTCTTCTAGGGACTTAACTGAACATTCAACATTAAACTGCACTTAGTCAAGACTTGCGCATATCCTTTAAGTTGGGAAGGTGCACATAAGCGACAAAAGAAATTACTTTGCCAGGTGGCATCTTGCGTTGATGGGGACTTATCCCAAGTCTAATGCACTACGCCTTTAGCCTTAGCTGCGTCGATTAACACTCTACGACTAACACTTATCAGCATTCCCATGAAGTTAACGCTATTAGTGTTAAGCAGTGTTAAGCTTTACGACGGCAGAGCTTACATGGCATTTTTTTTTGGCTAAGCTTACTTTATTCGGTCTATACAGAAAGTACTACCGATGTAAGTCTAACAATGCCGAAGTCCTAAGACTTCAGCCTTGTCATCAGAGTTACCCCTGAAGGGTCGCTCGTCAACAATTAATTTTAAGTTGTCTCGCTGACTCTAACAGAATTAATTATGGTAGTCGCGTTTAATTTTGCTTATATTAGTTTCATGCCTCCCTCCTAGGAGGGAATTTTGCACAAAACATTCCATAAGTTATGTTAAGATATAAGGAGGCTGCTAGAGGAGTTTGCCACTCAACAAAGCGCGTAAATGCTAGAGCGCGTAAATGCTGTACTGATGACCTCTAAGGTTAGGATTGAATCCTGGTTTATCTTTAACCAAAATATCCTTACCGCACATGATTTAGTCGGGGGGCAGATGTGCCGCTATCAACGCGTAGGTTTTACCAAGCGGTTACCTTGGGATAGCGACTTCTCGGAAAACGCCACGGATAATTGGTTGCGGATATTTTCCTCTTCACCAATGTCATCCAGAGGGCGCTGTCTCTATGGGTAGTTGCGAAATGCGAAAGCTAGGTTAATATTAAAACCCACAAGCAATTTGCAATTAAAAATTAGACTGAATTACCCAAGGGATTCTGAATTTCCCCTGGATTGCAAAAAAATAGTAATCATATCATAGCACGAACTTTATATTTGATAAGGTCTGATAAATTCGTAAGAAGATTGATGACCTCATCAAAAGTTGGTGAAAGGAATTAGAACTCGACCAAATTGCCGATTTATAAAATTAAAACAAATGTTAACTAGGTAATTGGAAGAAAATATTACGAAAAATATTCAATTTATGGGTGACAAGCCAACAGTTGCAATTTCTCACTTAGGCTGCGAGAAGAATCGAATTGATACAGAGCATATGCTAGGACTGCTTGTAGAAGCAGGTTATGGTGTAGACAGCAATGAAGAATTGGCAGACTATGTGATTGTCAATACTTGTAGCTTTATTGAAGCAGCCCGTTCTGAATCTGTTAGAACCCTAGTAGAACTGGCAGAAGATAATAAAAAAATTGTGATCGCCGGTTGTATGGCGCAGCATTTTCAACAGCAATTACTAGAGGAAATACCAGAAGCTGTTGCAGTTGTAGGAACTGGCGATTATCACAAAATAGTAGATGTAATTGAACGAACACAAAAAGGAGAGCGAGTCAAGGAGGTATCAGCAGAACCGACTTACATTGCCGACGAAACTACCCCACGTTACCGGACAACAACGGAAGGGGTCGCTTATCTAAGAATTGCTGAAGGCTGTGATTATCGATGTGCATTTTGTATAATTCCCCATCTGCGAGGGAATCAACGATCGCGTACTATTGAATCGATAGTTGCTGAAGCAGAAGAATTAGCTGCTCAGGGAGTAAGGGAAATCATTTTGATTTCTCAAATCACCACAAATTACGGTATAGATATATACGGTAAACCTCGTTTAGCCGAATTACTTCGTGCCTTGGGAAAAGTAAATGTGCCTTGGATTAGGATGCATTATGCCTATCCCACCGGACTAACGAAGGAGGTAATAGCAGCTATAAAGGAAACAGGTAATGTATTACCTTACTTAGACTTACCACTGCAACATTCGCATCCAGAGATCCTGCGGGCAATGAATCGTCCCTGGCAAGGAAGAGTAAATGATGCCACAATTGAAGGCATCAAAAATGCATTACCGGAAGCAGTGCTGCGAACGACATTTATTGTTGGGTTTCCGGGAGAGACCGAGCGGCATTTTGAGCACCTAATGGAATTTGTGCGGCGGCATGAGTTCGATCATGTTGGGGTATTTACATTTTCACCGGAGGAAGAAACGCCAGCCTATAGTCTGCCCAACCAATTACCACAAAAGGTAATGGATGAGCGTAGAACAGCATTAATGGAACTTCAGCAACCAATTTCTTGGCAGAAAAATCAACAGGAAATCGGAAAAATTGTTGATGTTTTAATTGAGCAAGAAAATGCGCAAACAGGTGAACTAATTGGTCGTTCTACTAGATTTGCGCCTGAGGTTGACGGACTAGTCTATGTTAGAAACTCTGCCAACTTAAATAGTTCGGGGGGGAGTATAATTTCGGCTGAGAAAGTCAGACTAGGAAGCATTGTACGCGTTGCTATTACCGATGCTGACCCTTATGACCTCTACGGTGACTTTATCAATAATTAGCAATAATTATCTGTTTACTAGTAAAAATAATTCATACTAAGGAATAGGAGAATTAATGAGTCTTTCGTTTCAAGAATTAGGACTTTCAGAACCACGGATTCAACAGGTAGAAAAGTTGGGCTTTAGCGAACCAACAAATATCCAAGCTCAAGCAATTCCTCACTTACTATCGGGTCGTGATGTCGTCGGTCAATCCCAAACAGGAACTGGTAAAACAGCAGCATTCTCTCTACCGATTCTTGACAGAATAGATACAAGTCAAAAGGTGGTACAAGCTTTGGTGCTTGCGCCAACAAGGGAGCTTGCAATCCAGGTTCATAGTGCTGTCTCGGAGTTTATAGGTAACCAAAGACTACGGGCGTTAGCAATCTATGGCGGTCAATCAATTGACCGCCAAATTTTACAATTAAAGCGGGGCGCTCAGATTGTTGTTGGTACACCAGGGCGAGTAATAGACTTGCTTGAACGGGGTAGCTTGAAATTAGACCACGTAAAGTGGTTTGTTTTGGATGAAGCTGATGAAATGTTGAGTATGGGCTTTATCAGCGATGTAGAGAAAATTCTTTCTCAAGCTCCCCAAGAACGCCAAACAGCTTTGTTCTCGGCAACCATGCCCCCGTCAATTCGCCAGTTGATCAATAAGTTTTTGCGTTCGCCGGTGACAGTTACTGTTGAGCAACCAAAAGCTACTCCCACTAAAATTAATCAGCTTGCATACTTGGTACCCCGTCACTGGAGCAAAGCCAAGGCTTTAAGACCGATTCTGGAAATGGAAGATCCAGAAACAGCATTGATTTTTGTTCGTACCAGACGTACTGCAGCAGAACTAACCAACCACCTACAAGCTGCTGGTCATAGCGTAGACGAATATCACGGCGACCTATCTCAGCAAGCTCGGGAACGACTGCTCAAACGTTTCCGCAATCGCCAAGTTCGTTGGGTTGTTGCAACTGATATTGCTGCTCGCGGTTTGGATGTGGATCAGCTATCTCATGTAATTAACTTCGATCTACCGGATAGCGTTGAAACCTACGTTCACCGTATCGGTCGGACTGGTAGAGCCGGGAAAGAAGGCACAGCAATCTCCTTGGTTCAACCTTTTGAACGACGCAAACAACAATTATTTGAACGCCACGTTCGTCAAAACTGGCAAGTTTTACCAATTCCTACTCGGGCACAAATAGAGGCAAAACAGTTACAGAAATTACAGTCTCAGGTCAAAGAAGCCTTAGCTGGCGAACGTTTAGCATCATTTCTACCAATTGTCCGCGAACTAAGTGAAGAATATGATGCCCAGGCGATAGCTGCTGCTGCTTTACAAATTGCTTACGATCAAACTTGTCCTGCTTGGCTCCATTCAGAAGCTGACATGATTGATGAAGATGTGCGTCGGAATTCTAAACCCAAACTTCGTTCTTCATCACGACGGGATGGCGATCGCGGTCGACGTTCTTACCGTGGACGCTCGGATTCAAATTCTTTCGACAAGCGTCCGATCCCAAAACCAAAAAAAGTTATAAATAATGAAACCCCAGTATCTGAAAAACAAATAGGTTCTGCTGGCGGTGGTTCGCGTCAGTCAGGTTCATAACATTAAAGTAAATCAGTAAATCTGGTTATGAGTTTCAAGTTTTAATTTATAACTTTGCAGTCATCATCTTATAGATGTGGCAGAGTAAAAAAGAATGAGTTCTGAGTTTTGAGTTCTAAGTTTTAATTTTTGCCTCATAAAAGGTATTTGGAATACCAATAAATTTTGAACTCACAACTCACGACTCACAACTCAAAGCTCATAACTTACAAATCACTACTGACAGTTTGCTGCTCACAAATAATGATGATGGGAAAAAAACGCACTCCGTTTTCCTAAGATATCTAATAACTAAAGTTCGTAACTCACACTGATTGCGCTATCTGGCCTCACACTTTACACTTCAATAACTTATAGAAAAACAAACTGCATCTTTATTGAAATACAGATTATCGATCCTAAGACAGTTCTGCAGAAATCAACAGCGATCATAGAATTTGGAAAATTAGTTTTACTAATGTTTGAGCTAATTAGTTTCAAAGCTCATTACCTTTGTATAGCTTTTGCACCTCACTCACTTCCAAAGAACGAAGATAATAATAAAATTTGGCTTAAAGTTTAAGTTAATTAACAGATACTTATAGCCAAGGACGACTCACCAGTTCTAATTGAGAAACTTCATCTTCACTCAAACTCCAACCTAAAGCACCAGCATTTTGCTTTACTTGTATTGCTGTTTTTGCTCCCGCTATGGGAATTACATTACCTTGGGCAATTAACCAGTTAAGAGCTACTTGTGCTGGAGTTCGTCCATACTTATCCCCAATACTACGCAGTAGGGATATTACTGGTTCTATTTTAAGTAAAGCATCTCGATTAAATCGTGGATCTATTTTTCTTGCTCCATCAGGAGTTATATTCTTATCAGAAGAATATTTACCTGTTAATAAACCCTGGGCTAAGGGACTATAAGCTAATATTGTGACATTTAATTCTTTTGCTGTATCCAAAATACCACTAGTTTCAATTTGACGAGACAGCAAAGAATAGCGTACTTGATTTACTGCTAAAGGTACCCCATGGGCTGCCAATAAACCACGTGCTTCGCGCATTTGTACTGCAGAATAATTACTAACTCCCACCGCTTTAATTCTTCCTCGCTTTACTTCTTGGGCTAAAGCATCCATAAGAGTTTTTTGACTCATAAAAAAAGCAAAAGGCCAATGTACCTGGTAAAGACTAATATTTTCTAGCTTAAGTCTTTTAAGACTATTGTCCAGGGCATCAACAACCGACTGACCTGTAAATCTCCACGGTAGTGGTCCAAACTTTGTTGCGATTCGAATATCTTCTTCTGTAGACTGCATGAATTTACCTAATAGTTCTTCGGAAAGTCCGAGACCGTAAACTTCAGCAGTATCAAAAAAAGTAATTCCCGCATCTAAAGCAGCATTAAAAGCAGCTTCTACCTCCTTCGCTCCATAATCGCTGCCATAATTCCAAAATAGTTTATCGCCCCAAGCCCAAGTACCAATGCATAAAGGCTTTACTTTTAGAGTATTTTGGATAAATAAGTTTGTTTCCACGACGACCAAATTTTATCAAGTTACATTTCTTTACTTTTAACAGTTATTGTTACCTATTTGCTATTTCTTACTTATAGTGATGGAGATTACTAAGTGATAATTGTAATTAGCAGTTAACAGAATTTGATACTAAACTAGTACTGGGAAAAATAATTGTAGGAGCAATTAATTCTAAGAACAATTAATTTGTTTGGGAAAGCGAATGCAAAATATAGTTCGCTGATTTCCACTTTCGACATCAATTGAAGCTTCTAGGATCTGGGCGAGTTTTTTCACTAATGTGAGTCCCAAACCAGTACCACCATATTGCCAAGGGTCATTATTGGGAATGCGATAAAATTGATTAAAAATTAATTCTTGCTCTTCTGGAGGTATTTCCACACCAGTATTAGTGATACAAAGGGAAATTGCTTGTGGGTCAGCTGTAGTTTGAATCGTAATCTTCCCATCTGCAGGAGTATATTTGCAAGCGTTGTTGAGTAATTCACGAATAATCCGCTCCAAAATTAGGGGGTCTACCAAAATCTCTAATTTTTCCTTTGATAGCTCAAGAATTAACTCTTGTTGCTGATTTTGAGTGCGTCGGAAAAATAGTTGGGTAAGTTCGGGAATCCAGAGATGGAGGTCGACTAATTCCGGTGCGATTGTTTTAGCTTTTGCATCTACATAACAAAGAGTCAACAGGTCATCTAATAATTGCTTTTGTCGTTGACATGACTCATGAAAGATTTTTAGAACTCGCTTAAAAGTGGGAGAATTTTTCGGATCTGCTTTGTTAACCAAAAGAGTTTCCATAGTTTGTGCAGCAAGTTGAATGCTACTCATGGGAGCTCTTAATTCATGGGAAATAGTTTTCAGGAAATCATCTTTTAGTTGATTGAGCTTGGCTAATTCTTCAATCTGCTGATTTGATGCTGCGTATAATCGAGCTTGACGGATGGCGATCGCGCATTGGGAAGCCATCTGTTGCATGAGTTTAATTTCTAATTCGGTAAATACTTCTCCTGGAGGTCTGAGTCCCCAAAGATTACCAATTATGCCGCGATCATCAAAAATGGGACAAGCTAAGCGGGTAACTTGAATTCCTTGGGGATCGAATTGGGGAATTTTTTCTACAAGTTGAATTGGTATTTTTTGTAGTAGTTGTCGATAGAGTTCGGGAAAATCAGAGACTTTTCTGCTTTCTCCCTGGCACTGAGGTAAAGTAATACTGTGTTCGTAGGCAATTGTAGCTGTTATTTGCTCGGAATCATAAAGCTCAATTTGACAGCTACTGAGGTGAAGAACTTCCCCTAACTCTTGAGCTGCAGTTCGTAAAATATAGCTCTCATCAAGGCTATCGCGAATTTTATTGGTAATGCGTCGTACTAAAGCTTCAAAATTTAAAGCTTGTTGCAGTTCTTGATTCTGTGCTGCTAAAGTGCGGCGCATTTTTTGCAAAGTAAGATGGGTTTGAATCCGGGCTAAGACTTCTTCTTGCTCAATCGGTTTGGTAATATAGTCAACTCCTCCCAATTTAAACCCCTGAACTTTATTGACAGTTTCGGAAAGAGCAGTTAAAAAAATTACAGGAATATCTTTAGTGGATGACTGGGCTTTAAGCTGACGACAGGTTTCAAACCCATCAATCTCCGGCATCAAAACATCCAATAAAATTAAGTCCGGGGCTTGAGATTGAGCAATCTGTAACGCACTTTCTCCATCTTCAGCCAACAATACCTTAAATCCTTGTTCCTCAAGATAAGAAAATAGTACCTGTAAGTTATTGGGAGTATCATCTACAAGTAAAATTACTTCTGAATTATTTGCTTGATGACTTTTTGCTACGGTTAATTTACCAGTTTGGGATTTAGGGATAATATCATCAGATAATGGAGAAAAATTTTTTATTTCCCGAGCAAAACTTTGTTGTTTGCGATCTCTCGAACCTTCTTCTGGCTCAGTTTCCATCAATTTAGCATTTGCGACCGAAGTAGGCATAAATAATGGCTTTTGATATGTCAGCATAAGCAGCAGCTACCATGGCAGGAGGACTGAAGATGGTTATAATAAATCTACTTCCTGTAATATATTTTAATATTTAATTCTAGCCTTAAGAAGAATTTCCTTTACTGTTGCTAGTAGCAATAGATAATTCTACTCAATTCATAATAGAGAACTTGAGATTTAAATTTTTATTTATGTCTGGAAAACGTTTTCGATTCTACAACGTTTTCGATACAAGTCTAATATCAAATATGTGACTGAAGCTGTTGATTCAATTACTTTAATTAAATCACGGTACAGCAAGGTTTTTGTACGCGGTCTTTCTATACTTAGACAGAGGTTTGTATACTTTAATCTCTCCATGGAGATATTGACTAAAGTTACAAACTAATTATTTATGAGACATTAATTCATTATTAACGATAAGAAAATCTTATTATATTTATTTTAAACTATCTCTAGTCTTTGCTTGAGATAGCACTTTAGCTTTAATGACACAGCCAATCATCAGACTTATTTATTTATTATATTTATTATTTTTGTCAACCTTTAGTAACTATTCGTTACATTTGCTTGCTACAATAGTTAATATAAATTAATAAATACTTCAGGATAGATTATGCAGTCAGTTCGCTTAGGTAATTAGCAAATCCTGGTCTCCCTGATTTTTGTAATAACCATAGTGACTCTTGCGACCTGTCTTGAAAATTACAAATTGAAAATTACAAATTGAAATTTACAATCTGCTCTTTAAATTATTTGAGGGTATAAGTTCCGGATGAAATGTTTTATTTGCACCCGCACAAAGACAGAACCAAAATGATTAGTATTTCCAAATTTATCAAGCTTTATGGTTCTGGAAAGTTTGATTTTAGTAGGTCTGAAGTCAATCTTAAACAAGCTGACTTGAGCGAGGTCAACTTGATGGGGATTAAATTGTGGAAAGCTAATTTGGCTGGAGTGAATTTGAGTTTTGCAGTACTGCGTAAGTCGAATTTAAGTGAGAGTAACCTTACAGGAGCAACTCTATGGCGGACAGATTTTAACCAAGCCAGCCTAATTAAGTCACAATTTAGTCGAGGAATGCTGATTCGGACTAATTTTTCCCGAGCCACTTTATATAAGTCTCTTTTTAATAATGCAGATATGCGCTTGGTTTGCTTAGAAGGAGCAGATTTGCGAGGTGCTGATTTATCGGGAGCCAACCTGAGTTATGCTGACTTGCGTGGTGCTAATTTGACGGGAGCTAACCTGAGCTACGCCGATCTTACCGGAGCTTATTTAGCTAAAGCCAACTTAAGCAATACCAACCAGGAAGGAATAATTTTCGAGGGAGTAGATTTCAATCAAATGATCTTGCCCAATGATACATGTGTCAGCAAAACTGCACTAATTAATAATAGAGTAAATAATATTGGGGATCTTCGACGGCTAAATAAAGAAGTTCTATAGCCTTGAACTTATGGTTTTATTCGAAGTTTTCTTGCCATTTCAACTGGACTTAGAATTATTTTATCGTGGTGAGAAACAAAATGAATCTGACTAATTCTCTTTTGCGGGACTTAGTTACAGAGTATTCTAGTCTTCGTCCCCAGGTATATTTCAAATCTTCTTTGCTTGCTCTCACCCGCGCAATGGAAGATTTGGTGTTAGCCAGTGATGATGCGCCTTTGGTCATCGCTAATTTTCAGCATGAACGCTTTTTTCGCCAACAAGAACGTCGCTTTTATCGTATTGCGCGAAAAACTAATCAAGTTTACGTGTTAGCAGTACCAGATAACAAATCTGACTTTGAAGAACTTAATTCTGGTTACAATACTATTCCCTTAAAAATTACTGATACTTTAGCTGGAGAAAAGTATTTGGTAATAGTAGGGGATAAATATACAGCTTGCTTAGTAGGTCAGGAAAAGCTTTCCTTGAAAGAATTAAGGGACATGAGAATCCCTATAGAACAAGGAAAAAGGTTTGAGGGGTTTTGGACTTTTGAGTACGATATAACTATAAGTGCAGCGGACTGGTTATTGGGGATAATTCAGAATTATCGTCCCGAGTTGGGAGAAAAGATAAAGCAAGCAAGAAAATCGTATAGTTTGAATGATTTGACTGATGTGACTAAAAGATTACCTAGTAAATCTTCATTGCTGGTAAATCAGTCCATTGATATTAATATTTTTACTCAACGTTTGGTCACTTATCTTCAGGCTAGTCAATACAAATTACTTAAAGCTTACAAATCAATTGCCCTAGCTTCACGTAAAGAAAACTTAATTTATAAAATCGCTCAAATCCAGCGTTATTCTCTAAACCCAGAAGAAATACTCAAAATTACAGTCCGGGAATTGGGTCAAATTTTTCCCCAGTATCGATGTATTTTATATCGTGTTCGTCCTGGCGATATTGAGGTGAAAATTGAGTATGAATTTCTACCTCCAACCATGCCATCATTAATTGGTCAAAAATGGTCGCTAGTAGATAATCCAATCTTTATTGTTGCTCAAACTCAAAAAGAAGCACTGGTAATTAATAATGCAGCTGAAAATATTTATTTACAGCAAAATCCCATATTAAAAGACAAAATTAACCGGGCTGAAATTAATTCTTGGTTAATGGTTCCAATTCGCTATCAGGAAACACTTTTGGGTGTTTTGGAATTACATTGTGGGGGAATGGGACAATTACAATGGCAATCAGAAGATATAGCTTTAGTAGAAGCAGTAGCGACTAGTGCAGGGGTCGCTTTAACTCAAGCCAGTACTTATACCAATTTAGTAGATTTAAACCAGCAATTAGAAGCTGTAGAGCGAATTCAAAATAATTTAATTGCTGTTGTCGGACATGAATTACGTACTCCCCTGTCAACAATTCGGGTATGTCTGGAAAGTTTGTCTAGCGAACCAGATATGCCAAATGAATTACGGGAGGCGATGTTAGATACAGCACTTTCTGATAGCCAACGGTTGGGCGAACTAATTCAAGATTTTTTAACTTTATCTAAGCTAGAAGCAGGAAAAGCATACCGTAATATAGAATCCACAAAAGTTGAGTATGCTCTCGATTTAGCTTTAAACAGACTTCAGAGGAGTTCTCAAGTAAAAGCAATACCAGAAATTAAGGTAAAGTTATCTCCTGAGTCACCTTCTGTTTTAGCAGATGTGGAAGGATTAGTAGAAGTATTCTACAAACTTCTAGATAATGCCTGTAAGTTTACACCGCTTGAGGGAGAAATTATTATTGCAGCTAAAATACAGCAGACAATAACAGACAAAATTATTTCTCCGGCTAATACCACTGCAGAGTTAATGCTAGAGGTACTGATTAGCGATACAGGACGAGGGATTGAAGCAAGTCAGCTTGAAGTAATTTTTGACCGGTTTTCCCAGTCGGAAGGCTACCTTAGACGTACGGTCGGTGGTGTTGGTTTGGGATTAGTGATCTGTCGTCAAATTATTAATGGTATGGGTGGAAGCATTTGGGCTAGCAGTGAAGGAAAAGGTCGAGGAAGTGAGTTCTATTTTACAATTCCCATTGAATCTTCTGATGAGCTATCTGAGCAAAGCCCATCTGTCTGAAAGTAATTTGAATTCTAATACCAACTTAAAAAAATAATGAGACAAATATAGCGACAGACACCTCGTTTAGGACATTATAATTTTGGTTTAAAGGGAACAGCGGTCAGACCTGTTAATTAACCTCTTACTCCTAAATCCTACTTCTAACGAATTCTTTAAGCTTCTTCAACTGACAAGTTTCTGCTAGTTGACGGATTTGTTGTAAAAACGGAATTAATTCAGGTTCTTCCTGTTCCCAAAAATCTATTTGGGATAAAACTCCCCGGATATCTCCCTGCATAACCAGTTCTAAAATTTGAGTTAATTGTGCTGGTGATGGGGTAACTAGAGATATATTTTCGCTATTGGTATCTGTTAGTACTGGTGCTAATTTTTGATTTAAAAGAGAACGAGTTGAGCCATTTTGAGTGACCCATTCTAGTTGTAAGTACTCTTCTAAAACTTGGAGTAATTTCTCAAAATTCAGGGGTTTAGCAAGAAATCCATTTGCTCCTACTTCATAACACTGGGATTCATCTGCTGGGAGAGTGCTAGCAGAAACAATGATAATTGGTAAATCTTGAAAGCCTGCTTCTTGTCTTAAGATTCGGGTAACTTCCCAACCATTCATCCCCGGCATCACTAAATCTAGTACGATCAAATCTGGCTGATGTTGTCGAGTTTGGGCGATCGCTGCTGCTCCCGAACTGGCTTCAATGATTTCAAAGCCAAGGGGTGCGAGAAAACTAACTAAAACTTCCCGGTTATTGTCTAAATCATCTACTACTAAAATTTGACGTTTTTGTCCTGTGTAACCAGTAATGTCAAGGTTGGAATCTTTACTTGGAATAACAGCTACGGGTGTTTCCACAACAGGGAAATCTAAATCAAACCAAAATGTACTACCCTCACCCAAAATACTGTTAACTTGAATTTGACTACCCATCTGTTCGACAAGATTTTGGCTGATAGTTAAGCCCAGTCCAGTTCCTTCTTGGGGGGACTGGTGGCGATTTAACTGGTAAAAGGGTAAAAATATTTCTTTTAATTTATCTGTGGTAATACCTATGCCCGTATCTTCAATTTGGAAACGAATTTTACCTTCAATTGATTCTTCTGGCTTGTTTGTTGTTGACCCAAGTGTGTTTTCGCTAGAAAAACTTTTTGTATAGCCAACTTTAAAAGTTACCTTGCCTGCAGGTGTAAATTTAACCGCGTTACTAAGTAAATTAAGCAATAGTTGACGCAGACGAGTTTCATCCCCTCGTACCATTGTCGGTAAGTCAGACAGAACTTGATATTGAAATTCTATTCCTTTCTGTTGACAACGTACTCGAATAATGGCTACTAGACTATCTAAAAACGAAGGTAAAATAAAATCTTTTAATTCTAGGGTAAGTTTACCTGCTTCAATTTTAGCAATGTAAAGAATATCGTTAATCAGGGTTAGCAAATGCTGACCTGACTGCTGAATTACATCAATTCCCCTTTGCTGATTTGGAGTATTGCTTGGTTCGCGCTTGAGGAGTTGAGCAAATCCTAAAATGGCATTAAGGGGTGTCCTTAATTCGTGACTGGTGTGAGCGATAAAAGCACTTTTGGCTTGATTTGCAGTTTCTGCAGCTTCCTTTGCTTGCTGTAGTTGCAAAGATTGGTTTTGAATTTGAGTAAATAAGTCAACTTGGGCGATGGATATACCTAATTGAATTCCAGCTTGGCTTAGTAAGCGAACTTCTCCTTCTTTCCATTCCCGAGGAAGTTCATTTTGGTAAGCAGCTAGTAACCCCCACAGTTTATCCCCTTGAAAAATTGGGGTGATACAAAAAGCTCTGACCTGAATCTGTTCGTACATTTCGCGGTGACAATCGCTCAAATCCGCAGTCTGAATATCGTTTACGGTAAAAGCTTCGTGCTGATTACAGCGACCACCTCGAGTTTCTTGCAAACAAGTATCTGTCCAACCCGTTTGCATCGTATTTCCCAACAGTGGTTCCCAACCTTCCACTACAGATTCAGCGACAAAATCACCACTCCAATCGGGGTTAAAACAGTAAAGAACTAGACGTTCGCATTTTAAAGTTTTTCGCAGCTGCTCGGTAGTATCTTGGAAAATTTCTTGTAAGTTTAAGCTTTTGCGGATTTTTTCTACGACCTTGCGAATTGCTCTTTCCCTTTCGGCGCTTTCTCTGAGTTCGACTTCGGTTCGTTTCTGTTGGCTGATATCAGTGGAAATTCCACAAATAGCGTATACTTCACCATTAGCATCGATCAGAGGTGCTTTGGTGGCAATATAGGTGTGAAGGCTACCGTCCGAGATGGGAAGTTGTTCTTCAAATATTAAAACTGATTTAGTTTCTAAAACCTGGTGTTCGTTGGCGATTAAAGCTTCAGCAATGTGTTGAGGAAAAATATCCCGAGTGTTCTTACCTAATAATTCAGCTTCAGTTAAACTAAATAATTCTGTATACTGCTTATTTACTAATAGATAACGTCCCTCAAGGTCTTTAAGATAAATTAGTGATGAAGTTGTTTCTAAAATTGCCCTCAGTCTAGTTTCCGATTGCTGCAGGGCTAAGGTGCGTTCTTCTACCCTGGCTTCCAATTCCTGATTTAGTTGTTGTAATTGAGATTTGGATTGTTGTAGGTCTTGATTGACCAAACGAATTTGTTCTTGAATGGTTTTAAGTTCGTGGATATCGACAAAAGTAATTACTAATCCATCCAATCTACCGTCTTCTAGTAAATAGGGGTTGATCCGCATCAACAGGTGAAAATCCTGTTTAACTAGCTTAACTTCCTTATCTAATAATTTTTGGCTGTCAATTACTGAGCAAAGTAATTCGATTAGGTTTTGGCAATCTAGGTTGTGGGTAATATGTTCTAATGGGCGATCAATATCCGCTTCCACTAGATTTATTGCAACAGTTGCTGCAGGAGTAAATTTACGAATTCTTAGATTTCGATCTAAAAAGACAACGCCAATTTCCGTACTCCGCAACAAGTTATCAATGTCATTATTTAATTCGGTTAACTCTTCAATTTTTGATTGATATTCAGCATTGACGGTATACAGTTCTTCATTAACTGAATGTAGTTCTTCATTAGTACTTTGTAACTCCTCATTCGAAGCTGTTAGCTCTTCATTAGTTGCTTGTTGTTCTTCATTGGTAGTTTCAAGTTCTTCAATTACAGCCTGGAGATTTTCACGAGTTTGTTGTAGCTCATACTCCAGTTCCATAATTCTTTGTGATGCTTCGGCATCGGCTTCAAAGCGTTCTCCTGAAAACTGTTGTGGAGTTTCATCTTCCTGAATAAAAATAGTAAAGAAATCGTCTGCTAATTTATTGCTTTCATGATAGGTAACTTCAAGTTTTACATTATTAACTATTTTTTTTCCCGATTTATCTAATTCGTCTAATTCATTTAATTTAATACCGCTATAAGAGACTGCAGAACGCTCTCTTTTCGCACGATGAAGGGCAGTAATTAAAGGTAATTGTAAACTGGGAATTATTAATTTGGTAATTTCTGTAGTAGTTCTACCTGAAGGTACTTTTATAACTTCAATCCCATCATTAAAAGTGTGAAAAAGTTTATGTTCTCGATCTACTAATAAACAGGTCGCTTTATATTTCGCTAAAAAAGCAATAAATGCTTTATCTAGCATTGGTTCAAGACGATTTTCATTTGGATTTTTAGGTAGGGAATAAGGAAGAAACTGACGAGAATTTTTCTCTATCCCTTTAATAGGCATAGTTAACCTAATATCTCTGCGTTTTTGGTAGATTTTGCCTTTTTTATGTAGTGGTTTAAATTCAGGTTCAATGCGACCGAGAGTTTCTGCTTCTCCTAAAAATAAAACGCCCTTAGAAACTAAAGAAAAATGAAGATTTCGTAATACTTGTTGTTGCAAATCTGATTGTAAATAAATCAAAACATTACGACAAGTAATTAAATTCATGCGAGTAAAACCAGCATCTTTAGTCAGGTCGTGGGGGGCAAACAACAGCTTTTCTCGTAGCTTGCGTACCACTTGCCAAGAATTATCTTTACGAACAAAATAACGTTCTAAACGTTGGGAAGTAACATCATTGACAATGGTTTGGGGATAAATCCCTTGGGTCGCTTTTTCCAAAGCCACCTTATCAATATCTGTGGCAAAAATTTTAAATCTTACTGGTTTGTCCGATTTGGCTACGGCTTCATCTAACAGAATTGCTAAGGAATACGCTTCTTCTCCTGTAGCGCAGGCAGTCACCCAACAGCGTAACTCCTCCTTCGGCTGAGTTTGAGCGATTAGTTGGGGAATTACATCAGTTTCTAAGAAATCCCAAGCAAGACGATCGCGGAAGAATTGGGTGACGCTAATTAGCAAATCGTGACGAAGAATCGCCCGCTCTTCCGGAGAGGTTTCTAATAAGCGAATAAAATCATTGAGATGATTGCAACCGCTAATTAGATAACGGCGATGGATGCGCCGCGATAAAGTGCTAGTTTTGTAGTGAGAAAAATCAATTTGTTCGTGTTGAGCGAGAATAGTTGCAATCCGTTGTAAATCGTAGGATTTAAGGAAAGTAACTGGATCTTGGTTGGATTTATTTGGGGACTTTGGTAATAACCCTGGAGGGTTGGCGTAAACCGATCGCACCAACTGATTAATTACTTGGGCTAGTTCCTTGGGAGATAGAACTCGATCTACTACTCCCGTTGCGATCGCAGTACGGGGCATTCCATCAAATTCGGCTGTAGCGGGGTCTTGTACCATTGCAAAGCCACCAGCTTCATTAATGGCTCGCAAGCCATTGGTTCCGTCGCTACCAGTACCGGATAAAATTATCCCAATTGCACAGTCGACATAGTTTTTTGCTAGAGATTCGAAAAAAATATCAATAGGAAAGTTAAGTCCGTGGCGATTTCTTTCCTCTTGTTCGAGTAAGTGCAGTTTTTGGTTTTCTACCACCAGATTTTTCCCTGGAGGAATCAGATAGACTGAATTTGGTTCCAATTTCATCCCCTCCGTTACCCGATATATTGCCATCCGGGTGCGTCGTTCTAAAAGTTCTTTCATCAGACTTTTGAAATCTGGAGATAGGTGCTGAATTACAACAAAAGCAGCTCCACTATCGGTAGGCATATTTTCAAAAAACTCCTCCAAAGCACGGAGTCCGCCCGCCGATGCACCAATACCGACAACAAAGAAGTTACACTCAGGATCGGGGATGGATCGATCGAAACCAGATTCACTTTTTGACATATAACTAATAGGGCAGCATTGTTTTTAATGCTAATTGTTTATTATCAACTATGGATCCTACAAAGCATAAATACCACTTGCGCTGTATTTGCAACTGTTTCATGCTGGTAGGTCATGTGAGATTAATATTAGTTATTTTAAACTACCCAACACCTAGTAAGTACAGAGTTTTATGTACTGGCTATCTGATGGATATAAATATTTTAGAAAAGGTTAAATTTTGCTCGTGGCAGTATTAAATATTTCCTATGAATTAATTGCTGATAACGAAGAAATAGCTCGAAAAAAAGCATTACCTAAGTTAAGAGAGTTGTGTAAAAAAGTAGAAAATGCAATTAAATTTGTTGAAAAGGATTGCTTAAAAATATTTCCTAATTTCTTATTTGAGATGAACTTCTACCTTGATTATGTAGATGTGGATGAGTTAGAAAAGCTTGAGGAAGGTATTATTTGGGAGTTCCATTGTTATGGAGAAGCTAAAATAATAGATCCAAATAAAGAAATCACAGAATACCAAGATAAAAGTTTTGACGAGTACGATATTTGGCATAAATTAGGTGAGCCAAAATATCAAGATATTTGCGAACCATTGTATTACTGCGATTGGTTAGCCGTGAAGCCTTTATGTGACGAGACTATTGAAAGCACCGGTGGTACTATTTCTGTGGAATTTTCTGGGATTAAAGCAGTTGACAGCTATCACGGTGGAATTCATTTTTATGATAATCCTAGATGGCTGTGAGGTTAGGTAAGTGCAAGTAAACTACTATTTAAGCCTTATAGCCATATCGCGCTCAAGTTCGTTTGCATCTTTTTGAATAATTTTATATTTATTCAAAACTGGTGCGATCGCTTGTTCTTCTCGCTCTACATAATCGTAAAATTCAACAAAAATTCGTTCGACTTCTTCGTAAATAATATTTAGTTTTTGATTGAGTCGAGCCGTGACATCGCTTTGAAATTTATCTTGCTCATTATCCAGAGCATCCTCAAACTTTTTAATGATACGACGACGTTGCCAAGCAATCCCAACAGCGAAGACTACAACACCAACACCAGCAAAAGCAAAACCAACTGCATTTAAAATTGCATCTGCGATTGCAAATTCAATAACGTTGAGAATCATCCCCCCAACCGCAGCAAATGCACCTCCGACAATTTCGACGGTCATATTGTCAGCATTGGAGTTCAAAGAATTAACGAATCCTTCGTCACTAAGTAGTTGCTCAACTTTTAATTTAACGCTCTCAATTACTTCCTGACGGCGTTCGAGAATTTTGATTGAAATATTATTGCTTTGAATTCGATCAGTTTTAATATTACTCAGGTCTTGACTTAGTCCTTCGAGTAGTTGACGGATCCCATCAACAAAATGCTGCGCTCCCTCACGAGAAATTTCTTCCAGTGAAGATTTGAGTTCCAACTCACAGCGTTTTTTAAATTCTTCGATCCAAGCTTGCATGGAAGCATCTTTCTTGAACAGACCAATAAAGGAACGCCTAATTACCGTGAAGACTGAAAAACTATCCCTAAATTCGCGCTTAATCCTAGCTGAAATGTTTTCGTAGCGAGTGCAAAGTAGTTGGACTAAATTATTAATTTCAAAACCGGATCGCTTTTTTCCGGCTTCGATTTTATTTTTGATATTTTCTACTGTTTGTTTATCAGAGCTTAACTGTAGACCTAACCTTTGAATATCATCGTTGAGGGCTTCAATAATCTTCTGAGTGGTTTGGCTAACTGTACGCAGCTTAATTTTATAACTCTCTCCAGAAGAAACTATATTTTTGATGTATTCTCTAATTTCTTTAAAACCGCTATTTTCTTGCTCGTCGTTAAATTCTAATTCTGCAGAGGTTGCAAATACTATCGGCGACTGGATTTGCTTTTGATGAGCATATTCTTTAACCCGTTCGATATTTTTAACGAGATCGGTACTCCTGAGTAAATCTTTTTGCTGCAGAACAAAAACTACTTTTTTACGCCATTGGGCGCTAACATAGTCGAGAAAATCCCAAGCACTTTTTTGATAAGGATTCTTTGCAAATAGAACGAAGAAAGTCAAGTCACTGTTGGGAATATATCTTTCAGTAATAACTTGATGTTCTTTGATGACTGTATTAGTTCCAGGAGTATCAACAATAGAGATATCTTTAAGAATATTGATCGGTAATCCGATTTTCCTTAGATTTGGCTCTACTTCCCGGACAAACTTATTCCGTGCATAAACAATTTGCTGAATAGAATCCGTACAAGGTTCGATATCGGTTGCACACACCTCTGCTTCGAGCAAAGCATTAACAAAACTACTTTTACCTGCTTTTACTTCACCGACTACAACAAATAAGAATGGTTCGTTAATATTTTTTCTGAGGCTATCAGCAGTTCTTTGTAATTCCAAATTATTTATATCAGCAGCTAGCTGCTGCATGCGGTCGAGCAAGCCATCTAAATCCGAACGATATTTTTGTAATACTCGATCGACAATTTGGTTGCTCATTATATTTTTTCTCGCTTGGCTAATTACAGTAATTGACTTTTCAAGATTTTATTCAGTATATCTGTATAAATAAATTCAAGTAGTGGTAGTTGGTAATTGGTAATTGGTGATTTGTAATTGGTTACCCTTGTTTGTAGTTCTTAGGTGGGTTAACCATAAACAGACGAGAAATTATAAGGAACGTATTATAATTCGTCTGTGTTGAGATATTTGTGTTGAGATATTTGTATTGAGATATTGTATATCCTTATTCTAATCTCAGACGCCACAGAATTTATTCAATTTCTTATTCTTTAATTTGTTATTTTTCAGCTCACTACATATTAAATTAGCTACATGACTGATTTTTGGACCACGGTTGTTGAATTTTCTCAAAAAACTACTTTGAGAGTCGGTAGGCAGTTAATGCAGGATTTCGGTCGAGTACAGGCTGATGCCAAAGCTGATGGTAGCTTGGTTACTAAAGCTGATAAATGGGCAGATCGAGAAATTGTAAATGCGATCGCTACTACTTTTCCGGATCATGGCATCCTTTCTGAAGAAGGAGAAAAGGTCTTTCCTCCCAAAAAATGGTGTTGGGTAATCGATCCATTAGACGGAACGACTAATTTCACACGCGGTCTTCCAATGTGGGCAATTTCTCTTGGTTTGCTGTATGAAGGAACACCCATTTTTGGATATGTTTACGTACCAACTTTAGATCAAACGTTTCATGGATTTTGGCAAGGCTCATCTAGTTTAGATATGCCGACTGGAGCATTTCGTAACGGAGAACCCATTCATACAAGTCCTGACGAACCGAGTAGCCAACATTTTTTTTATCTTTGTTCTCGGAGTACTTCAGTACTTAAAACAGATTTTCCTTGTAAAATTCGCATGTTGGGTGTTGCGAGCTATAACTTTTTAACAGTAGCTAATGGAGCGGTTTTAGGTGGAGTTGAAGCGACACCAAAAGTTTGGGATATTGCTGCTGTGTGGGTAATTGTTCAAGCTGCTGGTGGAAGCTGGGTATCTTTAAAATCAGACCCTTTTCCTTTGTCCGTAGGTATAGATTATAGCGATCGCTCATTTTCAACTTTAGTTGCGAGCCGCGAAGATTTAGTACCTATATTTAGAAAATTTTTAGCACAAAAATATTAGCACAAAAATAAAAGTTAGAATTTGGAACAAAAATAAAAATTAGGGATACAAGATTAGAGTTTTTAAAATTTAGAATCGAACAAAAATAGCAACGGCTAATTAATGATGAAAATCAAGATAAAAGTTGACTAAAAATAGTTAAAGACGGGACAGTGTGTGTGAGGTAGCAATTGGAAGTAGAAACGAAATACGGAAGCTAGCTATCGCCAGGAACTATTTCGCCATCTTCGAGAAAAGTAATATTGTCTGCGAAAGCTTTAATCCGTGGGTCATGGGTGACAATTACAACTGTAGTTCCTCCTTCCTTTGCTAGCTGACACAACAATTCAATTACAGCTTGTCCGTTATAAGAATCTAAAGCCGCAGTCGGTTCGTCAGCCATAATAATCTGGGGATTACCAGCCAGAGCCCTTGCGATCGCTACTCTTTGTTTTTGTCCCCCTGACAAATCGCGGGGAAGTAATTGTGCTTTAGATGCCAAACCGACCTGGGAAAGTAACTCCAAAGATTGTTGGCGGGCTATTTTTCCTTTTATACCTTTGATATTAAGAGCTAATTCTACATTTTCTGCAGCGGTTAAAGCGGGGAATAAATTAAAACCTTGAAAAATAAAACCTATATGATCGCGACGGAATCTAGATAATTGCTTGCGGGACATTTTTGTAATTTCTTTGTCCAACAAATGCACTCTGCCATTAGTTGGTGTTAGGATACCGGCTAAAATTGATAACAGAGTGGTTTTCCCAGAACCAGATGGCCCCATCAATAATTGAATTACACCTTTAGATATTTGTAAGTCAATTCCTTTGAGAGCGACAAAGCGCTCTTTACCGGATTGATAAGTCATTCCTATCCCTTCGGCAAAGATGCCACAGGATTTCTCTGGATAAATGTTAATTGGGTTAGGTCTGGACCAGCCGTTAATTATAGAATTCCCAATAAATTCAAATTGTTTGGAAATAGTCATTCCTTTTAATTGAGGATATTGATATTTAGTACTCAGGTGCTAATTAGTAATACAAATTCATTTAGTTATAAATCTTCTGTATAATATAAAGATTAGATGAGCATAATATGAGTCCTGGCTGAGATAACATTAAGACAATACCAGACCAGAGATTTTAAATAACGTCTTAAAATTAAATTACGCTTTAAAAACAATAGCCGGATCCACGTGACTAACTTTCTGAATTGCAAACAGTGCTGAACCCACGCACATCAGAACGGTAACCCCAAAAACGCCAACAGCAGTGAGCGGCGTGATTAAAATTACAATACCTTGAGTGGCTAAAGTCCAGTTTCCTAGCCCCCAACAAAGCAGCATACCCGGAACATATCCGATGACTGCCATCCACAACGATTGTTCGACAATTACTCCATAGATTACCCTATTTGACGCCCCCATAGCCTTAAGGGTTCCAAATTCTTTAATGTGATCGGATACAGAAGAATAAAGGATTTGACCTACAATAGCCACACCAACTATCATACCCACTACTGCGCCTAAACCTAAAATAAATCCAATTCCAGTACGTTTTTGCCAGTAATCGCGTATTTTTTGAGACAATTCCTCGCGAGTATAAGCACGAGTGTCAGGTGAGGCTGCTTCTAAATCTTGTTTCAGTTTTTGCAGGTCTTGTCCGGGCTTTGCCTTAATTAAAATAAAAGATACAGGAGTATTAAGGCTTATAGGTTGAGGCTCAGGAACTGAAGAGCTATTTGTGTCCTGGGAATCTTTTGCCCTTTCATAAACGTTGGTACACTTAAACTCCCCTGATACCAATTTACAATCTACTCTGGAAGAAACACGACTATTGTTGTAGGCATTGACCGTTTTTAAGGAAGCGAACAAAAATGCGCTAGAAAGTACAGATTGAGTATCTTGAGCAATTCCAACTAAATTTGCTGGTAATGAACCAATTTCCCCCTGATCGCCAAGTTTCTTCATTCGTAAAGATCTTAAATCGCTACGATCGACAAGAATGGTATAGGGTTTTTGTAAAGCACTTACACTACCCTTCTGAACCGCTCCTGGAACAAATAATTGCCCTTGAGGGTCGAATCCCCACAACTTGACCACAGTTAACTGACCTTTAGGGACTTGCCATCTTGATACTCCTGTCATCAATGCTTCAGCACGGGAGACACCATTTACCTTTCTAGACCTGACAACATGGTCAAACAAAATAGATTCTGTAAGCTCCAAATGCACCATCCGCTTTGATGACACCCAAATATCAGCGCGAGAATTATCAACTAACAGTGACGTTGAGCGAATGACACCATTGAATATACCTGTTTGAATTGTGACAAGACTAACAGCAAACATAATACCTGCTTGCGCCACTAAAAAGCGAGGTATGTCTTCAAACAAATTTTTACGGGCAATAGAAACCATTTAAAAATGCCATTAGAAAAACAAATAAAAGGAATAAGAAAAACTGTATAAAATTTTGTTTTGCTTCATTTTTATACCAATGTATTAATGTTTTTAAATTACTCTGATATGGCACAGGAGCACCCATTACTGTAATGAGTTTTAATTAATTTAGCAAATAGCTATAAACTCCCTGAATATTCTAGACAACAAATTAGTGTGAGGATTGAATGACGAACTTATTTCTATCAATAATTACTGCAGTAACAAAAGTTACTAAAGCAAATTTCGTTACTAAAACTCGTCAAGTTGAGGCTGTCCAGGAGGAATTTTTGCTTTCGTTACTAAAAGCTTATCAAAATACAGAATTTGCAAAAAAATACAAACTTCAAGAAATTAAAAATGTCGAACAGTTTCGCAACCTTATACCGATATTAGCTTACAGCAGTTATGAACCTTTTGTTGAACGAATTACCAAAGGTGAAAACAATATTCTCACACCCGACCCGGTAGTTCACCTCAATCGTAGTAGTGGTTCTACTGGGAAGCAAAAGTTAATCCCCGTAACCAAGCGATCGCGTCAAATTTTAAATCGAATTAACCAAGTAGCCACAGGATTTTCAGCTGAAGCGATTCATAAACGCGGAAATTCAATGGGTGAAATGCTGATGACAACTTCAACGTTAATTAGCGGACGTACAAGTAGTGGAATTCCCTACGGGACTTCCAGTAGTGGTGTTTTGCATTTGAATCTATTTACTAAATGTATTTACAAGCAACTTTTTGCCCAACCCCCTGAAGCTCTAGAAGTCTTAGATCCAGTATCCCGTAACTATATTTGTTTGTTATTCGCTCTCCAAAATCCGAATTTGAAAATTATTGGAGCCACCTTTCCTGTTCTTGCACTACAACTAGCCAACGATCTTGAATTGTATTCTCAAGAGTTAATTCACAATCTTAAAAATGGAGAATTAGCTCCTTGGCTCAAGATCAAACCTGAATTGCGTCATACAATAGAAAAGCAATTTTTCCCTAATTCCAAGCGAGCCACTCAACTCCAAGAAATTCTTCGCAGTGAAGGTAAACTTACTCCTTTGTTAGCGTGGCAAAATCTTGCTGTTGTTGCTACAGCTCGTGGTGGAACATCGGATTTTTATTTTGAAAAATTTCCAGCCTATTTTGGTGATACTCCCATATTTGGGGGAATTTATGCTTCATCTGAAGCAACTTTTGGTGCTTGTTACGATCTAAATACTGACGGAGCCATTTTAGCTATTGACAGCGGTTTTTTTGAGTTTATTCCCCAAGAAGAATGGGATGCAGAACAACCAAAAACACTTTTGGCGACCGAAGTTAAGGCTGGGGGATACTATCGAATTTTGGTCACTAACTATAACGGATTGTATCGCTACGATATCGGTGATGTAGTTGAAGTGGTGGGTTTTTACGAACAAGCTCCCATAATCGTTTTCCGTCACCGCGTAGGTGGGTTATTATCTGCTACCAGTGAAAAAACAAGCGAATTTCATGTAATTCAGGCGGTTAAGAAAATTCAAGAAGAATTTAACTCACCCCTGGAAAATTTTTGTGTCACCCTTTCCGAAAATGAATTTCCACCTCGCTACTTGTTAAACGTAGAATTACCCTCTGGTTCTTCAATACCTTCTCCAGAGGAGTTTTTGGCAAAATTCGACAGCGCTTTACAGCAACTAAATGTTTCCTATGAAGAGAAACGACAACATGAAGTATTACCATCACCCAGTTTGCGAATTTTGGCTAGTGGTAGTTTTAGCACGGTTCGACAGCGACTGTTAGATAAGGGGATACCCGAATCCCATTTGAAATTCCCCCATATTAGTGAAGATAGACAACTCCTTGCAGGATTAGCAATCGAGCGCGAAGTCAAGTTATCAGGCAAACACTAGTAAAAATATAGTAATTTTTAAGACTTTTTTATCATCCTTGGTTTAATAATGGGGGTGAAATTCCCATTTGATTTAAACCCCAAATACTAACTACTCTTAATTTCAAATATTTATGCTCAAGTATTAAATATAACTAAAAAATACAAATTTCCTATCCACAGCTAGATTCTCTGATCGCAAATGGAGAAAATAATCGAACTGAAATCAAAACCAATATTCCCCTTAATTCGTAACTAGGATTAGCAAACAAGTAAAGACTTATGCAACAATCGCTCGAAGAAAATAATTCATTATCAAAAAACTATTGTTTCCACGAAGTTGTGCGAATCGATAAAACTTCCCTAACTCCAGAGAAATTTTTCCAAGAATATCAAAAAAATGGCACTCCAGTTGTTGTGACTGGATTACTTGATTCTATGCCTGTTTGGGATTTAGACTTTCTCTGTGAGAAATTAGGAGACCGAAAATATCCCGTTCGTTTCAACGGTTGGGAAAGGTATAAAAAAGAAAAAAATCAGTGGGATAACATCGGCAGTGGCGTTGAGTCTCGCAGTATGCCATTTCGTGAATATGCGCAAATGGTACGCAGTGAAGAGGCTTACAACAAAGATATTTATTTAGGTAGATGTGCTCTCAAAAATACACCCCTTGAAGATACACCCATACTTCGGCAAGCAGAAGCAGCCATGGGTTTGAAAATGCCGGCGACTAGTCCTAATCTCTGGGTTTGTCCCGATACCCATGTTACCCCCCTGCACTACGATCCGATGGATGGGACTTTAGTACAATTGTATGGTTCAAAGCGGCTGGTGTTATTTCCACCTTCTCAAACTTACAACCTCTACCCACTATCATTATTTAATTATTTGCGTTATGGCTTGAAGCTGCGGGCTAATTACTCTCAGGTTTACCCCGAACGTCCCGATCTAGTAAAATTCCCTAGATTTGAGCAAGCACTTGCTCATCGTTACGAAGTTGTTCTCAATCCAGGTGAAATTCTCTTTATCCCTTGTGGATGGTGGCATGAGGTAACATCTCTAGGCGATGGTGTTGTTTGTTCCATTAATCGCTTCTGGCATATTTTTCCCCTATTCCGAGCGATGACTACTTGGAACAAATGGCGGTTGCATTCTGGTGTTTTAATGGCTGCACCTCATATTGCAAGTGCTTGGTTAGCTGCGATCGCCAGTAAAGACAGAGAACAAAAATTGCGTCATTTGATACAAAGGCTATAGTTTATTTGTAATTTTAAGTTTTAAGTTTTAAGTTTCAAGTTTCAAGTTTCAAGTTTTAGATATCTTAAATTTGCTAAATATGAAGGGTTTGTTGGACATAACTGTCAAAAATCTAGAGAAATTAGTCACCAAGGATTCATGGTTAGAAAACTTGGTCGCCAAAAATTCTTTGGTGGGAGATTCAATATTTTTCAACGTGGAACAGTTTCCTTGGGCCAAGGAATTAGAAGCTAACTCGGGGATAATTCGCCAAGAACTAAAACAAGTTTTGGAACGGGTAGACGACCTACCAAATTTTCAGGATATTTCCAAACGTCAATCCCGCATCGCCAATGACAACCGTTGGAAAACCTATTTTTTCTATGCTTTTGGTTTTAAAGCCACCAAAAATTGCGATCGCTGTCCAGAAACCACAAAATTACTCGAAAAAATACCGGGCATGAAGGTAGCATTTTTCTCTATTCTTGCTCCCGGAAAACATATTCCCAGACATCGCGGCAAACACAAAGGTGTAATTCGCTATCATTTGGGATTAATTGTTCCCCAACCCAAGGAAAATTGTCGAATTCAGGTTGAAGACCAAGTCAGATATTGGGAAGAAGGTAAAAGTTTGATTTTCGACGATACTTTTTACCACGAGGTCTGGAATGATACTGATGGTTACCGTGTAGTCTTATTTCTAGATATTGTTCGTCCTTTAAAGTTTCCTTTATCCTTAGTTAATTGGTTGGGAAATAAACTCATAACGGCTTCACCAGTGATTCAAGAAGCAAAAGCTAGTCACAATGCGTGGGAAGAAAAGTTTGAGAAAAATTAGGCTTGGGAGTCAGGAGTCAGGAGTCAGGAGTCAGGAGTCAGGA
>JGI1201J43222_100119_pt1 | contig 29052 bp, 18 predicted proteins | sample MastesBC008_FD_43222 | JGI IMG/M metagenome (IMG submission 43222) | reverse complement strand
CGTACTTCTGCCTTCCGCCGAAGGCGGATAAATTCTGCTGAAAAAGCTAGATTTCACTGGAATTATCTCATTTTAAGAAAATATCATTAATTAGGGCGTATCTTGGTGCGCTCCCATAAGTCATAAATTTATACGCTTCAGTTAAAATTGAACCATGATTATTTTTGGCATGTAAAGACCTTGCAGAGCAGTAAGGGCGTCGTTAGCATATGTAACATCCTACCAACAAATTTATACTCAAATCTTGCACTTATAAGTGCAAATGACTAAAAACAATAGTTATTAATAAGACTTTTTTTCAAGCTTTCTTCAGTCCTCTTTTAAAGGACTTTGCCTATAAGCCTGGGACTTTTAGTCCAAGGCGGTCAGTTACACTGAGTATTATTTATTCAAGCGTTTTTCTTGATGCAAGATGTGAATATAGGGGTTTTCGGTTGAGTGCAGACACCTTGTAGAGACGTTGCAGAGCCTGCGGTGTCGGCGTTAGCCTCTGCAACATCTCCACAGAATGGGAATATAAAATGTATTTGATTCAAATGGAAACCGCTATAGTCTTATCTGAACCGTGTTGGGTAATAAATAGTTATTTCAAGAATTGCGATCAAGTATTCCATAAGCAAGCAAACTCTTAGCAGTAGCGATCGCAGCTTCATCGGGAGGTCTCGGTATCCATCCTAATTCCCTTCTAGAAGTTTCATAACTAGTTCTTCTTAACTGATTGAGATCGGGTAAAATTATACGGATAGTAGGATCGAATAATGCTAAAAAACGAACCAACCAAGTAGGTGCGTGACGAGTAGGGACTTTATTTGCGTCTTTACCCAAACTGCTGCGGAGAGTTTCAGCTACTTCTTCCAACCACATGAACCCAGCACTTGCGATAAATCTACCACCTGCACCATTGGGTTTTTCCATCGCTAGTAAATGTAAGTCTGCAACATCACGAACATCTACAATTTCGTAGCCAATAGGTGGAATTAGTAGCATACTTCCATTCATCAGTCTTTTGATCAACTCTAAAGAAGTGTTAACTTTTGGCTCTAACATTGGACCCAATACAACACCTGGACATACAGTTGCTAGTTCTATAGAGTTATTTTCATTGACAAAATTCCAAGCTGCTCGTTCTGCAATGGTTTTACTTTGATTGTAAGCCGTGACTGTTTTATTACTTAGATCTGTCCAATCTTTTTCATCGTAAATATAGTCTTTTTCTCTTAAGGGAGAGCCACATACTGCAGCCTCTGAAGATGTTATAACAATCCTTTTTACACCCGCACGACTAGCAGCTTTTAAGACCCGTAAAGTACCGTCGCGGGCAGGTATTATGAGTTTATTTGGGTCTGATGGTTGGTTTAATGGTAATGGCGAAGCAACATGAATAACATATTTGCACCCTTCAACCGCAGTATCCCACCCTCGATCTGCATCCAGAGTTGCGATCGCATATTCTACATCCGCATCACCGGAACAATGTTCGTTAATTAGGGCTTTGCATTTCTCTATTCGCGATTCCGAACGCACAACTGCTCGAACCGCATAACCCTTCTTTAGCAAAGCTAAGACACAATGAGCGCCAATAAATCCTGATGCACCAGTTACCAATACGATTGTTTTTTTCTGCATAAAAACTCTCGAACTAAATTTAGTAAATCAGAAAGTTTTTTCCGAAGAGCAAATTTTATATTTACAGACAATTCATCAATCGAATGTAACAGAGCTATCTTTTTGGATTTTATTCAGAAATTACGGCAGAAATTATTCTTTAAAAATCTCTAAATTGAAAATATTTAATAGCCACATCGGTTTGGATTTTTTGTCAAAAATAATCTTTAGAGACGCGATACTATGACCTGAAGTTAGATCAGAAAGACCGCGTCTCTGTAAAAGAAATATAGACTTCACAACTCAGTTTGTGAAGTAAAGATGAAGAGATGAAAACATCTTCAACAGATATTTAAATGTGATTTGTCTAAATCGTTAACCAGTAACTGTTTAGATATCTAAAATGTACCCAATTTTGGTAGAACACCAAGTATAGGTAATAGATATACAGCAATAACCAACGCTGCAGAAGTTGCTAAAAGACCTAAAACAATGGGTTTATCAGAAAGCTCATATTTAGGTTTGAATGCAGCAGCTAAGCTAGATTTTGGTAGTTTATTACGGTAGTCTTCCCCATAACGAGCCATGCGAGCAAAGGGTAATTCACCATGAGAACGTTGAGGTAAAATACGTCGTCTTTGATAAGGAACGGTGCTATAACCAAAATTGGTCATGTACTCTTCACTATTTAGTAATTCATCAATAAAACCTCTCAGACCCTTGGTTGCTAATACAATTGACCAAGCAAGTTTTTCACGTTCATCGTAAACTTGACGACCTAAAAGACGTTGAAAACAGATTTCAACGAAACGATAGTTGTTGTTGCTATTGTAGTTTAGTCGACGAAATGGATCGGAAAGTGCTAATCCTCTGACAAAGTCTTTTACAGTAATCTGACCTGATGCAAGCTGAGATTCTAAGAATGCTTGGCGGTTACTGCTGAGCATCTGTTGCTCGTGGAATACTTGATAGTATGCAGCCCAAATTAACTCATTGATTTCTTTGGGATTATATGAAAATTCACTAGAATAAACTCTGGGTTTTTCTTCGTTTGGAATTTCATACCCAGGTACGCGTTGATTTTGACTGGAAGGAGAATAAGTTAGAAGAGGAATAGACACTCTTGTATACCTACTATTTTTGAAAACTATGGACACATTTTATTTATGAGTTCGGCAAGTAAAATTGCCGCCTTCATTTCAAACTAATGCAAATTTTGCATTCTAGTCACAATTGTTAAAGAATCTTCAAAGCCCAATTAAATAATTAAAAAAAAGATACATAATGGGCTTAAAAAAGTTTTAAATGTATACTTAAATGAATTTCTATTTTAAATAAATTATTGCTCGTATCAGATGTTCTAATTTATAGCTCCAATTTGTAGTTAGAACTTGTATAAAATTTATACAACCAAATAATAACTATTCCTTATGCGAGCGCTAATTTTAAAAACTCACAAATACCACCTCAACCAAAAAAAGTATTTTGTTATGATTTAGTACTTATTAACAAAAATTTCTTACTAAAGCTGGTACTAATTACTTTTAAACAATAAAACATTAAATATAATTATAGTTTAAGCTATTAAAATTAATTTTGCCAATCTTTACGTAGGATTGCAAGTATCACTACATCTTCAAATACACCCCACTTCTTGACCCGTTGACGTAGAATTCCTTCTCGTACAAACCCATTTTTCTTTAATACTCGACCAGAAGCTAAATTTCTTGTCATGTGATAAGAATAAATTCTGTTCAGATGGAGATGGTTGAAACAGAAATTTAATACAGGTTTTAATGCTTCAGTCATGTAACCCTTCCCCCAACATTCAACCGCTAACCAAAAACTTAATTCTGCTTGAGAATGCTCTGGCTCAATTTCTCGAATTTCAATCACACCTCTGAGGAAACTTTTCTCTTTTGGTTCAATAACAAAAGTTACAGAATTACCTGATTCAAACTCAGCAATTTTCTTGCGAATATATCTTTCAGCTTCACTATCAGGATAAGGGTAAGGAATAGAAATCATAGTATCGGCAATATCACTTATACTTATTACCTTTTGCAGAGAACGTGCATCTGACAAATATAAGGGACGCAAATTTAATCTTGTTGTCTCTAAAGTTAATTGTGCTGTCATTAACTTTATTTAAGTTGTATTTTACTAAAATACCTTATTTTTATTTCAATTCAATTTAAATTTAAAACTACATCGTTAAGTATAAAATACTTGTATCAAAATCTAACTATCGCATGATTGAATTAATTAGTGATACCGGTAAGCAAATAATTCTAAATATCGATCTCAAAATCAAAAAATTAACTAATAGGTAGGGTAACTATAAATTCCGTGCTTTGACCGGGAATTGAATATAATTCAATTTCCCCGTTGTGTTTTTCCACAACTATCTGATGGCTGATTGCTAATCCTAATCCGGTTCCTTTACCAACAGCCTTAGTAGTAAATGTTTGTTCAAAAATTTCATCCTGTAATTGAGGGTTTAAACCGATACCATTATCCTTAATGCAAATTGTCACTGTATTTTTTTCGTCGTTCACCCTTGTTTTTACAGTGATAATATTTGGATCAGCAGTTATTTCTTGATAAGAGCGATTACGATTGAGTTCTTCAAATGCATCAATCGCATTGGCAATTAAATTCATGAATACTTGATTTATCTGTCCAGGATAGCAGGTAATAGGTGGTAAATCACCATAGTCTTTGACAACCTCAATTTCAGGATGATCTTGATTACTTTTAAGTCGATGCTGAAGTAACATTACAGTACTATTAAGTCCTTCATGAATTTGAAATTCTACCTTGGATGAGATGTCAGAACGGGCAAAAGTTCTCAAAGAAAGACTAATATCTTCTAAACGGGTAACCCCGTGTTGCATTGACTTTAACAGGCTTGGTAAATCCTCGTTGAGAAACTCTAAATCAATTTTCTGCAACAATTTAGCAATACTTGGATCTAACTCAGCAAATTTTTCTTGGAAGAGGTTTAGTACCTCAAGCATGTCACTAGTATATTCTTGAACATGGAATGTATTGGCAACTATTGAGTTGAGCGGGTTGTTAATTTCATGACCTATACCTGCTACTAACTGTCCCAAAGTAGACATCTTCTCGCTTTGGATCAATTGTAATTGAGTTTTTTGTAGCTGTTCTAGAGATTTGCTTAATTCAGCAGTCCGCTCCTCCACTTTTTGTTCGAGAGTATGGGTAAGGTGAGATAAGTTTAAATGTAACTTTAATCTGGCAATTACTTCTTCCTGTTGAAATGGTTTAGTAATATAGTCAACTGCACCAATTTCTAAACCTTTTACTTTATCTGTAGTATCCGATAACGCAGTCATAAAAATTACCGGAACATCTTGAGTGACAGAATTAGCTTTAAGTCTGCGACAAGCTTCAAATCCATCAATTCCAGGCATCATAACATCCAGCAGAATCAAATCGGGTTTCGCGTATTCTGCTTGTTCAATTGCTGATTCTCCATTTGTTGCCATCAAAGCTTTCCAGCCATGACCCTGAATAGCTTCGAATAACACCTTGAGATTATTGGGATTGTCATCAACTAAAAGGATATACTTGGGCTTGGAAAGAATTTCGGTCGTCATTGGGGTGAATCCTTTAAGACAAATTGCTCGAGAAAATTACGTATTTTTCTAGTTTGGAAGTTGGATGCAAATTCTCCGATTTGTTTTGTGAAAACAATAAATTCTGTGCTCTGATTGGTAACATCTTTTAGTATTTCCTCAATAGTTGGGATATCACCCATCATTGCTAAGTGATAGAGTTTTTGCAAAATATCTTGGGATGGCAAAATCAATTGACTTTCAGCAGTTGAATTCTGGGTTTCTGTAGAAGATAATTTTGCCGATTTCGATTCCTCATAGATCCACTCAAGTTGTAGTAGAGTTCGTAGTGCATTTAGTAAATCCTCTACTTGTAGAGGCTTGGGTAAAAAGCTTTTTGCTCCTGCTTCTAGACTTTTTTGGCGTTCCGCTTCAAAAACTTTTGCACTGGAGACAATAATAGGAATTGAGTTTGTTTGGGGATTTTCATGAAGTTTAACCATAAGTTCAAAGCCATCCATATTTGGCATGACCAAATCAAGTAAAATTACGTCAGGTTGATTTTCAATTGCTAACTTTAGACCTTGTAACCCATCACCTGCTTCCAAAATACGAAAACCAATACTTTGTAGTAAATTACTTAACATGTAACAGTGGTGATTATCGTCATCAACAATAAGGATTTGAGGTGGGATACCCCGAATCCCTATAATTTTTTGTTGCGATACTACTTCTTGTGTATTCCAATCATTAACGATCGACATCGTTAAATCCAACGAAAAAATACTTCCTTCACCACAACGACTCTGGACTTTTATTTGACTACCCATCAAAGTCGTAATTCTTTGACTAATGGTTAATCCTAAACCCGTACCATCAGGACGTTTACCAATATCACCTACTTGCTCAAAGGGTTGAAAAATTTTCTCCAATTGTTCAGGTGACATTCCAACACCTGTATCTTCTATCTGAAAGCGAACGTTACAAGTGGGTAATGGATTTGTGGTGTCTCTATTTTCTATATCTTGGTTTGCTGTAAGTAAAGTTTTAGATGTAATAGTTTCAATAGTATCTACTTTAAAAATAACTCCACCATTATCAGTAAATTTAATGGCATTTCCAATCAAATTTATTAATACTTGCCGCAATCTTTTCTCATCTGCATTGACACCAGTCGGTAGATTTCGATCCAGAATTACATCAAACGAAATACCTTTCTGCTGTGCCCGAATCCGACACATCTCTGTAACCCCATTCAAAAAACCTGGTAAATGAATTTTGCTGGGAAATAACTCTAATTTACCGGCTTCGATTTTCGAAAGATCCAGAATATCATTAATTAGCATCAAGAGATGGGAACCACACTGATGAATGATATTAACTCCTTCTCGATTTTTATCTTTAATGCTTGGCGAACGCTCTAAAACCTGAGCATATCCAATTATGCCATTGAGTGGTGTGCGCAATTCATGACTCATATTGGCAAGGAAATCACTTTTGGCTTGGTTTGCAATCTCTGCAGCTTGCTTCGCTTTGAGTAACTCGTGGGTCCGTTTTTCAACTTTTGTTTCTAGGGTTTTTGAGTAGTCCAGTAATTTAGTATTAGCGATTTCTAATTGGCTATTAGTTTCTTCGAGTTTCTGCTGTTTATAGGCATTAGTTGTGGCGATCGTACTACCAATAAAAGCAATTAAAGTAGGTGTAACCGGTACTAATAGTCCATGTAAGAAACTCCAATAGTTACCACCCAGAAAGACTATACTAATACCTACGGTTGCCCAAAGTATATTGCCTCCTATGAGGAATTTTTGATTACAATTAGCACTTAAAAACCAAGTACCAACAGACCCAATAGCAGACCATAAAACGATCCAAACAAGAAAATCAATTCCAGAAAAACCTTTTAAATTAGCTGTACCAGTCCTTGCTCCGTGGATTAACTGTAAAGCAATATTAGCGTGAATAACTACACCGGGTGTCTGATTTCTCTCCGATAGCCAAGAAGAACTAAAGGGGCTACTAAAAAAATCATTAGTACTTGCAGCTGTTGAACCAATAAACACCATGCGATCGCGCATTATGTCCTTGGGAATATTTCCCTGTAAAACATCCCGCATCTTTACTTTTACAAAGGCTTTTTCTGAACCATACCAATTAAGTAAAATCTGATATCCACCCAAATCTTTATCCCGGTAACCTGCTTCCAGATTTTGTAAGGGCAGGTAGACTTGTTTACCTAACCGGAATTCTTGTCGTTGGGGGTCAATGCTTTCTAAAGTAATTCCTTCTTTTTCCAAATATTTTAAAGCAACAATGGTTCCTAATCCTGCTTTGAGAGTATCCTCTTCTTCATCAACAGCAGTTAGTAGGGCTCGTCGTACATGGAAATCGCTATCTAATACTAAATCAGCTAAACCTACTTGCTCTCGTTTTTTTAATTCTGGTGGTGGTTTAACTCGCTCTCCTGTAATTTTTTCAACTCCAAATAAATTTGGAGTGCTACGAAAAACTTGTACGAGTTCCTCTTTTCCTGCTCCTTCTGGTAAATCTCGATATATATCTAGACCAATGGCGCGGGGTTGCTGTACGCGGATTTTTTTTAATAATTGAGCAAGGGATTGGTCTGAAACTGGCCATTTACCTACAAATTGAATATCTTGCTCATCAATAGTGACAATTACAACTTCTGGAGCTAATTTTTGTGTTGAGCGCCAGCGAAAAAATTGATTTTGGGTTGCCCATTCAGCTAAGTTAAATAGTCCTAATCCCTGTCCAACTAAAACGACAATAGCAACACTTGGGGTAATAATAAAAATGCTGCGAGTTTTTCTAAATAAAGCTTTAAATTTCTGCCACATACATCTATTTCGAGCAAGGAACAGTCAAGTTCATAACTGTAGAGATGAGACATATCCCGTCTCTGAAAAAATAAAATATATATCCTAGAAATATATGTCCTAGAAATATATATCTCTAACACTGCCCATACATTACTGAGCATTTTTTATACTAAATCCGGTTTGATTACCCCTTTTTATAACGAGAGAGGGAAGTGTGGGGAAAATCCCAAAAAATGTAAAGGGTTTTAAGAATTGGATTTAGTATAAATATCTGATTTATTGTTGCTAGTTGATCGTCATACAGTTTGTAGTTTTGGAATTCTAAATTCTTACAATCTCTCCTCAAATTATTGAATCACTTGAAGAGAATAAAAATTGCTGAAATCTTTCCTAGAAGGATATAAAAAACTTTTAGCAAAATATGCAAGAAGCGATTAAATCCCTTGTCGTGGGTATAGTTTTAATGTGTGCTACTGAAATTTATTGATTTGTGAACTTGTAAACTTATGAACTTGAAAACTTGAAAACTTTAAAACTTGAAAACTTGAAAACTTGAATTAATTATTTAGGGCTACTATGGGAGCCTTATCAATATCTTTTAATTCAACAGAACCTAACAATTCTGACCAATGTTTATCTAAGATTTTATCATTAGGTTTTTTAACGCGCAGTTTTGCTAAAATTTCAATGCAGTCATACCATACACCATGTTTGCCAAAAGCTATTGCTTGTTTAAGACCATCTTTGTCTTCTATAGCCTGTAACAATTCTGAACTTGGTCGAATTCGCTTGATCCAACCGTTAACGTAAGGCGTCCTGGGGGTAAGCCTATTGTTAACTTTTAGTGCCAAAAACCATTCGTAATTCTGTTCCAGCTCTAAATTTGTGGGAATTTTTACAGAAAGAACTTCAGCCTTACCTGAAACTGGAATTTTCACATGATGTAAGGTCTTACCAGTAGCATTTTTAAAACTAAAAATTGCTTCTCGTGCTGTAGACTCAGGTAAATAAACAAAAATGTTGGGGTTTTCAGAGACTGTTGTACCGAAAAAAGTTTGAGGTAAAAGCGGTAAAATTGTCCGGGGAGAAATTACACTAGCTTGAGGATTGATATTTTGAGAAGTAGAAGATGTTTTATCACCACGAGATCCTCCTCCTGTTCCAGATTTAGGAGTTTCATTTCCTGGTTTTGGGGTAAATAAATCCCCACGAGACGCTCCTCCTACACCAGATTTTGGAGCTCCATTTTCCCGTTTAGGAGTAAATAGACTACCTCGAGAACCACCACTATAAGTTCGACTAGGAGTTTGACGTTGAGGAGGTGGGACAAATTTTACATCTCCACGGGATGCTCCTCCTTTTGCTTCCCTAGGGGTACCTTCCTCAGGTGGTGGTTGAAAGATAACGGCATAAGCACTTTTAGAATATGTCCATATAAAACTACTTAAAAAAGTACATACACTTAAAGTGCCAAGAAATATTTGTTTTTTCATCACTTACACTCATAAATTCAAAAAAGACTAGTAGAAAAGGAAGTATTAGATTATGGATTGATAGATTATGGTTATCGAGCGTAATATCTGGAGTTGTGAAGTTTTAAGTTATGAGGTTTAAGATTTTTATCTCTTGAAATCTACTAATATTGTAGAAATGTTTATTTCTCAAGTCCGCCCAGAGATTACTTACATTTTTTGAAGACTGTTTAAATTTATATTTAGAAAGTTACAAAAATCTGTTTAGGATATATTTTTTTAGTTTTTTGAAAATGTAAATTTGCAAATTTAATAGTAACTACTGCCAATTACCAACTAAAACAAAAGCAGACCAGAAAAATGGTTCTTTAAATTTTGTTTTTTGAACTACGTCAATTTGAGCTTGTCTGAGCGCTTCTGCTTTATTCGTTCCAGGTTGAAGAAGTTTTCGATAGAAGTTTGTCATCAAAGATACAGTTGCTTCGTCTTTCACGGGCCACAAAGAGGCTATAGTTGAACGTGCGCCAGACTTTACCGCTAAGCCTGCTAAACCTAAAACAGCACGTTTATCTCCAGCAGCAGTGTCACAAGCACTCAAAACCAATAGATCGATATCTTTGGAGTTACGAGCTTGACGATTTTGTAGTAGCTCTGATAATTCTTTAATATTTATTTGCTCATCCCAGGTCAATAAAAATGTTTGGTCCAAATGAGAGCTAAATTGTCCATGAGTTGCTAAATGGACTACATTTGCAGGACTATTCTTCATTTTTTCTCCTAACTTTGACTCTGTTAACTTTGAGTTGAGCAAAATGGAGGAGGAAGGAAGCATGTGAGAAATTTTTGTGACTTCAGATTTGACTCCGGGGAGTGGAGAAAAACCGTTACGGGCTTCACTTATACCGGCAACTACTGCATTGATATTTTTGGATTGTAAGGAGTTTGCTGCAATTAGTTGTAAACCTGGGGATAAGGTAACAGCATACTTCTCGATTAGATACTTTTGACCATCATAAAGGGCTGACATTGGTATATTTCTTAGTATTCCATCTAACACAAATACCAGTGTCTTAGTTGACTTAAAGGTTTGAGTATTTTCTACTGGGCTGACTAGCCAATTGTATACTTGTTTTGATAAGTGATCGCGTTCTTGAGCATCAGAAATTGGACTTAAACTCGCAAGTAGCTGATTTAGAGTCTCCTCAACTTCTGCTTGAGGCTTACGAGTAACAGCATACTGTAATGGTTGTCCTGCGGTAGAATAGATAACAGCAAGGCGATCCGGTAAGATAATCGGATAAACAACCGTGGCAGTAGGATCTATCGTGTCAATATGCTCTACTTTGTCTAAACAGGCTTCTCGTAAAAAGTTATCTAACTCGGTGATTTGCAAGGATTCAATTAAATTCCGAGCCTCAATTAGACTAGCTTGATCGGGTTCTTTTTCTAGTAATAGTCCTACTAATTCTCGGTATACAGGTTCTACACTTTCACTGAATGATAACTGTACATCTGGGTTAACTGCAACTAAATCCCCCCGAATTGCTTTCAGAGCATCTACAGCTTCTCTATAAGTTGCGATCGCTTCTGTTCGGTGATTTTGTTCTTTATATAAACTTCCCAGTTGCCAAGCAGCCTGAGAAACTATATCCTCCGCTTGGAGTTGACGAGCAATATTCAAAGATTTTTGAGTTAGATTTTGTGCTTCGAATAATTGATTTGTTGATTTATATAATTTTCCCCATTCTTTCAGAGCATAGGCTTCTGTTCGCAGATCTTGAATTTCTCGCGCTCCTTGAACTGTCTGGGCAAGCACTTCTCCTAAATCCTTAATAGGTATAATACGGGAAGACTTATTTTGTGTATTGTTTTCTAATTTATTTAATGTGGTAATAAAATTAATTTTGTTATTAAGAGATATGTGACTGGGTGGAAGTTTCTGGAGTTGTTGCCATATTTGAGGAGCTAGGCCAACTGCATGATCATTGACATTATAATCAACAAAAAGCTTAAAGCGTCGTAGGCGTGCTTGTAATTTTTCTTGAGAAGTATTAGCTGCTTTTTCTGCTTGTTCAAAATAACTCAATGCAGTATCAGGATCTTTTAAATAAACTGCAGCTTGACCTAATGTTTGCAAAATACTAGTAATTTCAGCATCTGCATTAATCCTTTTAGCTGTTTTTAAACTTTCTAACAGAATATCTTGACTTTCTTGAGAAAGACCTATCAATTGTAAAGTAACGCCAAGCGATCGCAAACCGCTCACTTTAATGTGAGAATCTGGTATTACCATTAGTTGTTGGTTAATCTCTTCTAGCTGTTGTCTGGAACGACGATAAAATCCCAAACTTTGTAATGCTTGTGCTTGGTTGATTTGACTGCCTAAACTCCCCTGTTTATCCCTAGCTTTTTCATAATATCTTTGAGCTTTTTGCCAGTTTTCTAAAGCAATTTGGGGCTTACCCATATGCAGTTGCAAACTAGCTTGAGTGTTTAGTACCTGTGCCCAAATAATTGGGTTTGTCTTATGTTTCGTCTGTTGCAAAAGCTCTAAGGCTTTTTTGACTGATTGTTCTGCTTTGTAGAACTGGTTAAGCTCTTTTTGTACAAGAGAAAGGTAACTCAAACTCAGGATCTGATTCGGCTGATCGCGTTTATTTTGATATTCTTCTGCAGCCATTTGCCAAATATTAGCAGCTTCTGTAAAATTTCCTCGATGGTAAAGGTTTCGTCCTTTTTCTAATAGATTTACAGTTCCACTATTGAGAGTGATATTTGCAGTTGAAGAAACCCCAATAGAAGCTTGCACTGCTGTAAATTTCCAAGGTAGAAGCAGAAGAAATGCCAGACAAAAACCTAATAAGCCGAGACTGACATACAAACGGCGTTGTTGAGAAGAAGAAATCATAGTCCTGATAACTATAACTATTGATTATTGACTGTTCGCCGAACAGAAGCACAGGTTGTTGGGACAGTGTTAAATTTATTATTCCCAAAATTAGCTGGAGCTATCAGTTCGATTTCTCCCTTGGAATTACGTATTAAATGGGAGGCTTCCACAATTAATGTTTGACTTGATTCTTGGTTAAATTTTTGACTTGATTCTTGGTTATTAGTTGTAGCTACTTTACTACTTACTTGACCGTATGCAGACAAATTGCGAATATCCGACCAAGGACGATTGATGCTGACTTGTCCGTTAGGATTTTGGGGTATTCCGCCTCGACCAGTAATGATAAAGCTGTTATCAAATGTACCAGAACAACCTTTTGCCATCTCTTGCGATGAGTCTACCAATGCTGTAGGTAATTCTACTATACCAATACTGGGATCAACGCCAAAATTATTAATATCTACCGTACCATTGACACCAAATTTTGAACTAGCTGTGATATCACTTTCTGGAGTCAAGCGAGAGCGAAATTGTAAACCGAAGATACCTTGAGTAGTGATGTCAATATTACCACCATTACCTTCAACTGCGTTAGCGATGATATCGCTGTTTTCCAAACCAATAATAATTGGGGAATTTATGGTGATATTACCACCATGGGCTGTGTTAGTGGCATTGGTAGTAATTCTGCTATTGTTATGTAACTCAAGAAATTGAGCATTTAACTGAATATCACCTCTGTTTCCTGCAGCTGCTTGGGCTTCTATGCGACCTTGGTCGCTTAAATTAATCCGGTCAGCGTTAATAGTTATATTACCAGCGCCCCCTCCATCAGAACCACTTACATTGATTCTCGCCAAATTATTAACACGCAAACTTTCCGTATTAATTATGATATTTCCTCCATTTCCAGTCGCTGCTCCCACAGATGCAGTAGAGATGCTGGTAGCAAAAGAATTAATACCAGTTATTTCCATATCCCGTGCTTGAATTTTGATATTACCTGCATTACCTTGACTAAATGTGCTGGCTGTTGGCTGTTATTTGTCCTCCGCCCACAAGTCGCAAATCCTCTGTTTTAACCTCGACATTACCCCCATTTCCACTAGCTCCAGCAAAGACGATAGCAAATAGACCGCTAGGAATTATATTGGTTTTGCTAGTGATTGCTGTTAGTGATTCTGAAGCATGAACGTAAATAGATCCTCCTGGTAAATCATTTTGAGTACTCGCTGTAACAGGAGAAGCATCAGTAATGGTAATTTGTTTACCTTGAATTTGAATTTCTCCACTATTAGTGTTAAAAACTGAGGAAGCTTGAGTTATGTTGATATCTTCAAACTTACCAATACTTTCGTAGCCCAAAACAAAACCTGAGTTACTTGGATTTAAAGTTATAGTTTCGTCAGCACTGATGCTACCAATTTCGATACGTCCCCCGAAGCCAGTAATATTACCTCCTTCCATAGATACTTTAGAACCAATTAATGCTAAGGTTTGATCAGGTAGAGCAAGTAATCCCAAAGGTCTATTGCTTGCATCAATTATTCCGGTTGTGGGATCTACAATAAGATTGTGACCAGGGCCTTGGACTTCAATTTTGCCCGGATTCGCTCCGGTTTGTAAACCAGTTGGGATGCTAATAGTTAGTAATGGCGGTGTATTTCCTTCGGTGGCACTAAAACTAGTGGTATCCTCAAACAAAATGCTATCTGCAGTTGAAGCAATAAACGATCCCCCCACATTCAAAACAGCATTTTCACCAAAAATAATCCCTGTTGGATTAATAAAAAATAAATTAGCTTTACCGTTTGTACCTATTAGCCCGTCAATATGAGAAATATTACCACCAGTCACACGACTGAAAATATTTTTAATCTCTGCTGCATTACTAAAGAAAGCTAGACCTTTGTTAGGAACAGAGAATTTACTGAAACTGTGAAATAGATTATTTCCTATGCGAGTGCCATTAGTAATCGTAAAATTATTTCCATTGGGAATAACAGTGGTATTTGTTGTTTCATCAGATATTATCTCTGCTTTCGCAATGGGTGGGGAAAACGCACATATCGGTAAAAAAAGGCTTGAAGCTAAAATTTTGATCGCTAAACTAGAAAAAAGTGCTATTCGTTTCTCACTTACAGCTTTTTCTATCCCTCTCATCTTGCAAATACTCATTTGGTTCTAGATCTAGCTTTCCCCATTTTTTGATAGATTAAGATCTAATTATGAATCTATGTAGGAATGAGAATTCAATAATCCGTAATTCTTAAATTTGGAATAGTAAGTTACGTAATTCTAACAGTACCCACTTTTGCATTTGATTTAATCTATATTCCCCAGTTCCTTAATATTAAAACTTCAGCGTTGCTGAATAGAGAATGCTAATTAAGAAATCGAATTATTGAAACATTGATTTTTTGTAGATATTTTGTACTTAAAGCATTACGCACTCACCAACGCCAAAATTTCTAATCTCAAGGCTTACAAACTACCGAAATCACTTTTGTCCTAGTTTCCAAGGAATTATGCCATTTAAGCTTCTATTTCACGTCAGGTGTGGTTCAGCCTTTTCAACATATTTTACTCTGAACGAATAAATAAAGCTTTAAATTAAATCAGAGTTTATACTGATTACTTGTTCTTTTTTAAGTACTTAAATGAACATGAGCCTTGGTTTTGAATAAAGTTTAGGATTGAGATTTCTAGATTTAATATTATCTTCACTCTAATTTTTATTTCCACTTTAATTTAATGGCTTTTGAAAAAGTGCTTGTGAAAATTACTACATCAAAATTGAGATTTGTTATTTGTAAGCTTTGTCTAAGCTTGAATTTAGTCGCAGTTGCAAGCTTAGCTTCATCAAAGCCAGTAAATTCTCAGGTAGTGCAAAACCCAAATGTTAACCGACAGGATATTGATATTAACCCTAGAAATATTGAACCGTCTCCAAATAAGCCATTCGAAGAACCACAAGCACCACAACAATTACCACCACCAGAAGATTTATTACCAAAACCTAGGTTGTCAGAACCAGAATTTACTTTACCAGGCGATACTTCTCGACAAATAACTGTAAAGCAGTTTGTCATTACTGGTAGTACTGCTTTTAAACAAAAAGACTTTGACAAGATTATTACACCTTATCTCAACCGTCCCTTAACAATTGCAGAGTTATTTAAAGTTAGATCGGAAATTACTAATCTCTATATTAGTAAGGGATACATTACATCCGGAGCTTTTATTCCACCACAGAAATTTAAAGATGGTGTAGTTGAAATTAAAGTTATTGAAGGGAAGCTAGAAGATATAAAAGTTAGAGGAAATCAAAAACTTAAACGCAGTTATATCCGGAGCAGACTTGCGAGATCGACCAAAAAACCCCTAAATCGGGAAAAATTATTAAAAGCCTTACAGTTATTACAAATTAATCCCCTAATTGAAAATATTTCGGCAAAATTATCTGCGGGAACTCGTCCGGGAGAAAGTCTTCTAGAAATAGAAATTCGAGAAACAAATACTTTTCAAACTTCTTTAATCTTAGATAATGCACGTTCTCCAAGTGTCGGTACTTTTCGTCGTCAAATTCAGGTTGGTGATACTAATTTATTGGGCTATGGCGATAGTATAAGTGGAAGCTATAAAAATACTGATGGTAGTAATTCTTTTGATTTTCATTATAAATTACCAATTAATCCCCGTAACGGTACCATATCTTTAAATTATGGAATTTCTGAGAATAAAGTTATTGAAGAGCCTTTTAATATTCTTGATATTCAATCTGACTCCCGATATTACGAAGTTAGTTTTCGCCAACCAATAGTAGAAAAAACTCAGCAGGAATTAGGTTTAGGTATAACTCTATCTCGTCGAGAAAGTGAAGCCAGATTTCTCGACGATGAAGTACCTTTTCAAGCCTCCGGTGCTGATGCTGAGGGAAAAACGAAAGTTAGCGCTATTCGGTTTTTTCAAGATTGGACATCTCGCGATCGCAAACAAGTATTCGCTTTACGGTCTCAATTTAGTATTGGGGTTGATTGGCTCAATTCAACTATTAATGAAACGTCCCCGGATAGTAATTTTTACGCTTGGAGGGGACAAATGCAGTGGGTACGTTTATTAGCAAAAGACACCTTATTACTGTTGCGTGGAGATATGCAATTTGCGGATCGACCACTAGTTCCATTCGAACAATTTGGTTTGGGGGGTCAAGAAAGTATTCGCGGTTATCGTCAAGATGCGCTGCTTAAGGACAACGGTATTTTTGCTTCTGCAGAGGTTAGGATTCCCATATTTCGCTTTTCAAGAAACAGAAGTTTATTGCAGGTTGCTCCTTTTATTGATTTTGGTACAGCTTGGAATCGTAGTGGTAGAGAAAGTACCAGTTCTAATTCTGACCCAAATACTTTAGTTTCTGCTGGTTTGGGCTTACGTTTACAACTTGAAGATCGCCTCAGCGCCCGTTTTGATTGGGGTATACCTTTAGTTTCTGTTTCTGGGGATAAAGATAGTTTGCAAGAAAATGGACTTTACTTTTCGATTATTGCTAATCCTTTTTAAGGAATTGGGGATTTGCTAGAGTTTAGACTCGCACAGGGAACCAGACTAAAAACTACAAAATAACCGGTAAACGCACTCCTTTAAGAATATTTCGCAAAAAAATTAAAATAACAAGCATAATACAAATTCTTTTGCTTTTTTAGGGTTTATTCTAAAGCCAACCCCACATTTTAATATACTAAGGCTTTCAGAAGTGCATAAGTTTGTGGGGTACGTAACTATTATATAGATACCTAGAAAATAAAAAAATCCCATAGCTTATATTGTGGTGAAGTAGAGGAAATAAAACAGAAAGTTTTATGACGCGATATGGTGGGGCTTCCAATAGCTACCATAAGATTTGTGAGCGTATTGCTCCGAAAATAGTAAACTACTAATCCTTAGGTTTGCTAGGGCGTTTCTTTCCATTCTCCACTAACAACCTTGCTCCAGGAAAATTACAAGAAGTACGTTTTACTTAAGCACGTAAAAATACCAGGGAAGAAATAATTGCATTTTTAGTGGTATTAGTAGCTGCTTGGGCTAGTATCTTCTCTATTGTAGTCAGTTTAGCTTGGGAGCAACGTGATTTTGTGAAAAATCGTCACAATGTGATTTAAGTTACTTGTTTGTTGAATATTTGTTATGTAATATCCATGAATAATTACTAATTTGGGTTTGAAAAGATTGAGAATTTACCCCAATAATTAAAAATCAAAATTGGATCTCACGAAATCGCATTGTACCCGTTTAGCTTTTACTCCTAAAAAAGAGACTGTATTAGCTATAACAAGTGCTGTACCCTAATTTTTTCATTGGAGTTCTTAATAAATTTGGGATTTTAAAAATAAATAGTTCTGACATTATAGAGGTCGTATAGTTATGACATTTGAAATTACACCCAATGTTTCAGTAAAACGAAATAATAACGGGATTGTTCGCCAACTTTATCACCCACGTCAGCCTTATACTGTCCGGAGATTTGCAGCAGATAGGAGTCTTGATGCAAGCTTATCCGCAGACGTGGAAATTGCTCCACGTGTAATCGCCGAACAATATGTTAGAGAAGTACTTCCGGCTTATCAGCTTGACTCTGAACTTTCTGCTGATTTGAATGCTGCTGTCGCAGAGGAAGTTATCCAAGAGGAATCGCGACTCAAATTTTTGGAAGAGAAGGTTACAAGAAATCAGGTTACTGTCTCTTACGCCCAAACCTACATGGGATTACTTGTATGGGAAGCTGGACTAACTGTACGAATGCGTAACCATCCCTTAAGTGTCACTAGTTCTCAGAGTGCGGTACATACTGAAATTGAAGTTGAACCTCCACCATCCGACGCACAATATATGCCAGAGCATATTAATGCAGATATCCTGGCAAATCTACTGGCTTTAGAAGCAAACAAACCACGTCCAGAAGTTAATAGCAAACGACTACTAATTTATCAGTACAATGCTGACGATCGCGGTAATGGATATGGCGAACCTGAAGAGAATGACGAAACACAAGTGCAAGTTGCGGCTCCAAAACTGATTCCACCTCCTATACCAAGTCATTTTCAGTCAGGACAGTATTATATTGTTGTTGAAGTGTTGTTTACTTTAAACGATCCTAATATGGGTTCCCTAAACTGGAGGGCTTTTATTGAACCAGAATCAGGGACAGTATTATATTTGTCAGCATTCATTGGATGCCTTGATGGTCATGTATACCTTCAGGATCCCTTGACAAAAACGGGCGATCAGTCGATAAAAGCTTCTTCTCCTGTTAGTATCTTAAATTCTCTACGAGATAGAGTTACTTTATTTGGTCTTCAGCCACCTCCTCAAATTGGTACTCCCCAGAAACTAGAAGGTGAGTTCGTAAAAATTGTGAATATTAGTTCTCCTAACTCAGTATCACCCACGACAATTCCACCAAATGATTTTTCCTATTCTGTTCCAACAGACGACTTTGCTGCGGTTAATGCTTACTATCACTGCGATCGCCTGTTTCGGATGATGGAGGAAATGGGCTTTGATGTAAAATCCTATTTCGACGGCACAACTTTCCCTGTATCAGTGGATCATCGCGTCCAATTCCGAGATAGATTTGGTAACTTAAGCAGCAATGTTGTAAATGCACAAGCACCCGGTAATATTTTCGGAAACGGGTCTGACGGATTTCGCTTTGCTCTTGTGGAAAAAGACACACAAGTGGGGATGGCTGTTGAATGGCGTGTGGTGTTACATGAATTTGGTCATGCTATCTTGTGGGATAACGTTAACTCTCCAAACTTCAAGTTCGCCCATAGTGCTGGGGATAGTCTAGCAGCAATTCTTAACGATGCAGAGTCAAAAGCCCCAGATCGAGGACTCACCTATCCTTGGACAATCATTCCTCGTCGCCACGATCATTCAGTTTCCTCTGGTTACGCATGGGGTGGAAATAAGGATGATCGTTTTACTGACCGCGCTGGTTATGAACGGGAACAGATTCTCTCATCCACTCTTTTCAAGTTATATCGAGCAATTGGTGGAGACCATAAAGATCTAGAAGTTCGTCGCTTTGCAGCTCGGTACGTCACTTACCTGATCTTTGAATCCATTGGAACTCTTAGTTCCACTGCTCAGCCAGAGGATGCACAAGAGTATGCAAATATCTTGATGGAAAGTGATATGAATACCTTGAACTTTGAAGGACAACCAGGGGGAACAGTTCATAAAGTTATCCGTTGGGCTTTTGAACAACAAGGTCTTTATCAACCTCCAGGTACCCCAAGACCAATAAATACAGCCGGTTTCCCTCCAGAAGTTGATGTATATATTGACGATGGTCGGAAGGGTAGTTATGAACCCTTGTCAACTTTTTCCATGGGAACAAATGATATTTGGATTCGCCACAATCCCGATCATGGCTTAGAACACCAAATTCCAGTTAGCGGAACTAATAATTTTATTTATGTAAAAGTAAAAAATCGTGGCATAACTCAGGCTAATAATATCAAAGCTAGTGCATTTGTAACTGAGGAAGAAGGCGATAAAATCTGGCCATCAGCTTGGGAAAATCTTACTGCTTCACCGATTTCTGCTGGTGCTTCCATCTCATCCAATAGTGAAGTAATCATCGGACCGTTCGAGTGGCAACCAAAATCAGTCGGTAACTATAGCCTCCTACTAAGCGTTACGGCAGACAATGATATTAGTAATATTGATTTGCTCGATGGGAATGGATCTATTCCAGTAGCAAAATTAGTACATTGTGATAACAATATTGCAGTACAAGAATTTACAGCGATCGCTTCCGAATAACAATTACAAATTTATACGAAATCAATCTTTCGATGAATAAAGCTTTGCAAAATTTTTCTTTTCTTCAGAAAGTTGAGCCAGTAACAGTATCGTTATGAATACAGAGAATCCAGTCAAAACCAGGGAAGATTTACTTTATCTTCTTTCCCAAGCAGCAGAATTAGAACACTCCCTTTCTTGTCAGTATCTTTTTACTGCTTTCAGTTTAAAAGAATTTACCTCGGAGGGTGTTTCTCAAGCTCAATTAACAAAGATTAATCGGTGGCGGCGGAGAATCAATGAAATTGCAGTCCAGGAAATGCTGCATTTAGCATTAGTTAGCAATCTGCTTACAGCTATAGGTGGAGCGCCATATTTTCGCCGTGCAAATTTTCCCCAAGCTAAAACCTATAGTTCTTTAAAGCTTCAATTCAAACTAGCGCCTTTCAATGAAACCACACTAAACCGTTATATTTGCTTTGAATTACCAAATAGTTTTGATAATGAGGAACAAAGAGACAATTGGACTCAGTTTTGTCAAAGAATTAGAGATGAGGAATTGCTCGCACTGATTACAGCACTACCAAAACCGTTGATTCCGAGAAAAATTGAATATAACACCATTGGAGAACTTTACGAACTAATCCGCCAAGGCTTTGAAACTATCGGTGAAAAATTATTTATTGGACCCCCTGACGCCCAAGCAACTGGGATTTTTCGAGAGATGATTCAGGTGAAAGACTTGAATTCAGCCATGGAAGCAATCGATTTAATTATCGTCCAGGGTGAAGGTTCTCCTAGCCGAAGAGATGACAGTCATTTTACTAAATTCACCAAAATTCGTGAAGAGTATCTAACTGAATTACAAAGCGACCCCAATTTTCAACCTACTCGTCCAGTAATTGAAAATCCCCTTTTAAGTCTTCAACAAGATAATACAACTCCTGGAGCCAACATCATTACTGATTCCTTAAGTCGCGATGTAGCGGAAATCTTAGTTGCTCTTTATGAAGTAATGCTGCAAATCCTCCTACGTTTCTTTGCTCATACTGAAGAAAATGAGGAGCAGATGTACATTCTCAAAAGTGCGTTTATTAATCTTATGCCTTTTGGCATTTCTCCTCTGGCTAGAGCAATTACCCAACTACCTGCAGGTGAAGATTTCCCAGGTATGAATGCAGGACCAAGTTTTGAAGTTTATGCAGATGTGCAGTTGCTTCCTCAGATGAGTAGTGCTTGGATATTTTTTCAAGAGAGGTTACAAGAAATTGCTCAGGCTTGTGACGCGCTGATTAATGGTTCTAGAACTGAGTCCTATCCCCAGTTACGAGAAGCTTTAACTGAAGTATCAACAGCACAAAAGAAAATAGCCCACACCATTTCTCTCGAACCTAATGGAGGAAGCTGGACAAATGGAATTTCTCAATTATTTTCACCGATGGATATAGATCATATGAAAAGGATACCCAGATTTCGCGTCGATCTTGGTGATTATGAGACTGTAAAAAATGATGCAGATGCAATTTTAAATTCAGTATCTTCTAGATCCATGCCTTTACTTCCTGAAGGTCCTTGGACAGAAGCAAGAATTAATCTATTTAAGAACTGGAAAGATAGTGATTTTCCCCTGTAAACCCAACACTTTATCCCTAAACAAGAGGAAATATTTATCATGACAAATTTTGCAAATTTAAATTCAAATACAAATTTACAATGGTTTCCAACAAATGCACCCATAGCTAGTTCGAGAACTGATGATATTTGGTTTATCGATCCTATGGTCGGTTGGGCTGTTAATAGTAACGGTCAAATCATCAAAACTACCGATGGCGGCGATACGTGGGTGGAACAACTTCAGGATAATGTTTACTTGAGGTGTATTGGTTTTGCTAATCCCTTAAAAGGATGGGCAGGAACTTTGAGTCGAGGAAAACGCCTCTACTCTACTGTCGATGGCGGTCAAAACTGGAAATTAATTGAAAATATTCTTCCCGAACTTGCTCCCTCAGCAATTTGCGGTCTTTCAGTTGTCAGTGAGTCGGTTGTTTACGGTTCCGGGACTAATTATCCTAATCGTCCCCCGCGTATGGTTAGAACTATTGATGGGGGAGCAACTTGGACTGCATGGGATATGAGCGAATATGCCACACTGTTGGTTGATAACTATTTCATTGACGAAAATCGTGGTTGGGTTGTTGGCGGAAAAGCCGACTCAAGTATTGCGAACCCCAGTCGTGATGATGTCATTCCAGTGGTTCTCTATACAGAAGACGGGGGAAAAACTTGGGTAAACCGAGTCGCTGATATTAGTGATTCTTTTCCGCTTGGAGAATGGGGTTGGAAAATTCAGTTTATCAATGAGAGCATTGGTTTTATCTCTCTAGAGAACTTTACTCGAGGTGCAATTCTCAAAACAACAGATGGTGGGGAAAATTGGGTCAGACTTCCCATTAACGATCCTCAAGGAAACGCCAATCTGGAAGGTGTAGGATTTGTTGATGAGAACCTCGGCTGGGTCGGTGGCTGGGGAGATGAAAATTTTGAAGGTGGTTATAGCAGTGAAACAAAAAATGGAGGAGAAAACTGGGAAGATGCAAATCACATCGGTCAATTTATCAATCGCTTTCGATTTTTTGGTAATCCCGTAACTGTTGGTTATGCTTCAGGTCTGACTGTTTACAAATATTCTACAGCACCAGTCACAGCGGCTTTGGCCGATAGGGTAACACCTTTAAGATTTCTAACAACCAATAAACCGGCAGTATTTAAAAAATCAGTAGATATCAAATATACCTTACCAGATAATGTCCAAAAAGTGACAATTGATATTTGGGATCGATTTGGTACTTATGTTCGCAAACTGGTTGATGATAGTAATCCTAGTGCTGGTCAAAAATCAGTTGTGTGGAACTGTAAGAATGACGCGGGAGAATCTTTACCACCTGGAATTTTTATTTACAGATTGACTGTAGATGGTAATGCGGAAAGTCGGGTAATTAGTTTAAAACCTCAATAAAATGTTACCAGGACTTACATGTAGATAACGCAGTTAAAGTGATTGTGACTTAGGATTAGCAAAATTTTTCCCATTGTGAAGTAGTAATCCCAAACACCCAATATATTGTTATGAGTGCATAGTCCTTACTTCTCAAAAGATGTCAAATCCAGGAAAAATACCCAAAGCTTAATGAGGTCTTTTCATTAAATAGAAAAATATAAAGGAAAAGACTTTGCATCCTTGGGTTTGACATATACCCTTTGTTGTGGCTCTAAGTTTAACTCATCAAATCTATCTCTGGTTAAATGCGCAGTCACAACTTGTCCGTCATCCAAAGTCAATTCTGCTTGAATTTCCCACCCCAGATGAATCAAACGACTTACCCGAGCCGCAACTGTAGTTCCATTGGGAGATGTTTCCACAATTATATCTTGGGGACGTAAAAACATTTCTGGGTGGGCGCTATCAAAACCATTACTTTGAAATATATTGGAACTACTCGGTAAAACATTTACTGGACCAATAAAACTCATTACGAAAGCTGTCGCAGGGCGATCATAAATCTCTGCTGGGGTACCAATCTGTTCCACTCGTCCCTTATTCATAACCACAATTTCATCGGAAACTTCCATTGCTTCCTCTTGATCGTGGGTAACGAAAACTGTAGTAACATGAACTTCATCGTGTAATTTACGTAACCATGCTCGCAAATCCTTACGAACCCTAGCGTCAAGAGCACTAAATGGTTCGTCTAGAAGTAATACTTTTGGTTCCGGTGCTAAAGCCCTTGCTAGAGCTACCCTTTGTCTTTGTCCCCCGGACAGCTGGGAAGGATAGCGATCGCCAAGCCCGCTCAGTTGGACTAATTCTAACAATTCTTCTACTCGCGCTTTGATTTTAGCTTTCTGTGCTTTACGAATTTCTAAACCAAAGGCAATATTTTTGCACACGGTCATGTGCTTGAACAAAGCGTAGTGCTGAAATAAAAAACCAATGTTTCGTTCTTGAACGCTTTGATAAGTGGCGTCTTTACCTGTAAGTAGTATTTTGCCACTATCTGGTAATTCTAAACCAGCAATTAAGCGTAACAATGTAGACTTACCCGAACCAGACGGTCCCAATAATGCTACAAGCGAACCACTTCCAATTTCTAAACTAACGCTATCAACAGCTTTGAAGCTTCCAAACTGCTTGGATACGTTTTCTACTATTATGCCCACGCTTGTAGCACCTCGGAATTAATCTACGGTTTGTTGGTAGGGATACTGTATTTTACATATACCATATTATTGTTACTTGATTAAATGGCTCGCTGCTATAGATACAATGCATTTTTTGTTACAGAGTAAAAATGTATTGGTAACGCAAGAAGTGGTATACCAATTCTGTATAAAGTTGCGCTAAATAAATTCTGTAGAGACATTACATGTAACGTCTTTACAATAAAATAAATTGCATCTTTATACAAAAATAGGATTAAGAGCTAATTAGTGGTTGTTATGCAAAACTGGTTTTTTGTTAAAAATTGACCTGGAATAAATTAAGACACAAAGGTAGATTAAATACTTAAGTATGTAACAGCCATAAATTTCTTACAGATACCCGGTTGCTTTTTCAAAGTGACTGGGCTTTGTTATCAATTTAGCTATAAATTACTGAGAATTATTTTTCCCCAAATTAAGCGTACTCTTCTTCGCTTGATTAAAAATTACCTCTTTAGGATTACCCCTTCAGGTAAATTCACTCGGCACAAACCAGTAATAATATATTTATTAGGTGTACAAATGTAAATTGGCTAAAGGAGGCGTCCGATATGTCTCGTCTCAATCAAACCTTTCAAAACTTTTTCATTCGTCTAGGAAGTTTTTTATCTGTTTTATTTAGAGGTATTTCGGGCTTTTTCGGCAAAATATCCAGTTCTATAAATCAATTATTCGGTTTTTCTTCAGAAACTAAATACTTTGTAGAATCTGAAAAACCACAAGATGTTAATCTAACAATAGATACTCCATCAACTGTTAAAGATTTAACAAATACAGTTAACACAACTACGAGTAGTTTTAATAATCGTAAACCTCGCCGAACTGACATGGACTATTTCATGGATATGGCTCAAAAAGTCAAAAAAAACTAGAAATATCTGAACTTAATCTCAAAAATTGTAGAGTTGAATAAGGGAGTAGGGATTTCCAATCAATTAAATATTCTATTCTGTGGGGTACTGTTTGCAAAAATATGAAATTAATCTACAGGTAAGATATGTAGCTTACCTTATGATATCCTTCCCTTAAATCTTTAAAAGGTAGAGACGTATTATGTTGCGTCTCTGCCTGTATTTGTTGTTACATTTATAAAAAAATTTCAAATTGATAACTTTCTGACTTTTATCTTTAGAAGGTGACTATTTTTTGAAAAAAGAGTCAATATATAATTAGAGATATATTCAATTGACGTACTATGTTTCCTTTTTGGAATAACTATTGCTGTGGTGGTCAAACAGCTTCCTACAAGACTCATCAGGAACGTAAGCTGACATTCCTTAGAAGAATGCGCGACCATTTAGAAACAAGAATAGCAGCTCTAAATGCAGCTATTGAGAGTATAGAACGCCAGATGAATCAAGAGGATACAGCCTAATATTTGATTTCTAATTGACAAAATGCAATATCAATACATACTCGGTTTCCCCATAAACCGAGTTTTTTTAGCAAAATTCAATCCCCTCTTGCATTTAAAAATACTTGTATGAAAAATATCTGCACAAAAATGACTTGAATTAGTAATAATATTAAATTTTACCTTTTTTCATCTTTACCTAAATAATAATTTGCTGGTATTCTTTGCAAGAATTGATTGTAACTTAATTACTTTTCTAAATGATGCGAGCTTTCCACTAAGTACTTCTAAATCAGAAGATATTCTGTAATTAATTTTTGATATTTGACTCTTAAAACAATTAGGGGTTATAAATTAAAATCTATGACTTATGGTATATACCACTAGGAGCTAGCCATTAACTGTAGAAATAAGTTATTTGTAATTGTGAGTAAAACTATGTATGATAATCATTTTTTAGAAACTCCTTTATATATATTCTAAACTTTGCATTAAGGAAAATTTTTAGAGAATCACCTTAGAAAATGTAAATATTGAATTTAATAAGTTAAATCAATTCATAAGTTTTATCAGGGATAGTATTTATATTAAATTAATGTCTTTTTATCGATATTTAGTTACTACTTTTTCTTCTATCATCTTTTTACCAGCATTTTTAGCCTTTCCCGAGTCAGCTTCAGCACAGACAAAGTTATCGGGAGAATATTCAGCAGAAAATTTAACTTCTCGAAATTTAATTTCTCGAAATTTAACTTCTCAAAATTTAACTTCTCAAAATTTAACTTTGGTTGCTGAGACATCTCCCAAAGCAAAATTATTTGTCCAATCTCCAAATTCTACAGGCGATCTACCTCCAAGAAACGAGGTTAATCAATCTTCAGAAACTGAGGCTAATGAATCTACCGAAACAAAGAATACTCAATCCCCAGAAACTGAAGTTAACCAAACAGTAACACCTAAGGTCGATCCCTCTATTGAAGCTGAAGTTGGTCAACCTTCAAAACCCAGTCAAAATAAATCTCCAGAAACTGGTGTTACTCAATCTCCGCAACCTGATGTAAATAAATCTTCAGCAACTGAAGTTAATCAATCTCCAAGCTCTGAAGATACAGCCTTGAAGGAAGTGATGGCTGAATTCGATGCTTTACCTGGTGAAGTGAGTTTCTTAGTCAAGGAAGGTGAAGCAACATTAGTCCAGCTCAACAGTACGGAACCCCTTGCAGTCGCTTCGGCTTTTAAACTTGCTATTCTCAAAATACTCAAGTCAGAAATTGATTTGAATAAGCGTTCTTGGAATAATATTGTAACAATTCAATCAGACTGGAAAAGTTTACCATCCGGTATCTTGCATGGTTGGGAAGATGGTTCGCCATTAACACTTAAAAGTCTTGCGACTTTGATGATATCCGTAAGTGATAATACAGCGACAGATACTTTAATAAACTTACTTGGGAGACAAACAATAGAATTAACTTCACCCCGTAATCGTCCTTTTCTCACAACTCGAGAACTTTTTGTTTTAAAAAGTCCACAAAATAGAATGTTGCTCAATCGTTATCGTCAAGCGACAGAAACTCAGCGTCAGTCACTTTTACCTGAAATTGCTAAACTTCCGCTTCCTACTATCAGTGAATTTGAGGGAGTAGACCCTGTTGCTATTGATGTGGAGTGGTTTTTTAGCGCCCAAGAATTATGTGGAATTATGGCAGAAGTCGGACACTTATCGTTAATGGGTATTAATCCAGGAATGGTTAATCCTAAGGATTGGGAAAAAGTTGCATTTAAAGGTGGTTCCGAACCTGGAGTTTTAAACCTCACTAGTTGGTTGCAGGGAAAAAATGGTAAAAGCTACTGTGTAGTTGCTACTTGGAATAACAAGGATGCACCTTTAGAACAGTCAAAATTTTCTAAACTCTATAAAGGAGTATTATCTGTTCTTGCAAACAGAAAGTAAGCTTTATTAGTAACTATTGGGCTAAAAAATGTTTTCCCGTTTCTGTTTGACAATTTTTTCTGCTATTTTCTTGTTTTCTGGGTCTTTAGTATTTCCTGCTTCAGCAAAAGCAGTAGTAAATTTACCACCACAGTACTTAGCTGAAACTATTGTGCAAAATCAAACTTCTGCTGAAACGATTTCTCCAAAAATAGCACTGGAGCGATTATTTACTGCAAAAGAAATCAAATCTGATTGGTTTGCACCCATTTTTGTGAATCAGATTCCTGTCGAACAAGTAAAGTTGATAATCGCGGATATTAAAAAGCAACTGGGAACCTATCAAGAAGTCAAACAAAATGGTAGTGACTATTTGATTATTTTGAGTAAAGGCTCTGTTCCGACAAAAATAGTTTTGAATTCAAAAAAACAAATCACAGGATTATTATTTCAAGCTCCCAAGCTTAACATTGGTAGTCTAGAGAAAGCATTGGCTGAATTTAAAGCTTTACCGGGTAAAGTCAGTTTTTTAGTTAAGGAAGATGAATCAACATTAGCTGACCTCAATAGTAAAAATCCACTTGCTGTCGGTTCAGCTTTCAAACTAGCCGTACTCCAAGCACTCCAGCAGGAAATTACTTTAGGAAAACGTTCTTGGAGTGATGTAGTTACATTTAATGCAGAGTCCAAAAGCTTACCTTCAGGAATTTTACATAATTGGCCAGATGGTTCACCAGTAACAATACAAACTCTTGCAATCTTGATGATATCTGTAAGTGATAACACAGCAACAGATATTTTAATCAATTTGCTCGGAAAAGAATCACTGGAATTGATTTCGCCTCGCAATCGTCCTTTCCTCACAACCCGCGAACTATTTGTTTTAAAAGGTTCCCAAAATCGTAAATTACTCGGGGATTATCGCAAAGGTGATTTAGCCAAACGTAAATCGCTTTTAGTCGAACTAGCAAAATTTCCACTTCCGGATGTTAGAGAATTTGAAGGAACCAACCCTGTTGCGATTGATAGTCTAGAGTGGAATGGCACTAAGAAAAGCCACAAGCTATGCAAAATAAGCACTATAGCTTTTCAAGCAATTTAATAATTAAAGGATAGTTTAGGAGGTTGTTCTTGATGCAATATCTTCACTTGGGGCCACGAATGGACAGCATGGAGCGATTGATCTGCAGGTTTCCGCTGTGCTAACGCTCCGCTACGCTACGCACCTACGATAAGCGGGGTTATCCATGCCGCAGGCACACTGTAGCGAATGGATGAAACAAGTATGTAAGGACGATGTAAAAT